>Ga0182012_10001154_pt1 | contig 29213 bp, 11 predicted proteins | sample 612S2SmetaG_FD_120486 | JGI IMG/M metagenome (GOLD analysis project Ga0182012, IMG submission 120486) | Permafrost microbial communities from Stordalen Mire, Sweden - 612S2S metaG | ecosystem: Environmental > Terrestrial > Soil > Wetlands > Permafrost | place: Sweden: Stordalen | collected...
CGGCACGCAGATCAGCGCGGCATCGGTCGGCGCGGCCGACTCGAATTCGACCGTGCCGGTGACGTAGCTGGTCAGGTTGTTGTGGGTGAGTTCGACGGCCTTGGGTTGCGACGTGGTGCCCGAAGTGAACAGCACGATGGCCAACGAATCCGGGTCGGCGAACTCGGCGGCCGGCTCGGCGGTTTGGGCCGCTGCCAGGAATTCATCCGAGGCCATCAGCCGCTTGGAGGCGCCCCCGATCATGTCCTGGTAGCGGCCGTCGACGATCACCAGCGGCTCGGGCAGCCGGTGGATGAGGGTCTGGATGCCGTCCGCGGACAGCCGGTAGTTGATCGGGGTGAAGGCCAGCCCGGCGCGCGCCGTCGCGAAGATCAGCGCCGGCAGCATCGCCCCGCCGGTGCCGACGTAGACGACGTGCTGGGCGCCGGATCCCGCGATCACACCCGCGCCTCCGTCGGCCAGATCGCTGAGTTGCTGCGTCGTCAGCCGCAAGTCCCCGGAGACGACTGCGGTGCGGTCGGGATTGCTCGACGCAGCCATCTCGAGAAGCAACGAAATGCTCACGCTTCAACTTTCTGTGGTCGACACGTTACAAAGGACGCCAAAAGTGTCATGCTGCGCCCGGTTTGTAAGTTTAGATCACCCTGCCGTCGGGGGCCCAGTGCCGTCGGGCGGCCTCAGGTGCTGGTCCAGTGCGCCGGGCGCTTCTCCGCGAAAGCGATGGCTCCTTCTTTGGCGTCGTTCGAGGAGAACACCGGCATCAGGATCTTGTTCTGCTCGGCGAACATCGTCTCCGGGCTCCAGCCGCGGGACTCGACGATGATGCGCTTGGTGGCGGCCACCGCAAGCGGTCCGTTCGCGGCGATCTTCTCCGCCAGTTCGATCGCCGCCTCCAGCGCCGTTCCCGGCTCGGCCAAAACGCTGACCAGCCCCAACTGGTGAGCGCGCTCGGCGGACAGGTTTTCACCGGTCAGCGCCAACTCCATCGCAATGGCAGACGGTATGCGCTGCGGCAGCCGCAAAAGTCCGCCGCCTCCCGCCACCAGCCCGCGTTTGACTTCGGGAATTCCGAACGCGGAGTCCTTCGATGCCACGATCAGGTCGGTGGCCAGCGCCAGTTCGGTGCCGCCGGCCAGCGCGTAGCCTTCGACCGCAGCGATGAGCGGTTTGACCGGCGGACGTTCGGTGAACCCCATACCGCGGCCCTCGACGATGGGCAGCTCGCCGCGTGCGAACGCCTTGAGGTCCATGCCCGCGCAGAACGAGCCGCCCGCCCCGGTCACGATCCCCACCGAGAGACCCGGGTCGCCGTCGAGCCGGTCCACCGCGGCGGCCAGGCCATTGGCCACCGCGGAGTTCACCGCGTTCTTGGCCTTCGGTCGGTTAATGGTGATGATCAGGATCCGGTCGCGCTGTTCGACCAGGACCTCGGGTTCGTTGTTGCCGGCTTCGGCGCTAGCAGTCACAGTGCTGATGGTAACGGCCGGGCATCGGGCTTTAGATCTAGCCTTAGCCATCGCCGTCTCAACGACCGTCAGCTCCTCGGAAAGCTACTCAGCAACGCGAGCTCAGGTAACCTCTTTCGTGCCCATCAGCGTCTTGGTGCGATAGATGTGGTTGAGGAAGAGCGACGTCGCGTGCGCCGCAACGCCGGCTCGCTCACCGTCGATTAGGTCGAAGCCGTGGCCCGCTCCGGGCAACTCCAGATAGCCCACCGTCGAGTTCGACACCGCCCGCAGCCGCTCCGCGAAGATTTCGGCCTGCTCAACCGGGATCACACTGTCGTTGCTGCCGTGAATCAGCAGGAACGGTGGAGCATCCCGATGCACGCGCGCGATCGGCGACGCGTCGCGGAACACGTCAGGATGACGGGCGATTTTCCGCTTGACCACCACCTGCTCCAAGAAATCGACGAACCGGTCACGCTCAGGGGTTGAACGATCCTCCCAGTCGTAGCGGCCGTAGATGCCGACGACGGCGTCCACCGAGCTGTCGGCGCCTTCGGGCAGCTTTGCCTGGAATTGCGGGTCATTGGGAGTGAGTCCGGCCAGCGCGGCCAGGTGGCCGCCCGCCGAACAACCAGCCGCGGCAACGAAATTGCGGTCGCCGCCGAACTTGTCGACGTTGGCTCGCGCCCACGCGATGGCGGTCTTGACATCGGTGATGTGCCATGGCCAGCGGTGGTGTGGCGCGACGCGGTAGTCGATCGCCAGGCACACCCAACCCAGCTCGGCCAAACGCGACATGAGCGCCGATCCCTGGCCCACGCTGCGGCCGTGCACCCAGGCGCCGCCCGGAACGAAGATCAGCACCGGCGCGGGTTCGGTCGGCAGGTCCTTGCGGCGCCACACGTCGAGGAGCTGCGCCGGGTTGTCTCCATAGTGGACGCCGCGTCGGTACACATAGCGATGCTGGCGAAATGCGTTCCAGATTGGCGGAGTCGGATCTGTTGCTGGCCATTCGGCGTCCAGATCCGTGGATGACACGACCCCTTGCAGGGCCGCGACGGAAACGTCGCGCGCGCTTTTCCTGTCCCTCCTACGCGCGCCGCTGACGCCCGGTGTCAGCCAAACCTTCGTCATCACGGACAGGGCTTCCGGTGCTACCCGGGCGCCCCAGACTCCCATCGCGGTTACTCCACCGAGGGGCTCAAGGTGCTTGCCCACCAGCGGCAGCGAAGCTCCGGCGGCGCTGAGGGCCAGCGCATAATCCGCCGGTCGGGCGCGCAGTAACCACCTCGCGAAGGGCGTCATCCCAGCCGTCATAAAGGGGAGCCTACCCGCGCCCGATCCGCGAAATCGGCGATCGTATAGCGACATGCGGGCATGATCGGAAGGGCCGGAAATCGGTCGCAGGAGTCATTCGGTTGCCAAACCAAGCCGAGATGGATACTGGACCCATGCCGAACACCGAAGTTCATCCTGATCTGCGTCGCTTCGCCCGCTTCGCCCCGCGCCAAGGGATCGGGGCGCGGACTTTGCCGCTGATCCGGGCATTGACTGGATTGACGGGGCGGCGCAGCGCGCCCAGCGATGCGGACGTGATCACCTTGGCATCTGGCGTCGGTGTTCGGCTGTTCCGTCCCGCCGGCGTCCCCGAACCGGCGCCGGCGATGCTGTGGATCCACGGGGGCGGTTACGTGATCGGCGCCGCGCAACAGGACGACGTGCTGTGCCGACGGTTCAGCAGAAAGCTGGGCATCGTCGTCGCGTCCGTGGACTACCGGCTGGCACCTGAATATCCTTATCCCGCGCCGCTGGAGGACTGCTACTCCGCGCTGACCTGGCTGGCCGGCCTACCCGCGGTGGACCCGGCCCGAGTCGCGATCGGCGGAGCAAGCGCCGGGGGTGGCCTGGCGGCGGCGCTGGCACTGCTGGCCCGCGACCGCGCCGAGGTCGCTCCGGCATTTCAGTTGCTGGTGTACCCGATGCTCGACGACCGGAGCTCCAGCGCTTTTGGGGTCGCCGCCAACCCGAACCACCGGTTGTGGAGCCCACGTTCTAATCACTTCGGCTGGGCCGCCTACCTCGGTAATGCTGACCCGCAAGTAGCCGTCCCGGCGAGGCACGACGACCTGAGCGGGCTGCCGCCGGCGTGGATAGGCGTCGGCACCCACGACCTGTTCCACGACGAGGATCTCGCCTACGCCGAACGCCTGAAGGACGCCGGCGTGTCGTGCGAAGTCGAAGTGGTCCCCGGCGCCTTCCATGGATTCGACCTGGTGGTGGCGAAAGCTCAAGTTTCACAGCGTTTTTTCGCAAGGCAGTGCGACGTGTTGCGCTCTGCGCTGCAGACGGCGGGTTGATCGTCCGCGCTAGCTGGCCGCGTAGGCGACCTCACCGCCGATGACCGTCGCCGCGACCATGCCGGCGTCAAGTTCGGCCAGCACCGCCGCGGGCGATTGCGTCAGCACGCACAGGTCGCCCGGCTGTCCGGATTCCACGGCCCGCGGTTGTCCCGGCCGGTCGGGCGGGCCCAGAAACATGGTCAACGCCTTTTCCGCCGAAATGCGTTCGCCTGCATTGAGAACGGCGCCGTTCGGCGTGGTGCGATGCACCGCGGCGCGCATCGCCGCCCACGGGTCGCCCCGGCCGAACGGCATGTCGGTGGACAGCCCGACCTGAACATTCGCTTTCAGCAGGGATGCGACCCGCCACAGCTGGGCATGCTCGGCGGCGGGAATCTCGGCAAGGTATTGATCACCGCGCTCGGCGACGAAGTTGGGTTGCGTCACCACCGTCAGCGCGAGGTCGGCGATGTCGGCCAGGTTGTCGTCGGGCACCACTGCGGCGTGCTCGATGCGATCGAGCGGATGGCCGCCCGCCGCGCGCAACGCCGCGATGGTCACGACGAGTTGGGCCGTGGTCACGCAGTGCACGGCGACCGGCCGCTCGGCGCTGTGCTGCTCGATGATCCAGTCTGTCAGCGCGTCCAGGTCGAGCCGGTCGTCGTGCAGGATCTTCTTCCCCGGTGACAGGAAATGCACCCGCGGCCGGAACTCGCCGCGACGGTGCGCCGCCAGCAGCGCGACCATGTCGTCGCCCGCCAGGTCGGGCGTCGCATCCGTGACACCGGTGACGCCGACCGCGGTGAGCCGTCGGCTCAGTTCCGCGAGGTCTGCCTCTCGCCGCCGCAGGGCGTCCGACCAGCCACGATCGTCACTGCGCAGGCGCCCGTCCAGATGGTCGCCCATGCCGACTCTGGCCAGCCCCGCGGAGTTGAGCACCCACAACGCGCCACTGCGGTGTTGGACGCGGAGCGGGATGCCCGGCAGCGCAGTATCGAGGGCGGCCCGGTCCAACTCGCCGGCGACCGATTCGTGATACCCGACCGCGCGGATCCATCCGTCGGAGCCGGGCATGGCATTCGACAGGGCTTGTGCCAGCTGCTCTTTGGTGTTCACCATGGGGGGACCGACGGAAACCGACGCCAAAGCGGAGGCCGCCGAACGCAGATGCACGTGGTGGTCGTGCAGGCCGGGCAGCACGGTTCCACCGCCGGCGTCGAGCACGTTCTCCCCTTGTCGAGCAACGAGGTTGGCGCCCAACTCTTCGATCCGTGGGCCGATCCGGATATCGGTGACCATACCGTCGAGCAACGTCGCTCGTTGAATCAACATGACAGACAGCGTCTTTCGGTGACTAACCGCCGAACCTGGGCGTTATCCGCGCCGACTCCGGCCGCAGGTGTGGTTGCGGGTGGAGCCGGTGGGGCCGGGGCCGGGTGTGCTGAGACCGACGCCGCCGTCGGCAGCGCCGCGTAGGTCGCGGCGACCGCGGCCATGGACAGCTGGATCACTTCGCCGCCCCCGCGTCTCAGCGATTCGACCACGGCCAGGGTTGCCTCCAGCCCGGTCAGCGGGTCGGCGATGGCGTCGCCGCAGAACACCGGTCCGTCAAACCCGGCACCAATGCCGGACCCGACAAGCCCGCCGGCCACCGCGGCGTCATCACCGAACGCGGGCCGCCCGGAGTGCTCGTTATGGCCGGTGATCCGCAGCCAGATGCGGCCCGTGCGCGGTGCAACGTCGTCCGGGCCCAGCCGGCGTCGCGCCAGTGCGGCGGGTCGCGAGCCTTCGATCACCACATCGGACACTGCGAGCAGCTCCCGCAACTCGTCGGCTTGGCGATCAAAATCGACGCAATAGGCGAGTTTTGCACTGTTCATCCAGTCGAAGAAGGCGCGGTTGCCGCCCCGGGTGCCGTCGGGCCGGTGCGGACTTTCGACTTTGACGACGATGGCGCCGGCGCGGGCCAGCAGCTGCCCGCACAACGGACCCGCCCACATCGACGACAGGTCGGCGACCAGCAAACCGGCCGGCGCACGCATGGGTGAACGGGACCCGGTCTGGCGGATCCGCACCGGCGCGGCCGCAGTCTCGCCCAGGGCGCCCAGGGGAATGTCGAGGAGGCCGGCCCGTTCTGTGATCTCGGACACCGGGCGGGGCGCCGCCCAACGCCGCAGTGCCGGCCACGGGTCGACGGGCACTTTGTCGACGAGCAGCAGCGCGGGCAGGGCGGCGACATCGTCGGGGCGCGACAGCGTCACCGCGCACCACCCATCCCGGGCCGCCAGCAACCGGGTGGCGCCACCGGCCGAGATCTGGCCACCGCGGGTCAATCCAAGCAGTCCCGCCCGCCCGGCGATCAGGGTGGCGGCGCTGGTCGCGGCGCCGGCGGCGGTCGCGATCCGCTGGGCGCGATCCAATATGTTGGCGCGGGAGAAGTCGGGCGGCCCGTCTCGCAGACCGGTCAGGCCAGCAAGCCCGCTGCTACCCCACTGGGCCACGGCCGAGGTCACGGGCACCATTGTGCTCGTTGCTAGACGCCGGGGCGGCGGCTCCCGTCCACGCTGGTTGGCAAAAATTCTCACAGTTTTTCCGGAAACGCGGTTCTCGGTAGCGTGGTACCGTCTATCTTCGTTTGGAGCCGACACGTCGGCGTGCCGCGGGGGCCATTTGCACGATTTGGAATCGTGACTGACTAGTTGGGCGGACTCTGTGTCGTACCTGTTTTTAACGCCCGATGCGGTGACTTCGGCGACTTCGGATCTGGCGAACATCGGTTCGTCCATCCAGACGGCCAACGCCGCCGCCGCCGCCCAGACCACCAGTGTGGTGGCAGCGGGTGAAGATGAGGTTTCCGCTGCCATCGCCGCGTTGTTCACCAATCATGGTCAGGCGTATCAGGCCCTCAGCGCGCAAGCCGAGGCGTTTCACAACCAGTTCATCCAGATAATGTCTGCGGGTGCGAACGCCTATAGCAGCGCCGAGGCCGCCAACGCCGCGCCGATGCAGAGCGTCGCGCAGGCAGTCACCGCTGCGGTGAACTCACCCGCCGAGGCGCTGTTCGGCCGCCCGATCATAGGTAACGGCGCCGACGGGGCCGCGGGAACGGGGCAGGCCGGTGGGGCCGGCGGGATTCTGTACGGAAACGGCGGTAACGGCGGGTCAGGCGCAGCAGGCCAAGCGGGCGGGGCCGGCGGGTCCGCGGGGTTGATCGGTAACGGTGGCTTTGGTGGCGTCGGGGGGGCCTCCGCGACCGGTGGTGCCGCGGGTGCCGGTGGCGCCGGCGGCACCGGTGGGTGGTTGTTTGGCAATGGCGGGACGGGTGGCGCCGGCGGAGCCAACACCGGCGGTGGGGTCGGCGGCATCGGCGGGGTCGGCGGACACTCCTGGTTGATCGGCAGCGGCGGCGCCGGCGGCGCCGGCGGCGCGAGTAGCACCGGCGATGGCAGCGTCGGTGGGGCCGGCGGGGCCGGCGGATTCCTATACGGCAACGGCGGGACCGGTGGCGCTGGCGGCGCAAACACCGGTGCCCTGGGCGCCGGCGGGGCCGGCGGGGTCGGCGGGCACAGCTTCCTGTTGGGCGACGGTGGGGCCGGTGGCGCCGGTGGCGCCAGCTTCAGCGGCGACGGTGGGGCCGGCGCGGCAGGTTCCTCCGGCGGGTTGTTGTTCGGCAGCGGCGGGGCCGGTGGTGCTGGCGGCGCCAACACCGGTGGCCTAGGCGCCGGCGGGGCCGGTGGGGCTGGCGGCCAGAGCTTCTTGATCGGCAACGGCGGGGCGGCCGGGGTCGGTGGAGCCAGCGTCAGCGCCCAGGGCGGGGCCGGCGGGACGGGCGGTGTCGCCGGGTTCCTGATCGGCTGCGGCGGCGCCGGTGGGGTCGGTGGCGCCAACACCGGCGGGCTCGGCAACGGTGGAGCCGGTGGGGCCGGTGGCCACGCCGGGCTGTTGGGCAACGGCGGAAGCGGCGGGATAGGTGGGGCCAGCGCCACCGGTGACGGTGGCTCCGGCGGAACGGGTGCCAGCAGCGGGCTGTTGCTCGGGTGGGGCGGCGACGGTGGGGCCGGCGGCTCGACAAGCGCGCTGAACACCGGCGGGGGTAGCGGCGGCGCCGGCGGCAATTCCTGGCTGCTGGGCAACGGTGGAGTCGGCGGTAACGGCGGGGGCAGCACCAACGTCACAGCCGGCCAAGGCGCCAACGCCGGGGCCGGCGGTAACGGCGGGTGGCTGCTGGGCAGCGGCGGGCTCGGCGGTTCCGGTGGCGCCGGCGTCTCGTTGGAGGGCAACGGTGCGGACGGCGGGAACGCCATATTCTTCGGCATCGGCGGCAACGGAGGGAATGGCCTCGTCGGCGGTGCAGCAGGCAATGCCGGGCTGTTGATCGGCAACGGCGGCGACGGCGGAACCGGGCGTGTCGGCGCCAACGGTGGGTTGCTCCTGGGCAACGGCGGCAACGGTGGCAACGGCAGCAACTACGTGGGCCAAGGCGGCGTCAGCCACCCCACCGCCGGCGGTAACGGCGGCAGTGCCTACCTGCTTGGCATCGGTGGCCATGGTGGGGCCGGCAGCAATGGTCTGCCCGGCGGTAATGGCTTCCAAGGTGGTGCCGGTGGAGCCGCGGGCGGGTTGTTCGGCTATGGCGGGGCCGGCGGCGCCGGTGGCGAGGGCGGGGCAGGCACAGCCACAGCGGCTGCTGGTATCGGTGGTGCCGGCGGCACCGGCGGGGACGTCTGGCTTGCTGGTCATGCTGGCGCGGGCGGGGCCGGCGGGGCTGGCGGGGCAGCTGACCTCAGCACGGCGGGCGGAGCCGGTGGTCAAGGCGGTAATGCCGGGAGGGCCGGGTTCTTCTTCGGCAATGGTGCGGACGGCGGTTCCGGTGGCGCTGGTGGGGCCGGCGGCCCCACCAGCACCGGCGGTGCGGGTGGCCACGGTGGTGCCGGATCCGCTGGTTTCCTGATCGGCAGCGGCGGGGCCGGCGGTGTCGGCGGTGCCGGTGGCGACGCCGGTGCGGCCGGTGCCAGTGGCGGTGACGGAGGTCCTGGGGGCGGTAGCGGGCTGATCTTCGGCAATGGTGGTCCGGGCGGTGGCGGCGGCAACGGCGGCGCCAACCTTGCCGGCCCAGGCGGCGCCGGCGGTACGGGTGCTGCCGGCGGTAACTCCAGCTTCATCGGCAACGGCGGAAATGGTGGTGGCGGCGGCGTCGGCGGTAACGGCCAACCTGATGGCGCCGGGGGCAACGGCGGCCCGGGCGGCCGCGGCGGGCTCCTCGGTACCGCTGGGACTCCCGGTGCGACCGGCTAACGCAACAATGCTGTCGCTGGATTCTGCGCATAGCCGAGGGCCGGAAAACCGGCTGTTCAAAGGACGCGGCCTGCCGGCGCGCCCAGATGTTCTGCCGGCGCGGGCAACTTCTGGTGGAGTCCCGACGTGCTGCGCGAAGCCGTCGCGCCTGCCCACGGGGTGCACCGGAATTGTGAATCGAGACACACAGACATCGATGCGCCGGAGCCCCGTCCGCCCGCGAACTCGCCGGCGATGCGGCCTGCACGCTCCCAGTCAGCCGGCGGCATCGGATTTGCCGGAATGGGTGGTTTCCGGTGTTAGCCACGGTCGCCGTCAGGCCAGCAGTTTGCCAGCCAGCCACGTGGTCGCCGCTGCCGAGTCGGTGACGTCGCCCGGCGTCGGCCCGGTTCTTGCGGTGGTCGTGAGAAAATTCTGGGACCGTTTTCCGGAAACGGGGTTCTCGGTTACGCCTGAACGTCTATCTTCGATGCGGGCCGATACGTCGGCATGCACGGGGGCCATGCGCAAGATTCTGTAGTCGCGGTTGATCTATTAGTTGGGTGGTCTCTGCCATGTCGTACTTGTCCTTGGCGCCTGATGCGCTGACCTTGGCGACTTCAGATCTAGCCGGTCTCGGTTCGACCATTCAGACGGCCAACGCAGCCGCAGCAGCTCAGACCACCAACCTGGTGGCTGCGGCCCAGGACGAGGTCTCCACCGCCATCGCGGCGTTGTTCGGTAGTCATGCTCAGGAATTCCAGGCCCTCAGTTCCCAGGCGGAGGCGTTTCACAGCCAGTTCGTGAACGCATTATCTGCGGGTGCTGGCGCGTACGCGAGCGCCGAGGCCGCCAGCGCGTCGCCGTTGCAGACGTTCGAGCAGGATCTGCTCGGCGCGATCAATACGCCGACCGAGGTGCTGTTTGGTCGTGCGCTGATCGGTAACGGTGCCAACGGAGCCGCTGGGACCGGACAAGCCGGTGGGGCCGGCGGACTGTTGTGGGGCAATGGCGGCACGGGCGGGTCAGGCGCAACCGGTTCAGCCGGCGGGGCCGGTGGGTCTGCGGGATTGTTCGGCAGCGGCGGTGCTGGTGGAGCGGGCGGGGGCTCTGCGACTGGCAATGCCGGGGCCGGCGGTGCGGGTGGCAACGGCGGATGGCTGTTCGGCAACGCCGGGTCCGGCGGGGCCGGCGGGAGCAGCACCAGCGGTACCGGGTTGGGCGGGGCCGGCGGGGCGTCGGGCGCCGTCCGGCTGTTCGGCACCGGCGGAGTTGGCGGTGCCGGCGGTGCCGGGGCCAGCGGCGGATCCGGGGGCAGTGGCGGCAACGGTGGGCTGCTTTGGGGCAGCGGCGCGGCAGGTGGCGCCGGCGGCGCCGACACCAGCGCAAACGGTGGTGGGACCGCGGGTGCCGGCGGGGCCGGCGGCAACGCGTGGCTGATCGGTGGCGGCGGAACAGGCGGTGCCGGCGGTGCCGGCGGTCCCGGCGGTGCCGGCGCGGCGGGCGGCAACGGTGGGCTGCTTTGGGGTAGCGGCGCGGCAGGCGGGGCTGGGGGTGCCGGTACCGGTGCCACCGGAACTGGCGGCATCGGCGGTGCCGGCGGCCACGCCTGGCTGCTGGGCGCGGGCGGGTCCGGCGGGGCAGGTGGGTCAGGCCCAGCCGTCGGTGCGCAGGGCGGCGCGGGCGGCCACGGAGGATTCCTCGGCGGTGCCGGCGGGACGGGCGGGGCCGGCGGTATCGGGGCGGTCGGAGGTTACGGCGGGGACGGTGGCCACACCGGGTTCCTGTCCGGCGGTGCCGGAGGTTCCGGCGGTGCCGGCGGGATTGGGCAGGACGGCAACGGCGGTGTCGGCGGTCAGGGCGGGTACGGCGGACTGTGGGGCACCGGCGGAGCTGGCGGCAGCGGCGGAATCGGCCAGAACGGCACGGGCGGCACGGGCGGCTTCGGTGGTAGCGGCGGGCTCCTGTTCGGCGCCGGCGGTGCCGGCGGCAACGGCGGAACCTCGTCGATTGGCGATGGCGGACAGGGTGGGGCAGGCGGCAAGGCCGGATTCCTCCTCGGTACCGGCGGGGCCGGCGGCAACGGCGGCAACGGCGGTACGGGCACCACCGGTCCGGTGGGCGGCAACGGGGCAACGGGCGGCAATGGCGGCAACGGCGGGGTCGGCGGTCGCGGCGGCCTGCTGTTCGGTAACGGCGGCGACGGCGGCAATGGTGGGGTCGGTGGCACCGGCGGTACCGGCGGCGCGGGTCTCAACGGCGCGGATGGCACCTTCCCGAGCGGAAACGGCCAAGACGGCGGCAACGGTGGCATCGGCGGGAGCGGCGGCAACGGCGGAAACGGTGGCGGCGCCGGCCAAGGTGGACTGTTCGGCCACGACGGTGTCGGCGGCGCCGGCCGGGCCGGCGGCGCGGGCGGCGAAAGCGGCGTCGGCGGTAACGGCGGCAATGGCGCGGCCGGTGACGCAGCCAGCCTCAACGGCGGCAACGGCGGCAATGGCGGCAACCCCGGTACCGGCGTCGGCGCCGGCGGCAACGGTGGCTATGGCAGCACTAACGGTCCCCAGGGCGCGTCGGGTACCGCGGCGACCTCGGGTGGCAACGGTGGTAACGGTGGTAACGGATTCAGCCAGCCCGGGACCGCGGCAGGTACCGGAGCCAGCGGCGGTAACGGTGGTCACGGCGGCAACGGCGGCGCGGTCGGCACCGGTGGGTTCGGTGGCAACGGCGGTAACGCCGCGACCGGGGCGAACGGCGTCACCGCTACTAGCCCCGGCGTTAGTGGCACCAACGCTGGCGCGGGTGGATCCGGTGGCAGCGGCGGGTACGGCGGTAATGGTGGCTCGACCTCGGGCGCTGCTGGTGCCGGTGGGGCCGGTGGGTCCGGTGCGAACGGTGGTGTCGGTGGCAATGGGACCGACGGTGCTAACGGCGTCATCGGGACGAACAACGGTGCCGGTCAGGCGGGTGGCAACGGCGGTTCTGGCGGGGCCGGCGGTAATGGTGGTAACGGCGGCGTAGGCGGCAAGACTCTGGCCGGGACGGGCACCCAGGCTGCGACTGGGGCCGGCGGCGACGCCGGTAGCGGCGGTAGCGCCGGGTCCGGCGGGCTCGGCGGTAACGGTGCGGCCGGAGTTGCCGGCACCAACAGCGGCGCCGGCGGTAACGGTGCCGGCGGCGGCACTGGCGGGACGGGTGGCACCGGCGGTAATGGCGGTACGGGTTCGACCGTCGGGCTCGCGGGTAGCGCGGGTAACGGTGGCAACAGCGGGGTCGGCGGTAACGGCGGCAATGGCGCCGATGGCACCACCGGCAACATCAACGGCGGGCTCGGCGGCAACGGTGGCGACCGTGGCACGGCCGGCCTTGCGGGTGGCGTGGGCACTGGGTCTGGCACCCCGAGCACCGGCACGAATGGCGTCGCACCCACCGCGGGCGGCAACGGCGGCAACGGCGGGAATGGCTTCACCTCGACCGTTGCCGGCGCCTCGGGCGGCAACGGCGGTAACGCTGGTAACGGCGGCGACGTCGGCATCGGCGGCCAGGGCGGTAATGGCGGCAACGGTGTGGCCGGCACGGCCGGCGTCAACGGGATCAACCCGGGCGACAGTGGCACGAGTGGCACCGCCGGTGGTTCCGGTGGCACGGGTGGCCAGGGCGGTAGCGGCGGCTCGATCTCCGGCGCCGGTGGTGTCGGTGGTAACGGCGGCACCGGCGCGTCCGGCGGTAATGGCGGCAACGGTGTGGACGGCAACGATGGTGTGCCGGGCTCGAGTCAGTACAACAATGGCGTCGGCGGCGGCCAGAACGGCGGTAGCGGCGGTAACGGCGGAACCGGCGGCGCCGGTGGTGCCGGTGGGGCCGGCGGTAAGGCCCTGGCCGGGACAGGCACTCAAGCGGCCAATGGCGTCGGCGGCAACGGCGGCGTGGGCGGCAACGCCGGCACGCCTGGTGATGGTGGCAACGGCGCGGCCGGTGTAGCCGGCATCAACGCCGGCATCGGCGGTAACGGCGGTAACGGCGGTAACGCAGGGACCGTGGGTAACGGTGGCGCTGCTGGGGCGAACGGCGGTAACGCGGGCAACGCGGGCAACGCGGTCACGTCGGGCGGCAACGGCGGTAACGGTGGTGTGGGCTACACCTCGACGGCTGCGGGAGCCTCCGGCGGTACCGGTGGCAACGGTGGCAACGGTGGCAGTGTCGGTAACGGCGGTGTCGGCGGGGCCGGCGGTAACGGCGTCGCGGGTTCGACGGGCGTCAACGGTGTCAACCCCGGTAGCAACGGCACCGATGGCGGTGCGGGTGGTTCCGGTGGTCAGGGTGGTCAGGGCGGTAACGGTGGCTCGATCTCCGGTGTCGGTGGTGTCGGCGGTGCCGGCGGGTCTGGTGCCATCGGTGGTGCCGGAGGCAGCGGTGTAAATGGCTCGGCTGGCACGCTCGGGACGAACAACGGCGCCGGTGAGGCCGGCGGCAACGGCGGTTCCGGTGGGGCCGGCGGCAGCGGCGGCAACGCCGGGGTCGGCGGTAAGTCGTTGGCTGGAACTGGCACCCAAGCCGCCAGTGGCGCCGGCGGCAACGCCGGTAGCGGCGGCAATGCCGGTTCCGGCGGGGCCGGCGGTAACGGCGCGACCGGGGTGTCCAGTACGAACGGCGGGGCCGGTGGTAACGGCGCCAAGGGCGGAAATGGCGGGACAGGCGGTACCGGCGGTAACGGTGGCACCGGTGCGACCGTCGGCCTTGCGGGTAGCGCGGGCAATGGTGGCAACAGCGGGGTCGGCGGCAACGGCGGCTACGGTGCCGATGGCACCTCCGGCAGCATCAACGGCGGGCTCGGCGGTAACGGTGGCGACCGCGGCACGGCGGGCAACGCCGGTGGCGTGGGCACCGGTTCAGGCACTCCGGGAACGGGCACCAATGGTGTCGCGCCGACGTCGGGCGGCAATGGCGGCAACGGTGGCGCGGGTTACACCTCGACGGTTGCGGGCGCCTCTGGCGGTAACGGCGGTAATGCTGGTAACGGCGGCGACGTCGGCACCGGTGGCCAAGGTGGGGCCGGCGGTAACGGCGTGGCTGGCACGGCCGGCGTCAACGGTGTCAACCCCGGTTCCAGTGGCACCGATGGCGGTGCGGGTGGTTCCGGTGGCCAGGGTGGTCAGGGCGGTAACGGTGGCTCGATCTCCGGCGCGGCTGGCGTCGGCGGAGCCGGCGGGTCTGGTGCCATCGGTGGCGCCGGCGGTGCGGGCGTCAACGGTGCGCCCGGGACGCTCGGGACGAACAACGGTGCCGGCCAGGTCGGCGGCAACGGTGGTCAGGGTGGTGCCGGCGGTAGCGGTGGTAACGCCGGTGTCGGTGGTAAGACTCTGGCCGGGACAGGTACTCAGGCCGCCAGTGGTGCGGGCGGCAACGCCGGTAGCGGTGGAGCCGGCGGTGTTGGTGGGGCCGGCGGGCTCGGCGCGGCCGGGCAGACCGGCACCAACAGCGGCGCTGGTGGTAACGGCGCGAACGGCGGCAACGGCGGTAACGGCGGCACTGGCGGTAACGGTGGCACCGGTGCGACCGTCGGCCTTGCGGGTAGCGCGGGCAATGGTGGCAACAGCGGGGTCGGCGGCAACGGTGGCTACGGTGCCGATGGCACCTCCGGCAGCATCAACGGCGGGCTCGGCGGTAACGGTGGCGACCGCGGCACGGCGGGCAACGCCGGTGGCGTGGGCACCGGCTCGGGCACTCCGGGTGCGGGCACTAACGGTGTCGCACCCACCTCGGGCGGCAATGGTGGTAACGGTGGCGCGGGTTACACCGCCACCGGCACCGATGCCAATGGCAATGGGCTGGCCGGCGGGGTCGGCGGCAATGGCGGTAACGGCGGCAACGTCGGCGTCGGTGGCCAAGGTGGCGCCGGCGGCAGTGGTTCAAACGGCATAGTCGGCCACGACGGGGTCAACCCCGGCGACAGCGGCACCAACGGCGGCAACGGCGGCGCCGCCGGCGCCGGCGGTCAGGGCGGTAACGGTGGCTCGATCTCCGGGGCCGGCGGGGTCGGCGGCGCGGGTGGCGTCGGCGGCGCTGCCGGTAACGGCGGGGCGGGAGTCAACGGCGCCAATGGCGTGGAGAACGTCAACGACATCCCCCAAGCCGGCGGTAACGGCGGCAACGGCGGCAACGGCGGAACCGGCGGCGCCGGTGGTGCCGGTGGGGCCGGCGGCAAGGCATTGGCCGGGACGGGCGCCCAAGCAACGAACGCCGTCGGCGGCAACGGTGGGGTCGGCGGGAACGCCGGCACGCCGGGCAACGGCGGGACCGGCGCGGCCGGCACCATCGTCAGCCCCAACGGCTCCAGCGGCGGTAACGGCGGCAACCCCGGCACCGCCGGTAGCGGTGGCGCCGGTGGAGCCAACGGCGGCAACAGCGGCAACGCCGGCAGCACGGTCACTTCCGGTGGTAACGGCGGCAACGGCGGGGCGGGCTACACCTCGACCGCAGCCGGCGCCTCAGGTGGTAACGGCGGCTCCGGTGGTAACGGCGGCAGTGTCGGTAACGGCGGTGTCGGTGGATCCGGCGGTAACGGTGTGGCCGGCTCGGCGGGCGTAAATGGCTTTAACCCCGGCGATAGTGGTGGCGCGGGTCAGGCCGGCGGTTCCGGTGGTCAGGGTGGTCAGGGCGGTAACGGTGGCTCGACCTCCGGCGTCGGTGGTGTCGGCGGTGCCGGTGGCACTGGCGCCAACGGTGGTGTCGGTGGCAACGGTGTGGGCGGCGCTGTCGGAACCAGCGGCACGAACAACGGCGCGGGTCAGCTCGGCGGCAACGGCGGTCAGGGCGGGGCCGGCGGTAGCGGCGGTAACGCCGGCGTCGGCGGTAAGTCGTTGGCCGGCACGGGAACCCAGGCGGCCAGTGGTGCGGGCGGCAATGCGGGTAGCGGTGCCGCCGGCGGCAACGCCGGTGCGGGCGGCAATGGTGCGGGCGGCGTAGCAGGCACCAACAGCGGCGCTGGTGGAAACGGCGCCAACGGTGGCAACGGCGGTCTGGGCGGTAACGGCGGCAGCGGGGGTACCGGGGCGACCACCGGCACTGCGGGTAGCGCGGGCAATGGCGGCAACAGTGGTGTTGGCGGCAACGGCGGCAACGGTGCCGATGGCACCGCCGCTAACCCGAACGCCGGCGTCGGCGGTAACGGTGGCGACCGCGGCACCGCGGGATCACACGGCAATGTCGGCACCGGCTCGGGCACCCCGAGCGCCGGTAACAACGGCAGCGCACCCACCTCGGGCGGCAACGGCGGCAACGGTGGACTGGGCTATACCTCCGCGGTTGCGGGCGCTTCGGGCGGTAACGGTGGCGCCGGTGGTAACGGCGGCAATGTTGGCACCGGCGGTGTCGGTGGGGCCGGCGGTAACGGCGTGGCGGGCACGGCCGGCGTCAACGGTGTGAACCCCGGTGACAGCGGCACGAATGGCACCGCGGGTGGTTCCGGCGGCACGGGTGGCCAGGGCGGTAATGGCGGCTCGATCTCCGGTGCTGGCGGTGTCGGTGGGGCCGGTGGCTCTGGCGCTAACGGCGGTGTCGGCGGCACCGGCATCAACGGTGCCGCAGGGACGGTCGGCACGAACAACGGCGCCGGTCAGGTCGGCGGCAACGGTGGCCAGGGTGGGGCCGGCGGTAGCGGCGGTAACGCCGGCGTCGGCGGTAAGTCTTTGGCCGGGACGGGAACCCAGGCGGCCAGTGGTGCCGGCGGTAACGCCGGTAACGGCGGTAACGCCGGTGCTGGCGGTGCTGGCGGTAACGGTGCGCTCGGGATATCCAGCGTGAACAGCGGCGCCGGCGGTAACGGAGCCAACGGCGGAAACGGCGGCCTCGGCGGTAACGGCGGCAGCGGCGGTACCGGTGCGACCACCGGCACTGCGGGCAATGCGGGCAATGGCGGCAACAGTGGTGTCGGCGGCAACGGTGGCTATGGAGCCGACGGGACCACCGGCAACATCAACGGCGGGGCCGGCGGCAATGGCGGCGACCGCGGCACGGCGGGCCTGCACGGCACTGCCGGTACCGGCTCGGGCACCCCCACAACCGGCAGCAACGGCACTGCGCCGACTTCCGGTGGTAACGGCGGCAATGGCGGTGCGGGCTACACCTCCACCATCGCGGGTGCTTCGGGTGGTAACGGCGGCAATGCCGGTAACGGCGGAAATGTGGGCGTCGGCGGTGTCGGTGGGGCCGGCGGTAACGGCGTGGCGGGCACGGCCGGCGTCAACGGTGTGAACCCCGGTGACAGCGGCACGAATGGCACCGCGGGTGGCTCCGGTGGCCAAGGTGGCCAGGGCGGCGAGGGCGGCTCTATTTCTGGTGCCGGCGGTGTCGGTGGGGCCGGTGGCTCTGGCGCTAACGGTGGTGTCGGTGGCAACGGCGTGGCCGGGTCTGCCGGGACGAGCGGGACGAACAATGGCGCTGGCCAGGTCGGTGGTAACGGCGGTCAGGGTGGGGCCGGCGGTAGCGGCGGTAACGCCGGCGTCGGCGGTAAGTCTTTGGCCGGCACGGGCACCCAGGCCGCGAGCGGTGCCGGCGGCAACGCCGGCAACGGTGCGGCTGGTGGGGTTGGCGCTTCCGGCGGCAACGGTGCGGCCGGCGTAGCAGGCACGAACAGCGGGAACGGCGGGAACGGCGCCGCGGGCGGCAACGGTGGTCTGGGCGGTAACGGCGGCAGCGGCGGCACCGGTGCGACCACCGGCACCGCGGGTAGCGCGGGCAATGGCGGCAACAGCGGTGTCGGCGGCAACGGCGGTTATGGCGCGGCCGGCACCGCGACCAGCACCACGGGCGGTAACGGCGGCAATGGCGGCAACCGCGGCGCGGCGGGCGCACACGGCAATGTCGGCACCGGCTCGGGCACCCCGAGCGCCGGCTCCAACGGCACCGCACCCACCTCGGGTGGCAACGGCGGCAACGGTGGCGTCGGCTTCACCTCCACGGCGGCCGGCGCCTCAGGCGGTCTCGGTGGTAACGGTGGTAACGGTGGCAATGTCGGCACCGGCGGGGTCGGCGGCGCCGGCGGTAACGGCGTAGCCGGCACGGCTGGTGTCAACGGGACCAACCCCGGTGACAACGGCATCGCGGGTCAGGCTGGTGGTTCCGGCGGTCAGGGCGGTCAGGGCGGTCAGGGCGGTTCGATCTCCGGTGCCGGCGGTGTCGGTGGGGCCGGTGGCTCTGGCGCCAACGGTGGGATCGGCGGCAACGGCGTGAGCGGCGCCAACGGTCTGATCAATATCAACAACGGCAACGGCCAGGCCGGCGGTGCCGGTGGCGCGGGCGGCAACGGCGGCGGCGGCGGCAACGCCGGCGTCGGCGGTAAGGCTCTGGCCGGGAGCGGCATCCAGGCGGCCAGCGGCGCCGGCGGCAACGCGGGCAACGCCGGGGCGGGCGGCAACGCTGGGGCCGGCGGCAACGGCGCGGTCGGCGTGATCGGCACCAACAGCGGCGCGGGCGGCAACGCCGGCGCAGGCGGCCAGGGCGGCGTAGGCGGCAACGGCGGCACGGGCGGCACCGGCTCCACCACCGGCACCGGCGGCAACGCCGGCAGCGGCGGCAACGGTGCCGTCGGCGGGGCCGGCGGCAACGGTGCCAACGGCGTATCCGACGGCACCCCTGCCGACCTCAACGGCGGGGCCGGCGGCAACGGAGCCAACCCCGGTAACGGCGGCGCCGCGGGCACAGCGGGCACCGGCTCCACCAACGGCTCCGCCGGCAGCAAGGGCACGACACCCACCACCATTACCGGCAATGGCGGAAACGGTGGCAACGGCTACACCTCCTTCGCCGCCGGCTCTAGCGGAGGCAACGGCGGCGCCGGCGGTAACGCCGGCCTATACGGCAACGGCGGCAACGGCGGGGCCGGCGGTAACGGCGTGGCAGGCACGCCTGGCCTCAACGGCGTTCAGCCAGGTGACACCGGCGGAAATGGTCAGGCCGGTGGTTCCGGCGGTAACGGCGGCCGCGGCGGTCTCGGCGGCGTGGCTGCCGGTAACGGCGGCACGGGCGGTAACGGCGGCACCGGAGCCAACGGCGGCACCGGCGGGATCGGTGTCACCGGCTCCAACGGCGAGTCCGGTATCGACGCATACGGCAACGGCGTCGGCGCTGGCCAGAACGGCGGCAGCGGCGGCAACGGTGCCGCTGGCGGCGCCGGCGGCGCCGGCGGACTCGGCGGCTCCGCCGCGCACGGCAAATCGGGCACCACCGGCCTCGGAGGCGCGGGCGGCAGTGGCGGCAACTCCGGAACACCCGGCAGCGGCGGCAACGGCGCGGCCGGCACCGCCACCAACCCCGCCGGCGGCAACGGTGGCACGGGCGGCAACCCCGGCACCGCGGGTGCCGGCGGTGCGGGCGGCAGCGGCTCCACCGCGGGAGCGAACGGCGTCGACGGCGCCGTGCCCACCGCCGCGGTCGGCAACGGAGGTAATGGCGGCGCCGGATTCAACGCGACGACCCCTGACGGAGACGGTGGCGCCGGTGGCGCCGGTGGCGCGGCCGGCGAATACGGTAACGGCGGTAACGGCGGCGTGGGCGGTAACGGCGCGCTCGGCGCCAACGGCGCCAACGGCGTCAACCCCGGCGACCCCGGCGGCAACGGTCAGCACGGCGGTAACGGCGGGTCCGGCGGTGTCGGCGGCGAAGGCGGCGAAGGCGGCAAGTCCCTGGGTAACGGCGGCGCAGGTGGCGCCGGCGGTAACGGCGCTAATGGCGGTAACGGCGGTAGCGGCGTGAACGGCGCCAACGGTGTGTCCGGCGTCGACGAATACGGCACCGGCGTGGGTGCCGGTCAAAACGGCGGTAACGGCGGCAGCGGCGGAATCGGCGGGTCCGGCGGGGCCGGTGGGGCCGGTGGGGCCGGTGGGCCGTACGGCTACCCGGGAGTCACCGGAGCCGGCGGCAATGCCGGCAACGGCGGGAACCCCGGAACACCTGGCAGCGGTGGCAACGGCGCGGCCGGCATCGCCACCAACACCGCCGGTGGGGCCGGCGGCACCGGCGGCAACCCCGGCGCCCCGGGTGCCGGCGGTACGGGCGGCACCGGTTCCACCACGGGTGCTAACGGCACCGCGGGCGCCACCTTCAGCGGCGTCGCCGGTAACGGCGGCAATGGTGGTGTCGGATTTACCTCGACCGCCGCGGGGGCTAACGGCGGCGACGGTGGGGCCGGCGGCGCGGGCGGAACATCCGGTAACGGCGGTAACGGCGGAGTGGGCGGCAACGGCGTAACCGGCGCCAACGGCACCGACGGGATCAACCCGGGCAGCCCTGCCCAGCCTGCTCAGGCCGGAGGGTCCGGCGGTAAGGGCGGAATCGGCGGCGCCGGCGGCTCGAACGCTGGTAACGGCGGTGCAGGCGGTGCCGGCGGTACCGGCGCCAACGGCGGTAACGGCGGTAACGGCGCCGACGGCGCCAACGGCGTTCCCAACGTGAACGCATACGGCAACGGCATCGGCGGCGGTCAGGACGGCGGCGCCGGCAGCGGCGCCGGAGTAGGCGGCAACGGCGGGGCCGGTGGCGCCGGTGGCGCGGCCACGGCTAAGGGCTACACCGAGGGTGCCGGCGGTGCCGGCGGTAATGCCGGCAACGGAGGCAACGGCGGCAACGGCAGCGGCAACGGCGGCAACGGCGCCGACGGCACCGCCACCAACCCCGCCGGCGGCAAGGGCGGCAATGGCGGTGGCACGGGTGCCCCAGCCGCTGGCGGCACCGGCGGTACCGGTGGCACCGGCTCCACCACGGGTGCCAACGGCACCAACGGCAACACAGGCGCCCCAGGCACCGGCCTCGGTGGTAACGGTGGTAACGGCGGCAACGGCTTCAACCCCACCACGCCCGGTGCGAACGGTGGTGCCGGCGGTGCCGGCGGTAACGGCTCACTGTATGGAAACGGTGGTAACGGCGGCACCGGCGGCGCCGGCGTGACCGGCGCCAATGGCGCCAACGGCACCGTTGCCAACCCCAACGGCCTCAACGGTCAGACCGGCGGTAACGGTGGGGCCGGTGGCGCCGGCGGCACCAGCGGCGCGCTCGGCGGCCATGGTGGCACCGGCGGTAACGCCGGGGCCGCCGCCAATGGCGGTAACGGCGGCAACGGCTTGACCGGCGGTAACGGCGGCAATGGTGGCGCCGGCGGGCAAGCCGCGGCAGGCGGTAGCGGTGGCGACGGCTTCACCGGCGGCGGCAACGGGGGCAACGGCAGCACTTCGGGTCTCGGCGGCAGTGGCGGTACCGCCGGCACTGGCGGCACCAATGGCACCAACGGGGCCAATTCCACTAGCCCGACCGGTAACGGCGGCAACGGCGGTAATGCCTTCGGTCTGCCGGGCGCCGGCCAGACCGGCTTTGCCGGCGGCAACGGCGGTAACGCCGGGCAGTACGGAAACGGCGGCAACGGCGGAAACGGCTTCACTGGCGGCGTCGGCGTAACCGGTGCGGACGGCGCAGCGCCAGGCGGTAATGGCTCCGATGCCCTCCAAGGCGGTCAGGGCGGCGCCGCCGGCAACGGCGGTAACGGCGGCACGATCGCCGGTAATAGCGGTAACGGCGGCAATGGCGGCGACGGCGGCATCGGTGGCACCGGCGGGGCCGGCGCCACCGGTGGGTTCAGCGTGAACAACGGCGCCGGCGGTAACGGCGGCAACGGCGGCGCCGGCGGCGCCGGCGCAGCGGGCGGCAACGCCGGAACTGTCACCAACGGCACCGTCGGCAACGGCGGCAACGGCGGCAAGGGTGGCAACACCGGCCTTGGCGGCGCAGGCGGGACCGGCGCGGCGGGCACCGCAGCCAATCCCAACGGCGGCGCCGGCGGCAACGGCGGCAACCCAGGCACCACCGTCGGCACGGGCGGCGCTGCGGGCACCGGCTCTACGCCCGGCACCGCCGGAGCCAACGGAACGCTGACCACCACCACAACGGGTAACGGTGACGGCGGCGCCGGCGGCGCCGGCTACAGCCCCACCACACCGGGCACAGTCGGTGGTAACGGCGGCGTCGGCGGTAATGGCGGGCAGTACGGCACCGGTGGCGTCGGTGGCGCCGGCGGCAATGGCGCGACCGGCGCCGCCGGTACCGACGGTGTCAACCCGGGCGACGACGGCTCGATAGGTGGCACCGGCGCTAACGGTGGTAACGGTGGTAACGGTGGTAAAGGCGGCTCGATCGCCGGCAATTCCGGGTCTGGCGGTGCCGGCGGCACTGGCGGCTCCGGCGGCTCCGGCGGCAACGGAGCCACCGGTGGGTCCGGCGTGAACTCCGGTGCCGGCGGCAATGGTGGCAACGGCGGAAGCGGTGCCAGCGGCGGCAAGGGCGGCAACGCCGGAACGGTCACAGCCGGCACAATCGGCGCGGGCGGGGCCGGTGGCGCCGGCGGCAACACCGGTGTCGGCGGCAATGGTGGTGACGGCGCTGCAGGCACCTCGAGCAGCCCCGCCGGCGGCGCCGGTGGCAATGGCGGCAACCCCGGCAGCATCGTCGGCACCGGCGGCGGCGGCGGCACTGGCTCCACGACCGGCACCACCGGGGCCAACGGCACGGTAACCACCACCGCGGCAGGTAACGGCGGCAATGGCGGCACCGGCTTCAGCCCCACCACGTCGGGCACCAACGCCGGTAACGGCGGCGTCGGCGGCAACGGCGGCCAGTACGGCAACGGCGGTAACGGCGGCAACGGCGGCACCGGCACACCCGGCATCATTGGCACCAACGGGACCAGCCCCGGCGCCAGCGGCGGCAATGGTCAGGCCGGTGGTGTCGGCGGCAACGGCGGGGCCGGCGGCCTTGGCGGCGCTTCCTCCGGTAACGGCGGTAACGGTGGCACCGGCGGTACCGGCGCCAACGGTGGCAACGGCGGTAACGGCTATGCCGGCCAGTACGGCGTCGCCGGGGTCAACTCGGGTAATGGCGGCAACGGCGGTAACAGCGGCAACGGCGGCACCGGTGGTACCGGCGGCACCGGTGGTGCCGCCGGCACGGCTCTGGGCGTAGGCAGCAACGGCACCCAGGGCGCCGGCGGCAACGGCGGCAACGGCGGAAACGCCGGGACGGCCGGCAACGGCGGCGCCGGCGCGAACGGCACGCCCGCTAACTTCAACGGCGGTAACGGCGGCAACGGCGGCACCACCGGGACCGTAGGCGCCGCCGGTGTTGGCGGCACCGGCTCGACGACCGGCACCGACGGGACCGCTGGGTCCTTGCCCACCACCAGCGGCAACGGTGGTAATGGCGGCAACGGCTACACCCCATTCGTCGCGGGCACGGCCGGCGGTAACGGCGGGGCCGGCGGCAACGGTGGCAACATCGGCAACGGCGGCAACGGTGGGGCCGGCGCCAACGGCACGGCCGCCACTGTGAGCGGCACCAACGGGACCGCCCCCGGCGACAGCGGCACCGACGGCCGCGCCGGTGGGGCCGGCGGTAGCGGTGGGGCCGGCGGTCTCGGCGGCTCGGTCTCCGGCAACGGTGGCACCGGCGGTACCGGCGGCAATGGTGGCAACGGCACCAATGGCGGTAACGGCGTGAGCGGCTCGGCCGGGGTGGCCGACGCTGATGAATACGGCAACGGCATCGGCGCGGGCCAAAACGGCGGTAACGGCGGTAACGGCGGTAACGGCGGCACAGCCGGTGCCGGCGGCCAAGGCGGCGGAGTTGCCGTGGGCGGTTCGGGCATCACCGGGTCGACGGGTCTCGGCGGCGGCGGCGGCAACGGTGGCAACGCCGGAACGGCCGGCAACGGCGGCGCCGCCGCGAACGGCACCGTCACCAACGTCAACGGCGGTATCGGTGGTAACGGCGGCAATGCCGGTGACGCCGGCCTGTCCGGCGGGCCCGGTGGCACCACCGGCACGATCGCCAACGGTGGCAATGGCGGCAAGGGTGGGGCCGGCTACGCCGCCACGACCACCGACGGCAGCGGGAACGGCCTAGCCGGCGGCGCCGGCGGTGCCGGCGGTAACGCCGGGGACGGCGGCAACCTCGGCAACGGTGGTACTGGTGGTGCGGGCGGCAACGGTGCGTCCGGGGCGGCCGGCACCAACGCATCCGGTGCGGGCAACAGCGGTGGCAACGGCGGCGCCGGCGGTGCCGGCGGCGGCGGTGGCCTGGGCGGGGCCGGCGGCTCGACGTCCGGTAACGGCGGCAATGGCGGCGCAGCTGGCACGGGCGCGGCCGGTGGTAACGGCGGCAGCGGTGTCGACGGCGCGAGTGCCGGCCCGAACGGCGGCAACGGTGGCACGGGCGGCGCCGGCGGTGCCGGCGGCGACGGCGGATTAGGCGGCACCGTCACCAGCGGCACCGTGGGCACTACCGGCGCGGGCGCCAACGGCGGGGCCGGCGGCAACGCCGGATACGCCGGTAATGGTGCCAACGGCGCCGCCGGCACCTCCTCCAGCCCCAACGGCGGTACCGGCGGCAACGGCGGCACCACCGCGGTCGGCCAGGGTGGCGCAGCCGGCACCGGCACGGGCACCCCCACCGCCGGTGCTAACGGCACCGCACCCATCACGGGCGGCAACGGCGGCAACGGCGGCAACGGCTACACCCCAGCGGCGGCGGGCGCCAGCGGCGGTAACGGCGGCAACGCCGGCAACGCCGGGACCTACGGCAACGGCGGTCAGGGCGGTAACGGTGGGAACGGTGTGGCCGGCAGCACCGGCGGCACGGGGCTCACCGGCCAGAATGGCGGTAACGGCGGCACCGGCGGCCAGGGCGGCACCGGCGGCACGATCTCCGGTAACGGCGGCCTCGGCGGTAACGGCGGCACCGGCGCCAAAGGCGGCACCGGCGGCAACGGCGCCGCGGGTGTCGCCGGTACCAACAACGGCGCCGGCGGCACCGCCGGCAACGGCGGTCAAGGCGGTAACGGTGGCGCCGCAGGCGCCGGCGGCGCTGCCATCGGAACCACCGGCAACGGCGGTAACGGCGGCACCGGCGGGGCAGCCGGCATCGGCGGGACGCCCGGAACCGGTGGCACCGGAGCTGCGGGCACCCCGACCAACCCCAACGGCGGCGCCGGCGGTAACAGCGGCACCGGCGGGCTCGGCGGTACAGGTGGTGGCGGCGGTAACGGAGGCGCTTCGGCCTCGGGCACCGGCGGCAACGCCGGCAGCGGCAGCAATGGCGGCAACGGTGGCAGCGCCACCGGCCTGACCGGTGGGATCGGCGGGGCCGGCTACGGCCCGCTCGACGGTAACGGCGGTAACGGCGGCAACGGCCCGAACGGCGGCAACGGCGGAAGCGCCGGCGCTGCGGGCACGGCCGGTACTCCGGGCGGCGGCAGCGGCTCAGCCGGCACCGCCGGCAACGGCGGCACGGTCTCGCCCAACAACGGCGGCGCGGGCGGCGGCAACGGTGGAGGCACCGGAACCGCGGGTAACCAAGGCGCAGCCGGTACCGCCGGCCAACCCGGCTGATACCGGGCCCTAATCCGACCGGGCTGGCCTGGCGGTCAGAACTGCAAAGCGCTGAACCGCCAGTCCAGCACCGGCCGGTCGGGCTCGCCCGCTGTCTCGCTGGCGGCGTACACGAGCGCCCGCAGCCTCAGCACGCCACCATTCGCGGTCGCTTCGGCGGATTCGACGTGCAGCTCGCTGTAGAGGGTGTCCCCCTCGTGCACCGGACCCGTGTGGTCGCAGGACTCCCAGCCCAGCACCGTGACGAGATTGGGCAACAGGCGGCTCGCCTGTGCGAGCGCGAGCCCGATGGTATGCCCGCCATAGACCAGCCGCTGGCCGCCGACCCGACGATCGTGGTGGGTGGCGGCGATGTTCAGGGTGAGTCGGGCCAGCTCCGGCGCGCTACTGACGATGTCCCCGGTGCTGTGCAACACCGAACCGGCGGCGGCTCCGAAGTCACTGAAGTGCGGCCCCGGCACCCGGTTCCGGAAAGCGTCGCCATCCCATCCGGCGGTGGGGTCGTGGACCGCTCCTGCCGCGTCGGCGCCGATGCCGGACAGGTCATCGTCAGGCGCGTCAGCGGGACTCCAGTCCGGGCTGGCAGGCAGCATGCCGCACCGATAGAAGTCCAGCACCAGCCGGTCGGCCTGATCGATGGTGGTCATCCGCAGTGCGGCCAATCCGGTCGGCGCGCGGCCGGATTTGACCGAGTTGGCGCGCAGCCCTACCACTTCCGTGCGTGTATATATGGTGTCGCCGACAACCGGGAACCGGTGAAACGTCAGCCCGCGGTAGAACAGGTTGGCTTTGACGCGCTGCGTCACCAGCGTGCTCTGCCCGATCGCGACGTCGCACACCAGCGCCGGATGCGCCAGCGGTCCTGGCGCGCCGGTGACCGCGGCACACAGGTGAACATCCAGCGCCAGCCGCAGCCGGTCTCCCAGGATCGCCTGATGCGCGGCCGCCAGTCCCGCCGTCAGCGTTGCCGACGGAGCCCAGTCGAAGACCTGCCCTAGATAGAGGTCGTCGAAGTAAGGTCCGCCCGCGCGTTGGCTCGAATACCCGTGCACCGTCACAAGGCCACATGCTGGCAGGCTGTCCGACCGGCGGTCAACACGGAGCGTGGTTACCGGTGAGCAGTGACCATCAAGACGAAGAAGAGTTGCTGGTCGCCACCGTGCGCGCGTTCCCCGACCGCGACGTGAAACCAACCGTTCGGGAGGTCGAGCACGCCAACACCTACCCGAGGCGTGGTCCAGCTTGGGCCGGGACTGACGGTGTCGCGCGATCTGCCTAAGTTGGGCTACAAGGACGTCGAGTCGTGCGAGTTGTCGTTCGACGGCTACCGTGCACCGGTGTCGTCGGTGCTGGGCGGCGTTATGGGCAAAGGCTTTTCGCAAATGATGAGAGGTGGCCATGGCGGCGCTCAGGACGCGCTGGCTTACGCGCAGCAGCGGGAGAGTTTCGGACAACCGATCTGGAAACATCAGTCCGTCGGTAACTACTTGGCCGGCATGGCAACCAAACTCACCGCCGCGCGCCAGCTCACCCGCTACGCCGCAGAGCGTTACGATAGTGGCGAACGCTGTGACATGGCGGCCGGGATGGCGAAGTTGTTCGCCTCCGAGGTCGCGATGGAGATCGACTTGAACGCCGTGCGGATCCACGGCGGCTACAAGGTACTCCACCGAATACGACGTAGAACGCTACCTTCGCGGCGCACCGCCGACGATTGTCGGCGAAGGAACCAATGAGATCCAGCGAAACGTTATTGCCGCGCAGCTGGTGACGCGAGGCGGGATCCAGAGGGCGGCCCCGGCGCTAACCCATGCTGTATATTTGCCTGACTTCGGCATCTGCTAGGCGGCGCGGGAGTAAACGCATTTGCACCGGCGGGCATCCCAGGAAGGCAGTTGCTATGACTTATCCCCCAGGGCCGTATGAAGGTTCCCCGGAATGGCAGGGGCAGCAGCCGGATTGGCAAGGCCAGCCGCCGGGTTGGCCCGGACAGCAACCGGGTCCGCCAGGGCCGCAACCGGGTTGGCAAGGCCAGCAGCCGGGTTGGCAAGGCCAGCAGCCGGGTTGGCAAGGCCAGCCGCCGGGTTGGCAAGGCCAGCAGCAACCCGACAACTACCTCGTCTGGGCGATTCTGTGCACTGTCCTTTGCTGCCTCCCATTCGGCATCGTGTCGATCGTGTACTCCACCAAGGTCTCCGGGCTGTGGGCTCAGGGGCAGTATGCCGAGGCACAGGCCGCGGCCAACAACGCGAAGAAGTGGGCCATCATCGGCGCGGTCGCCGGCCCCATCATCTACGTGGTTTTCACGGTGCTCTGGTTCGTTTTGTTCGCAGCCGTCGTCAGCGATCTGCCTTCCACGACCACCACCACGTACTCGGGCTACTGACCGTCAGGGCTATCCCACCCCGTCCACCAGCCCCCACGCCAATGCAGTGTCCGCGTCGATCGTACGTCCGGACAGCACCAGGTAGGCTGTGCGCCAGCGGCCTATTCGGCGTGTGACGCTGACGGTGCCGCCGGCGCCGGGGATCAGCCCCAGACTCAATTCCGGTAGCCCGAACACCGAATCGTCCTGTGCCTCAACCCATCCGCAAAACGCCGCCATCTCCAGCCCGCTGCCCAGCACGCGGCCGTGCACCAGGGCCCGGCAGGCCCGGCCGAGTCTGGCGGTGAGCGCGTCGAGCGCCAGCGCCGGGCTGTGCCGGGTGCGGGCCAGATGAGCGCTCGCGGGATCGGCGAAGGTGCCGAATTCGGCGAGATCCCCTCCGCTGCAGAAGGATCGCCCGTTACCGCTCAACACGATCCCGGTCACCGACGGGTCCAATTGCGCCACGGCCAGCGCCTCCAACAGCGCGGCGCGCGCATCGGTGGAGAACGCGTTGTGGCGTTGCGGCCGATTGAACCGGATACGCAGGGTATCGCCGTCGCGTTCGGCGACCACCGGGTCGGCGATGTCCGGCATGGTTGCGGGGCCGCGCTCCTCGAGCCAGCGCGCGAACTCGGGGCCGGCCTGCAGCGTCGAGTACGCTAGCGATTCGGTGATCACCCCGGCCACCGTCGGGGCATCGGGGTCGATCGCACGCAACACGTCGTCGCACACCGCACTCGAGTGCGGCCAGTGCGCGCAGCGCTCGGTCAGCTCGGCCATGGTGTCGGGCACCGACTCGACGGTCACCACCCGGGGATCAGCAGTGGGGTCCTCGGTCAGCGTGAAAGTCGCGGTATCCAGCCAATATTCGTCTCGTTGCGAGCCGAATCCGACGATCACGCCGGGGGGCAGGTCGGCGTTGTCCTGCGGCGCTGTCGAAAGGTCGACCACCCGGAGCATGGGCTACGCCGAGTACTTCTCGATCAGCCCGTTCTTGTACAGTTTTCCGGTGTCAGTACGCGGAAGCTGCCGTTCGAACGCGATCGACCGCGGGCACTTGAAGTGCGCCAACCGGTCTCGCAGCCAGCCCAGTAACTCGTCCGCGAACTGTTCGGTGCCGTCGGCCTCGTCGACGGTCTGTACAACCGCCACGACGCGTTGCCCCATCTCGTCGTCGGGAACCCCGAACACCGCCGCGTCCATCACCTTTGGGTGAGTGACCAACAGGTTCTCAGCCTCTTGCGGATAGATGTTCACCCCGCCCGAGATGATCATGTGATGGCGCCGATCGGTCAAGAACAGGTAGCCCTCGTCGTCGAGGTAGCCGACGTCGCCAACGGTCGTCCAGCCGTGGCTA
>Ga0182012_10001155_pt1 | contig 29189 bp, 34 predicted proteins | sample 612S2SmetaG_FD_120486 | JGI IMG/M metagenome (GOLD analysis project Ga0182012, IMG submission 120486) | Permafrost microbial communities from Stordalen Mire, Sweden - 612S2S metaG | ecosystem: Environmental > Terrestrial > Soil > Wetlands > Permafrost | place: Sweden: Stordalen | collected...
ACAGCACCGAACAGGTGAAGACCCCGCTCAAAATCAACCACGGCATCGGGACTGTCAGGAGAGACCCGACGGCTAGCCACGTGCCCGCCAAACCGCACGCCGCGGTCTGCGGGTTACTCAGATCCACCGCACTCAATCCAGCCCCGTCCGGACTCCCCCACCTCCCCGCTTCCTGCTGCATCAGCCGCGCAGTCGCCTGATACGCATACTGAATCGCTCCTTCATCCGCAATCCCAAGCATCCCCGCAAAATACCCATTGAACCCGCCCGGGTAAATCGCGTACTTCTCTCCAAACGGCGTGAACGCCCCACCCACGTTCGGATTCGGCGACCCGCTCGCCCACGAAAGGACCACCTGGCTCCCCTGCCAGTTCGGATGCCGGTACTGCGCCAGCCCCGTGCTGTTGAAGATCGCCTCTCCGCCACCCGGCAGCGGCATCCGTATCCCCGCCGCTGTCAACCCCGTCGCCAGCGCCATCTGGTAAGTCGGGGCGAAGGGCGGATACATCATCTGCTCATAAGTCCCACTAATATCAACCTCCAACCGCCGCCCCAGCGCGTCGAACGTCCCGGTCACCCCGCTCACCGTGATCAGATTTCCCTCCGCATCCCATCCGTAAGTGTAAGTTCGTCCGAAGTCAAATTCCCATCGGCGTCGTAAGAGAGCGTCCCGGAAGGAACCGGCCGCGGTTGTCGGTTGAGATTCGATTTCCCATGCGGGCGGGCGGGTGTTCCTAGCGATTCGCGCGAATCTATCGAACCAGGGCTGTTTCGGTCTGGAAATTGCGGCCTACCCTCGGCGGGAGCGCGGGGCACCGCGGCCACGGCCTGGGGCAGCCCAGTCAAGTGCAATCCCGAACGCCACAGCCTCAACAACTCCGACCGCCACCGAGTGCATACCCGACCACGGCTGGACAGCAGTGACGAGAAGGTGGATCGGAAGTACCGCCAAGAGAATTAGACCGCCTAGGCAGAGCCAGAATCGCAGGCTAAAACCCGACCCGGCTGCGCGGCGAATCTCAATCTGCGTGCCGAGCGCTATCGCACTAGCCAGCCAGACGTACGGCCACACGGTGTGCGCTTTGAAGTCGAAGCCAGTCCCGGACAACCAGCCCAAAAACCCAACCACCCCAATGCCGACCGCGGCGTAGATCGCAAAGTCGGCGGCACGCCTCAGCTTCATCTCGGCCTCACTGGCACGTGCCCGCCTGAATCGATTTGAACTCGTTGACGAGTGCGCTGCCCTCTGAGTAGAGTAAACTTGCCCAGAAGCTCACCTTCCCACCAATCTTCGCGAGCGTCGCCGACCTCTGCATGATCCCAGAAAATACTGTCGATTTGTTTGGGTACATCAGGAACGCCGTCTTGAACGTCGCGCTGGGCCGGGTCGCCGCGTAGTTGAGCGCCTTGTTGAAGTAGTATATCTCGCCGGTCGTGGCGGCCGCTTTCGAGATGTCCGATATGTTGTCCAGGGGATGCGCGGACGTTGGGAACGGGGACATCCCCGATCCGACGTCACCCAGGAAACCCCCGAAGCAGGATGGGCGGCTGTCAGTAGAGTCGTATCCGAAGAAGGATTTGATCGAGCTTAGTACGCCCCCGACCGCTCCCCCTCCCGAGGCGAACGAATTTGCGTAATAGGTGGGAACCCCGCCTCCGCAGTTTACGAGGCCCGGGTACATCAGAGCCGCCTGGGCACAATTCGTGATTACAACAAACGTGGAGGTTGTCAAGGACCCCGCCGCCACGCAATGCCCCCCGTCGCCGTTTTGGTTTTGGACCCAGGTCTGGCCAGACGGGCACTGATGTGGATCCAGTCCGCTTGGGTCCGTATAGCTCAGCGGGTTATTCGCCACATAAACATACCGGTTCATCGTCTGCGGATTACTCAAATCTACGGCACTCAACCCAGCCGGGTCCGGGCTCAGCCACCGTCCAGCCTCCTGCTGCATCAGTCGCGCCGTCGCCTGATACGCGTACTGGATCGCTCCTTCATCCGCTATCCCCAGCATCCCTGCAAAGAACCCGTTGAAGCCGCCAGGGTAAATCGCATACTTCTCCCCAAACGGCGTGAACGCCCCGCCCACGTTCGGATTCGGCGACCCGCTCGGCCACGAGAGCACCACCTGACTCCCTTGCCAGTTCGGATGCCGGTATTGCGCCAGCCCCGTGCTGTTGAAGATCGCCTCTCCGCCACCCGGCAGCGGCATCCGTATCCCCGCCGCTGTCAACCCCGTCGCCAGCGCCATCTGATAAGTCGGCGCGAAGGGAGGATACACCATCTGCTCATAGGTCCCGCTGATATCTACCTCCAACCGCCGTCCCAGCGCATCGAACGTCCCCGTCACCCCGCTCACCGTGATCAGATTCCCCTCCGCATGCCATCCGTAAGTGTAAGTCCCATCCGAAGTCAAGTTTCCATTGGCATCGTAGGACAGCGTTCCGGAAGGAATCGTCGCCCAGGAAAGAAATACGCATTCAGCCGGTTCACAAACAAAAAAATAAGTCCAAGCCGCGCCAGCGCAGGCTCCGGCCACGCGTCTCCACCGTGAATCCTTCCACGCGATGCGAAGCTTGATCCGAGAGTGTAGAGCCGCGGTGATCCACAGGCACGGTGCTGGGTTCTTCCGAAAATTACTTTGGTCCCACGCAGAATGAATAACTTACGATTCCGGCTGTCGTGGGAAGAAAAGCGCTCATCAATCGCAATTTTCATCGGTGTGGTTGAGACAGCGGTCTCATAGACGGTTCGTTTCACGCATTTCATTTTGGGCACTCCCGCTCAGTTTTTCTTTGCGCCTCTGCACCTTACTGTGAAAAGCGACCGTCCAACAAACACGAGCTTGGGTTCGTTCCACACATTGTCGCGTCGACGCTACCGGCGGCGAAACAAAGACCCCGAAAGAAGACCAAATCCGTTCTTAGAAAAACGCTTCGGACGATAACCAAGGAAGCGTGTCGAAAAACCCCACCGGTAGTGGCCGGCCCACTCCCAACTACAACAAAGAAAGTGAGATAGGGCGTCGCTTGTTTTACAAAACTAACGCTCCGCGCCAACACCGGAGCGAACCGGACGGCCATCGCCGCCATAATTACCTTGACAACCAGACCATACTGACCACATACTCATAGTGTCTGAGCACTTCTGCCCACTCGCAGAGTATCTGAACTAAGTCAGGTAGTCTGATTCCCTCCACTTAGGCCACAGGCCCACTTTCCCATTGCGACCGAAATCTAGATGACCGGTACCCCGAGCCAGATCGAATGGGCGGAGTTGATTCAGCCGCGCGTGAACGCGGAGTTTGATCGTGTGGCGAAAGCACTGCGCTCGGCCGCGGCCAATCAAGTGCAGCAGGAACAAGTAAACACGGTAGCCATCATCGGGATTCTAGAAGAAAAGCGCGTGGAAGTCATGGCAAACGAGCGCGCTGGCTACTTTATCCGCGAATGGCAGGAAATAACAGACCAGGTGCGGCGCATGATCTCTCAAGATCCGCGGCATCGGGCCATTCAGGCGAACAGAGCAGTTGAACGGGAGAAATTAACAGCATGATGAACATTCGACCTTTATACGACCGCATTGTGGTGAAGCGGATTGAGGATCAGGAGACGATGCGCAATGGCATTTTCATTCCGGATTCCGCGAAAGAGAAGCCGCAGGAAGGCGAAGTGCTCGCCGTCGGCCGCGGCAAGATGCTCGACGACGGCAAGATGGTGGCCCTCGACGTCAAAGTCGGCGACCGCATCCTGTTCGGGAAATACGCGGGCAGCGATACCAAGCGGGACGGAATGGAATACATTGTCATGCGCGAAGACGATGTCCTAGGCGTTTTGAGCGCCCAGTAGTCAGAGTTGAACAAGAAGGAATTCATTTATGGCAAAACAAATTGTTTATAGCGACGACTCCCGCCAGGCCATCCTGCGCGGCGTGAACCAACTTGCGGACGCGGTGAAAGTGACGCTCGGCCCCAAGGGACGCAATGTCGTTCTCGAGAAGAAATTCGGCGGCCCCACGATCACCAAAGACGGTGTGACGGTGGCGAAGGAAATCGAACTAAAAGATCCGCTCGAGAACATGGGCGCGCAGATGGTGCGCGAAGTGGCTTCGAAGACTTCGGATGTGGCCGGTGACGGCACCACGACAGCGACCATTCTGGCACAGGCGATTTTCCGGGAGGGAGTGAAAGCAGTCACCTCCGGCGCGAACCCGATGGATATCAAACGCGGCATTGATAAGGCCGTCGAAATCGCGGTCGAAGAGATCAAGAAGCTCTCGAAGCCGGTTTCGGGGGATATGATAGCGCAGGTTGGCAGCATTTCCGCAAACAGCGATTCCACCATTGGCAACATCATCGCCGAGGCCATGAAGAAGGTGGGCAAAGATGGTGTGATCACGGTGGAGGAATCGAAAACGATGACCACTGAATTGCAGACCGTGGACGGGATGCAGTTCGACCGCGGCTACCTTTCTCCTTACTTTGTGACAGATCCGGATCGCATGGAGTGCGTGTTTGAAGATCCGTATATCCTGATTCACGATAAGAAGATCAGCCAGATGAAGGACATCATGCCGCTTCTGGAGCAGATCGCCCGCGCCGGAAAACCGCTGGTGATTATCGCCGAGGAAGTGGACGGCGAAGCACTGGCCACCCTGGTAGTGAACAAACTGCGCGGCACGTTGAACGTGTGCGCCGTGAAGTCGCCCGGGTTCGGCGACCGCCGCAAGGCCATGATGGAAGATATTTCGATCCTGACGGGCGGCAAAGCGATTATGGAAGAAACCGGCCTCAAGCTGGAAGGCGTGAAACTGGAAGACCTGGGCCGCGCCAAGCGCGTCACGGTGAATAAAGACAACACCACCATCATCGACGGCGGCGGGACCTCGAAAGCCATCGAGGCGCGGATCAAGCAGCTGCGGACGCAGCTTGAAGAGACCACATCCGACTATGACCGGGAGAAGTTGCAGGAGCGGCTGGCGAAACTGGCCGGCGGTGTTGCAATCATCAAGGTCGGGGCGGCCACGGAAACCGAGATGAAAGAGAAGAAGGCCCGCGTGGAAGATGCCCTGCATGCCACCCGCGCCGCGGTTGAGGAAGGCATCGTTCCGGGCGGGGGCGTGGCTCTGTTGCGCGCCGCTGTTGCCCTGGAGAGTCTCAAGCTTGAAGGTGACGAGCAGTTCGGCGTTACCATTGTGCGCCGGGCTTGTGAAGAACCGGTCCGCCAGATCGTTCGCAATGGCGGAGTGGAAGGCGCCATCGTCGTCGAGAAGATCAAGAATCACAAAGATCCGAACTTCGGCTTCAACGCTTTCTCCGATCAATATGAGGACCTGGTGGAGGCCGGCGTGATCGACCCGACCAAGGTGACTCGTACGGCGCTGCAAAATGCCGCTTCGATCGCATCGCTCATGCTGACCACGGAAGCCATGATCTGCGCGGTTGAGGAAACCGAAAGCTAGATCGAGTGGGGCACCTCCCCGCAATCCAAGCGGGGAGCCCCAATGAAGCAAATCATTCTGAAACTGACGCCGGAGGAACTAAGACTCTTAGCGACTTTGGCGTCGGATCAGATTTTCCGCAGAGAGTTCATTGATTCGAGAATGCCCGGCAACAAAACCAACCTCGACGAGATTTCCCTGGGTAAGGCCCTGGTCGGGCGCATTCGCTTAATTTTGGACCCATGTTCTGCGAAGAGGAACCACCTGTAAGCAACATTCAGTACGCGCAAGAAGAGAGTAAAGGAATCGACAGTTATGACCAATATTTTTGTAGGTAATCTCAGTTTTCAGACCACGCAGGACGAGTTGCAGGATGCCTTCGCGCATTACGGCAGCGTAGAGCGCGTGAGCATAGTAACCGACCGTGACAGTGGACAGCCCCGTGGTTTCGCGTTTGTCGAGATGACGGAGAAAAGCCAGGCCGATTCGGCCATCAACGGCTTGAACGGCGCAGACCTTAACGGCCGCGCCATGAACGTGAACGAAGCACGCCCCAAGCCCCAAGGTGGATCCGGCGGCGGTGGCAAACGCGGCGGCGGCGGACGCTACTAAGTTCTGTTCAGTTTGTCTGACTCGATCTCTTAATAAGTGATCGAGGTTAGTTCCGCGGTCCTTACGGCTGCGGGGGCAACAAACTCCGGCATCTTCAGTTCGGGCATGGGCTTTGCCGAGAATAACTTCCGGCAAGGCACGGCCAGCCAGCGGGCTACACGCGTGGCCTTCTGGCGTCGCGCACTATCGGTGGAAATACCCGTGTTCGCGTACATTTGGCGATAGAGACGCGAGATGAACACGAACGCGAGCCTGCCGCGAAGTGTCGGCACGCAACTGGAACGTTTCCAGACTTCCTTCAAGGTATAGAAGGTGTCCCAAACCCCTTGTGTCCGTTCCCGGATCTCATCCATCGACATGGTCTGGTGCGGCGTGAACATTTTGGGGCGCACTTCCGCCGGAATCAACCAATAGCGCGTGATGGGGATGCCGGCCACCTGGGGAACATTCCCCTCCATACTCTTTTCCCAACGGTCAAAATCCACCGTACCGGGGAAAGGAGTCATCATCACGAACTGAGCAAAAGTCAGGTTGGCTTGCTTGGCCAGCGCGGCAGTGGCGGCAAAGGTGTCGGCACGGTCTGAAGAAAGCCCAAAGATAAACGAGCCGAGAACATGCACGCCATGGTCTTTGAAAGTCCGTAGCCGGGTAGCCAGATCGTCCCCCGCTGAATTGAATTCCTTAAATACCGCCTTCAATCCTTCCGCCGTTACCGATTCCACACCCACCAGCGCGCCCTTGATGCGGGCTTGGCGCATGGCATCCAGGAAGTCTGTATCTTCGCCGGCTTCCATGGTGATTTGCGTGTAGAAGACCATATCGGAGGGAAGCTGAGCCAGCTTATCCATCAACTCGAAGCGCTCCGCGCGTATGCCTTGTAACTCCGCCACGCGATGCACGTTGCCCTGCTTTTCAGCCAGGCGAATGTCGGTTAAGGTAACCGGGTAAAAGTTATCGTCCGCCAGCGCGATGAAGCGAAACCCGAGCCGCCGCAACTGCACGATTTCCGAAATCACGATGTCCGATGCGCGCTGCCGCGGTTTCTGGCCGTCCGTGCGCCACACGGAACAAAACGAGCAGTGCTTGGGGCACCCGCGAACCGTTTGCACAGAGGCCCACATATAGCGGTTGCGCGGCGCCAGGTCCCAACGGGCAGGTAGAAACTGCTCGCCCGAAATGCGACCGCCATCGTACGTTTCCTGAACAATGCCATGCGTCAGGTCGAATAGCACCTTCGACCAGATGATGTCGCCATCGCCCTTCACGACGACGTGAGCCCCACCAAGATCCCGCGCTTCATCCGGGTACAGAGTCGCGTGGATACCTCCGTAGACCACCCAGGCGCCGCGTTCACGAGCCAGCCGCCCGACCTCCATGCCGCGCAACGCATTGCCGGTATGGATTCCAATGCCCACAATGTCGCCGGGTTGGATTAGTTCGGGCTGAATGAGCTCCAGCGTCTCGTCGGTGATGACGGGGTCACCGTACTCGCGGGGGGTGGCTGCGGCAAGTACGTACAACCAACGTGGGGTAATGACGCCGATCCCGAATGAAATATCACTAGGATTCACCAAGTGAATGCGCATGTATGTATAAGTTTCCGGCTTCTTGTCGACTGTGGGACTACTTTGGTCTAACTCTCTGGTGGGGAGGGACTGCACATTGAGCATAGCAGACCAACCCGTGATCCGCAAAAACCACAAAGTAACATGGGTGCGGCTTTTTGGAAACCTAGTAATTTTTCGAGGGCGGCGTGGGATGTCGTCGAGCTTCAGCCTTGGGCGATGCCGTCATCCTGCCAATGGTGGCCACAAACATCGCAGCTCCAGTTGAACTTCGAGTCGAGGTCCGGGTCCGCGCCCGGTTCGGCCTCGCGACCTTCAAAAACAATTTCAGAGCTATGGCATTTGGGGCACCGCGCGTCGCAGGCGATGTCGTCGAGTTCATCGGCAGGGTCGGGCGGGTAAAGCCCGCGAGTCGCCGCCGCGGCAGTCTGCAAATCTCTCTCCAAAATCTTCAAATCGACTCCGCCTGTGAAGCTCGAACGGAACTCGTCCAGATTATAGAGATTGTCGGGGCCCAGGCAGGACGCCACTCCGGCGTTTTCAAGGATGTTCTTTAACCAGCGCGCCTCGGCGAGGTCCGCGACGCGGCGGAACACCACGAGATTCAGGTCGGGCATGTTGAAAGAGTTTCGGGGCGCCGGGGCGTCTCGAAGCGCCACGTGCATCCCCCGCGAGGATAGCTCGGCAAGAAGGGTCTGCCTGGCGATATCCGTCAGTGTGTAAGCTTCGTCAGCCAGCGCTTCGAGCTCACCGTCGCCCATGTCCGCGTACAGCTTCCTGAGTCTGGCGGTTTGCTCCGTCCAGTGGGTTTCCATCACTCGAAATCATACCCGGTCGTAGAATAGGACCGTAAGTTCCATGGCTCGTGGATGGGAAAGCAAATCCGTTGAGTCCCAGCAGGAAGAGGCGGAAGCCTCGTCCGAGAAGCGGGTTCCGTTGACACCCGGGCAGCAGAAGATCCGCGCCTTGCAGCTATCGCGTAAGCACGTGCTCGATGAGATGGCCCACAGCTCCAACCCGCGGTTTCGCGAACTGAAGCGGCGGGCGTTGAATCATCTGGAAATGGAAATCGCGCGCCTCGCGGAAATGGAACCTCACGAATAGTCGGTCTCCTGCAAAATGAGGCACTTCAAATAGTGGGTTTCCGGAACCGTCAGTAGCACCGGATGGTCCGCCGCCTGCATGCGCCGCTCCAGCACGCGAAGATTCCGCCGGGTCTCTGTCGCCGCCTCCGCGATGACGCCCAGAAAGTCGGCCTCGCCCATGTGGTGCGAGCAGGAGCACGTGATCAATACACCGCCGGCGCGGAGCAGCGACAAAGCCCGCCGGTTGATTTCCTTGTACGCTCTCGCCGCCTGTTCGATGTGGCCGCGTGACTTTGCGAAAGCAGGAGGGTCGAGGACGATGGTATCGAAAGTCCGGCGCGCAGCGGCATAGCCCGCCAGCTTGTCGAACACATCCGCCTCGATAAATTCGACATTGGCCACGCCGTTCGCTTCCGCTGCTTCGCGCGCCCTTTTAGTGGCCGGCTCGCTGGAATCCAAAGCCTCCACGCGTTCGCACGCGCTCGCCATATTCAACGCGAAACCACCAGTAGAGGTAAAGCAATCGAGCGCCGCGCCGCGCGCGTATTTCGCCGCAGCCAGGTAATTCTCGCGTTGATCGAGAAATCCGCCAGTCTTCATCCCCTGCCGCAGATCCGCCCGCAGCTTCAGGCCGTTCATCTCGAATTCCACCACCTCCGGAACCACGCCCGACAAGACCTTGGTCTCGCGCGGCAAGTCCTCCTGCGTCCGCACCGCGGCATCGTTGCGAGCCAGGATTCCCGCGGGCTGGAACAATTCTTCCAGCGCGCGCACAATCAAAGGTGTTGCGTGTTCCATGCCCTGATTGAGGGCCTGCAGCACGAGGATATCGGCGTAGCGATCGACAATCAGAGCCGGCAGCCCATCGGCCTCCGCGTAGACCAGCCGGAACGCTGTGGTTCCGCTCACCACTTGTTGGCGGAATTCCCCGGCCGCACGCAGTCGTTTTTTGAAAAACGCTGCGTCCGTTTCTTCCGCCCGCCGCGAGAGCAGTCGAAGAGCGATAAGCGACCGGGAGCTGTAATGCGCTACTCCCAGCGTGCGGCCTCCGCACACGACGCATACGTTCTGCCCGCCCAGCGCGGCGTCCACCGGGTCCAATATGTCGCTGCGAAAAATCCACGGATGTCCGGCATCCACACGCGACGCGGCCTTGCGATTCACTCGTACTTTTTCCACTTGATTGAGCTTCCCACTTATAGTTTGGGCCATTCGATACGATGAGTGTTCATGTCTCCCGCCATCGTGATCCGCGACCTGCGCAAGCTCTATGCCAACAAGGCCGCGGTGGACGGATTGACGCTGGAAGTCCCGCGCGGCAGCTTCTTCGGCTTCCTGGGTCCGAATGGGGCGGGCAAGTCCACCACCATCCGGATGCTCACCGGACTCGCGCCACCCTCGTCCGGCACCATCGAAATCCTCGGCTATCCCATGCCCGGAAAAGAACTGGAGATCAAACGGCGCATTGGCCTGGTTCCCGATGAGAGCCTCTTATTCGACCGTCTGACCGGCCCGGAGTATCTGGAATTCGTGGGCCGCATGTACTCTCTCGACCGCAAACTTGCCAAAGAACGCGCGCGCGAGCTGCTTGATCTGTTTGAACTCTCGGGGGACACCAAGCAGATCATCGGCGAATACTCGAAAGGCATGCGGAAGCGCGTGGCCATGGCGGCATCCCTCATCCACAGTCCGGAACTCTTTCTGATGGACGAGCCTTTCGAAGGAGTGGACGCGGTGGGCGCGCGGCTGATGAAAGACATTCTCCTGGACCAGGTCCGGAAAGGCGCCACCGTTTTTCTGACATCCCACGTTCTTGAAGTGGTCGAGCGCCTCTGCGACCACGTGGCGATCATACATGAAGGCCGCATCATCCGGCAGGGGACCATTGATGAATTGCGCGATTCCGACGATTCCCTGGAGCAGGCCTTCGTGCGCATCGTCGGTTACCGCGAGCACGAGCGGCTGGATTGGTTGTAGGATGATTTTCGCCATCTTACGTGCGCAGCTATTGAGCCTTCGAGGCATGGGCATGACACGCGGGGCGGCGCGGTGGTTCGGAATTATCCCGTCGCTGCTGTACTACGGGTTCTGGACCATGGCGGCATTTGGGATATTCTCTTTTTGCCGGATTGAAAATGAGCGCGAGATGCTGGCGCCCGCTCTGTCCGCCGGCCTGCTCGCCGTTTTCCTCTACTGGCAGATCGCGCCGGTTCTCACCGCCAGCATGGGCGCATCGCTGAACCTTCAAAAGCTGATTGTTTACCCGATCAGTCTCGATAAGCTGTTTGCGGTTGAGGTCATGCTGCGGTTCTTCACCGTCGGGGAGATGCTTCTGGTAATCGCCGGGGCGGCGAGCGGACTATTGTTTAATCCCCTTTTCGGCGGATGGAAGGCAGCCCTGTGGATCATCCCCTCAGGGCTTGTTTTCATCTTCTTCAACCTGATTCTCGCGGCGGGAGTGCGTAGCCTGGTGGAGCGCGGGTTCAAGCGAAAGGGCATGCGTGAAGCGGGCATGCTTGCGTTTGTTCTCATCTGCGTTTCGCCGGGCATCATTCTAGGCCTCAAGATCCCTTTTCAAAAGTTGACGAGCTACCTGCCTCTTCACGGTTTGTTTCCGTGGGCCATCACCGCGCAGATATGGATGGGCATCCCGACACTGGAAGGGGGCGTCGCTTTCGCTGTATGGATTGCAGTGGCTTACCGGTTTGCCCGCCGCCAGTTTTACTCGGCGCTGCGTGAAGATCCCTTCGCCGGGCGAACGGCTATAAAGCCAGGAAAAACAGGAGCGTTCTCGCTAGAGGTGGTTTTCACGCTTCCCAATCGGGTGCTACCCGATCCGCTGGCGGCCATGGTGGAGAAGGAACTGCGCGCGCTGAGCCGGTGCGCGGCTTTTCGACTGGCCTGCTTTATGGGATTTACCTTCGGCATTCTGGTGTTCCTGCCACAAGCGATCGGGCATAAGTCAAAGAGCTCTTTCATGGGAGAGCACTTTCTCGCCGTGGTCAGCATCTACTCGATGATGCTGATCGGATACTACACTTTCTGGAACGCTTTCGGTTACGATCGCTCCGCGGCGCAGTTCTATTTCGCCGCGCCGGTCCCGTTTCGCAGTGTGCTTTACGCCAAGAATATCGTCGCCGTCTTTATCCAGTTCATCGAGGTTTCGCTGATCACCGTGGTGTACGTGTTTGTTCCGCTATCGTTTCGTCCGTTCGCCGTGGCGGAAGCGTTCCTGGTCACGGCGGTCTCCTGTCTCTATGTCTTTGCGATCGGGAACATCACTTCCGTCCGTTTCCCCATGCCGATGGACCCCGACCGCATGGCGCGCGGCGCTTCATCGCGCAGTAAGAGCGCCCTGCTGATGCTGTTCTTTCCCGTTGCCTTTCTTCCGATCGGCCTGGCCTATTGGGGCCGCTACGTCTTTCACAGCGATCTTGTTTTCTTCGCGATGCTACTGCTGGCTGGGATGATCGGCGCGGCCATCTACTGGGTGGGTATGGAGTCCGCTGTCAACCTTTCCCTGAATCGGCGCGAAGAGATGATTGCAGTCCTTTCACGCACCGACGGCCCGCTCTCGATTGCGAGCTAAAACGCGGAAATTACGCGCCGCCCATCAATCTTGTATTGGCCTCTCAACACCCTCGCAATCGCCAGCGAATAGATCCGATGCTCCTCGGCCAATATACGTGCCGATAGACTCTGCACGGTGTCACCATCGAGGACGTCCACACCCGCCTGCATCACGATGGGACCGGCATCCAGATATTCATCGACGAAATGCACGGTGCAGCCGGCGATCTTGACCCCATGCTCCAATGCCTGGGCCTGCGCGTCCAACCCCGGGAAGGCCGGAAGTAAAGACGGATGTATGTTCAACACCCGCCGTTCGTAGGCGCGAACAAAACCGGCTGAGAGCAAACGCATATAACCGGCGAGGCACACCAGATCCACATGGGCCTCGTCCAGGACGGCGCGCAACTGGACGTCATAAGTCTCGCGATCGAATCCACCGGAGGGTAAGGCCACCGTGGGCAACCCCTTGTCGCGAGCGATGGCAAGCCCTGGCGCGCCCGCCCGGTTACTCACTACGACGGCGATTTCAGCTGGAATACGTCCAGCAGCTACATTGGCCGCGATTGCTTCGAAGTTAGATCCGCGACCCGAGAGGAGGATACCCAGCCGCTTCACTCATACTCCACGCGCGGACGATTGCTCTTGCGCTTGATGACTTCCCCAAGCGGGAAAGGCTTTTCCTGTAACCCGGCAAGAATCGCCATCGCACGATCCGCCTTCTTTGCGGCCACCACGAATATCATGCCGATACCCAGATTGAAGGTTCTGCGCCAATCGTCTTCCGGAACGTTCCCCGCGGCACGGAGTAGTTCAAAAACAGCGGGAACCTTCCAGGCTTTCAAGTCAATGTGCGCCGCCAGGCCTTTGGGCAGCACGCGAGGCGTGTTATCGGTAATCCCGCCGCCGGTTACGTGAACCGCGCCTTTTAGTACACCTGCTTCATGCAGCGCCCGCAGCGGCTTCAAATAGCTCCGATGGACGGTGAGAAGTTCTTCCGCCACCGTGCGGCCAAGGTCCGCCACGTAACTATCCGGATTCAGTCCGGCTACTTCGAAAAGTACCTTGCGAGCCAGCGAATAGCCGTTAGTGTGCAGGCCGGTCGAAGGAAGAGCGAGTAGCATATCTCCCCTGGCTACTTTGGCGCCCGTGATGAGCTTCGACTTCTCGGCCGCTCCCACAATAGTTCCCGCCAGGTCATATTCACCATCCTGGTACATGCCGGGCATCTCAGCGGTTTCGCCGCCAATGAGCGCGCACCCATTCCGTTTGCAGCCCCGAGCCATTCCGGAGACCACCGCGGCCGCGACCCGGGCATCCAGCTTCCCCACTGAGAAATAATCCAGAAAGAAGAGCGGCAACGCGCCCTGCACGGCTATATCGTTCACCGAGTGGTTGACCAGATCTTCGCCGATACTGTCGTGCTTGCCGGTGAGAAAGGCCAGTTTCAGCTTCGTCCCCACGCCGTCGACAGAACTGATCAGAACGGGATTCTTCATTTTCGGAAGCTCGAAGCATGCGCCGAAAGTCCCAATGTCGGTGAGTACGCCTTTGGTAAAGGTTGCCCGGGCCATCCGTTTGATTGCGGAGACGGCGCGGTCTGCTTCGTCGATGCTGACGCCGGCGTCCCGGTAGGAGATACTGCGTGCTTTTGCCATGAAAGCGCTGGAAAGCCATTATAACTGGGTGGGCAAGGAATCCAACACGAAGGTCACAGGGCCGTCGTTCACCAGCTCTACTTTCATATCGGCGCCGAAGACGCCCACTTTAGTAGCCGCGCCGTTGTTGATGAACGCCGCAACCAGGTAATCGAACAGGGGCCTGGCAGCCTCGGGACGCGCCGCCATATCGAAGCCGGGACGCCTGCCTTTTGAACAATCCCCATAGAGAGTGAAGTTCGGGACAATGAGCACGGACCCTTCCACTTGTCTTAATGTAAGGTTCATCTTCCCGGTCTTGTCTGGCCCGCTCGTATCTGTAAAGATGCGTAACTCGGGCACACGCCTGGCCAGATAGTCCGCTTCGACCTGAGTATCTGAGCGTGCAATACCAGCCAGAACCAACATTCCGGTCCCAATTTCCGCGATAATTTTATCGTCGACAAGCACTCTGGCTTGGGTCGTCCTTTGAATAACCAATCGCATTTTATCTCTTTATCATGAAAGATTTGTTATAGTGTGCGTGGGAGAATCTATGCCAAAAGGCACTCGAAACGAAGATACAACCTTGCTGTCCATGGCCCTTTTGGGCTTTGAGGTAGAGAAGAAGAGAATCGAAGAGAAGATAGCGGAACTTCGGGCGCGGGTGGGTGGTCATGCGGTTCCTGCCGCGGCGAAGAGCGGCTCGGTTGTCGCTGAACCTGCCAAGTCTGGCCGCAAGCCGCTAAGTGCCGCGGCGCGCAAGCGTATAGCCGCCGCCCAGAAGAAACGCTGGGCAGAACATCGTAAGAAACTGGCTGCCGCGGCAGCGTCATAATCCATCGCCTCGTAAGCGATCACCAACCGGGCCGGAGAGGGTCCGGCTGGGCAATAAGTCATTATGGGCCGCAACCGCAGGAGCACCTGCCAGGGCGGCCTTTTTTTGTGTCATTCCGTGGTATTCCGCCCGTAGTATTCCCTATCGTTCTGTATCATGAAGCCATGGGGGAACTGGCGCGTATTGGAGTGGCGATTGACGCAGATCTTCTGGCCGAGTTTGACGATCTGATCGCTCGCAGATCCTACACCAATCGCTCGGAGGCTTTCCGCGACATGATCCGGGAAGAACTGCTGGAAACTGCCGGAGAATCACCAGAGAGTCCGGTGGTGGGGACCATTACGATGGTTTACGATCACCACGTCCGCCTTCTGAGTGACAAGCTGGTGGACATGCAGCACGATCATCATGACCTGGTGCTTTCCACGCTCCACGTTCATCTGGATCACCACAACTGCCTCGAAGTTCTGGTAGTTAAGGGTAAGTCTGTCGAAGTACGGAAGCTTGCCGACGCACTGATCAGCACCAAAGGAGTGAAGCACGGGAAGCTGACTCTCACCGACCCCGGGCGCGTGTTGTAAGACTGGAGGGCACAGACACTGAAGTCCGCGCCACCGAAGGCCTACTCCAGTTTCCGAACTGATATCTCGCCGCGATCCGAGTTCAGCACAATGGCGGGGCCTTCATCCTTCGGGCTATGCAATGAATTCTCGCGTCCTTCGGACCCTGCGATCAGTCCATCGCCGAAATCGTTATTGATGTCGCCCTGCTGTGCGGAGGCTTTCAAATCGAAAACACCGTCCGGCGGGAGGGAGATATCGACGTTGCCCTCATGGGATTTCACATCCATGCGAGCCAGCTTGCCCTTGCCCGGCTTGAGTTCCACATCACCGCGGCCGACTTCAATGTCCACGGGGCCGGAGTACTCATCCAGGTGAATATCTCTCGAATGCATCACCAGCCGCACGGGCCCCACCAGGTTCTCCGCGCGGAAATCGCCGAGGTCCATCGTGATGGTGCCGGGAAGCTTTTCCACTTTCACATCCGTCTGTTCGGATTCAAAATGCAGAGGCATCGCCAGGTTCTTGAAATCGAGCGTGCCTGAAAACTGTCCGTTGATGGTTACCTGTCCAGCGATATTCTCCAGTTGGATATCGCGGCCTTTGCCCTGCAGGTCAACCGTGCCCTTCACATTGCTGGCCCGCACAAGGTCGGAATGCTCCACGTCGAGCCTGGCATTTCCGCCAACATCCTCCAGCCGGATTTCACCGCGCTGGCTCGAAATGTCCACATCGCCCGTCAAGCTATTGATGGTGAGATCTCCCGATCGCCCGCGCGCTTCCACATTCAGATTGCGCGGTACCCTGATATCCAAAGTCACCGATAGGCGCGCCGGATCTGAATTCGAAGGTTCCGTCGCGCGCAGATAAAGCGCGTCTCCCTCAGGAACGAGTTTCAGCGATGTCTGCCGGTTCACTCCATCCGCCGCGTTCTTATCGTAAGCGCGGATGGTTTGCTGTCCGTCCACCCGAACGTCTGAGCCATCTCCTCCGGTAACGGTGATGTTGCCCCTGAGATTATCGATCACCAGGCGCTTGGCTGTCCCTGCGGGCGCAGTCTGCGTGGTGGGATAGTCGAATTCCTCGCCGAAGAAACGCACCCCGCCCGCCTTCAGATTCGACCAATGCCAGTTCGGGTTGATGTGATGTGGAATGGAAAGCGCCGCGCAGAGGAAGACAAGGCCCAAAATCCATCCAAAACCCATGGGACGCGAGGCGCCCCTCTGGCCGCCCGCGGTATTAAACGCGATCAGCACTTCCACGATGCGGATGAATCCAAACCCGATCAGGAGAAGCGGCCACCACTCCGCGAGCAGGCTCGCGAGCGGAATATCGGGGAGCGCGTTGTTCAGAAGAAACAAGGCGCCCAGGCCAATCAGGGTGATCGGCCAGGCAAGAGAACGGCCTCTCATCTGCGGTACTCTCCGCTCGGGCGGGGATCGGGGCGTTCGAAGCCTTCCGGCGGGAAGCTACCCGGGTAGGGCGGCGTGGCCGGTCCAGGCGGAATATAGCGTCGCCGCGAACCGCCCGCTAAAGCGAGCACGCCGCCGACGATCAGCAGAATCGGCCACGTCTGCCCAAATTGAAAGGGCGTCAGATTATCCAGCAGGAACAGCACTCCGATGGTGATCATAATCACCGGACCCCGAAGCGCGTTCACTAGTTGTTGATCATTGGCGTTCATCGGTCAGCTCCTGAACCGCGGGATGAACGGCGGCCACAGAGGTGCGGTGGTCCACCCGCGCATACAACATATAGACGCCCAACAGGATCAGCCCGGCGGGCCAGTAGCGCATGATGCGTTCCATCGGGATCAGCCCGGTGGTATTCAACAGCAGCAGGATTCCCAGCCCGATGAGTACGACCGCTGCGAGAGGGATCCCGTTGTGAGAGCCACGCAGGTTCACAATGCTCGAGAACTCGTCCACCGGAAGACCCTCACGTTTTTTCTTCGCGGTATGGTACGCCTCAAGCACCATGTAGAACCACCAAACCGCAATCATGAGGCCCATCAGCGGCTCGGGGCCGTCGTTGTTGACGATCGTGATGATCAAGCCAAAAACCACGGCATGGATCAAGCCTTTGGCATATTGGCCGTTGTAAATGGCGCCCACGCCCGGAATCATGCCGAGGACCACAGCAGCCGCGGGGGACGGCCCCGATACCGCCGTGTAAGGCGATGCGGAATAGGGCGAAGACGGCGGCACATAGCCCGGTTGCGGGATCGGCGGGGGCGGCGCCGTGAACCCCGACGCGGTGGATTGCGCACCCTGCGCGGATTGAGCGGCCTGCGCGGCCGGAGCATGCTCAGCGCAATAAACCGCTCCATATTCTTCCACGCGGCACAACTCGCATAGCGGCTTGCCGCAGCTGCGGCAATATGCCACCGCCGCCTTTTCCGCATGATTTGCGCACATGTTCATTTTCCTGCCTCCTTTTTCCCCGGCGCCGTCTGACTGGAAGCCGCAGTCCCTGCCGGCACTGCACCAGCAGACACTTCACGAGCCTTGACGGCATTCCGGGCCGCCGCCTCGTTCGCCGCGGAATCCTGTTCTTCCTGCTGGCGCCAATCGTGCACCCGCGATCGAATTTCGTATACCAGCCGAATGCTCTCGTAGGCCATCACGCCGCGGTCCCAGGTGCGGTGCACCCGGTCGTCGAACGCGCTGACGATCTTCACCGGATCGATGTCGGACTGGGTCAGAGTCCGGTTGGGCACACCGGCGCAGCGCGACATCATGGCCAGCGACAGCACTGTCATCATCGCGCCCATCACCACTCGCGGCTGCCGGATCGGCTCGAAGAAACGGCCCAGCCACCCGCGCAATCCAGATTCCTTGGCCGGAATCTGGAAGAGAATCCGGTTCACCAGCACGGGAGGCGGTTCCACTTCCTCGGCTTCCCGAAGCACCACCAGCGCATCCTGAATGTCGGTCAGGAAGGCGCGGCACGATGGGCACTCGCCTAGATGCGTGTCAACCTGGGCCCGCATTTCCTGCGTCAGCGTGCCGTCGACGTAGTCGCACAGCGCGGTCTCGCAAGCCTGGCAATCGCGAATTTGAATGGCTTCCCCGCTCATAATGCGTCCCGATGCTTCCGCAACAACCGCGCCAGTTCCGCGCGGCCCCTGTTCAGCCTGGATTTCACGGTACCCTCCGGGATTCCCAACACCTGGGCAATCTCCCGGTACTCCATTTCCTGCAGATCCCGCAGGATGACTGTTTCCTTCAGTTCGGGCGACAACTTATTCAGCGCTGCCCGTAAGAGCTCTTCTTTTTCGCGGCCGATCACCAGAGCGTCCGGCCGGGACTGCGCCTGTCCCAGCGGACTCGCCGCAGCTTCAATCCGCGGCAGTTGATCTTCAATGGAATCGGTGGCTCTATCCTGACGGTGCCGGCGGTAATTGTCGATCAGCAGATTGCGCGTTACTTTGGCCGTCCAGGTGGAGAACGATCCCTCTTCCACCCGGAAAGACTTCACTGTCCGGAAAATCCGAAGGAACACTTCCTGCGTCAGGTCCTGCGCCTCGGAATCGCTTCCCGTGAACCGGTAGCAAATTCCATAGACACGCCGGGTATGCAGGCGGACAAGGTCCTCCCAGGCGGCAACATCTCCGCCCATGCAGCGTTCGACAAGAAGACTATCGGGATCCAAGGCTCTGGTTTTCCCCGAGACCACCCAAGGCCCCGGCATTCGATCCAACCGGCCGTTCATCCGGCCGTTCATCCGAGACGACGCCGGGATTCGGAACCCGGGGGTGATCACTGCCGTCGCCATTCGTTTGCTTCGCTCCCTTTCCTTTTGCCGATCCCTTAGGGTCGCCTTCAGTGAATGTAACGAAGCCTTTCCATCATAAGTTCAAATTTTCAGCCGCGGTAGTGCCTTTCGCGACAGCGCAAGTGGAGCCTTTTCAAACCCGTACGGCGAGCGCGCCGTCCGGTTTTGCAAAAAGCCCGCAAAAGACTTGTCATCTTATTGATACCATTAGCATTAGTGACCTGCCCGTTTTGTGCTCACACGGAAGACAAGGTGATCGACTCCCGGGAGAGCAAGGAAGGCGATTCCATCCGCCGGCGGCGACAGTGTCTCGCCTGCGAAAAGCGCTTCACCACGTACGAGCGCATCGACGAGGTTCCCTACATGGTGATCAAGAAGGATGGGCGCCGTGAGAAGTTCGACCGCCAGAAGGTTTTGAACGGGCTGCTAAAGGCCGCCGAGAAACGGCCGATTAGTATGGCTAAGCTCTCTGATCTGGTCAATCAGGTGGAGGCGCGGGTGACGGATTCGCCCGATCGTGAAATTTCGACCACCGAGATTGGAGAATACCTGATGGAGGCCCTACGGAACGAAGACAAGATCGCATACGTTCGTTTTGCCTCCGTGTACCGGGACTTTCAGGATGAACAAGCATTTTTTAATGAACTGAAGGCCCTGATGCGACAAAAAGTGAGCTAAACTGGTTCAAGCGTCGGAGCTTGCGCCTTTGTGCGCCTAAATATACTGCTCCTGGCCATCGGCTCTGCAACCTAAGCTTTTTCTAGCACATCCAATACATTGGACTAACTTCCTCGGGTGTTTGTGTTAAGATTTCTCAGCCCCGAAGAAGATTGGAGCTTTCTCGCCTTGGTGCGGATCTCGACCTTGTTTTCAGTTAACCACTCGCAGCGGCCCTCAACTTTTGGAAATTCAATCGAAGATCACGGCACGCGCGTCTCTCTCTTGGGGGTGATACGGAATGGATCACTTTGACGATCAGTTTCTAGCCGAAAGCCCATTGGGCATCAATTTCGACGAAGAGGCAACTAAATTCTTCGATACCGATGCTGCCGAGCCGGACTTCCTCCATCCTCAGCAGCCGCAGGAAGAGTCTATCTATACGGACGACCCGGTCCGCGTGTACTTGCGCGAGATGGGGGCGGTGCCGCTGCTGACGCGCGAAGGCGAAGTCAACCTGGCCCGCCGCATGGAACGCGGCAAACTCCGCATGCAGAAGGCCATCAGCCGTTCCGCCGTGGTGCAGCTTGCCATTCTCGAACTCGCCGAAGATCTCAAAAAAGGCGTCGAGGATCTGGATAATGTTGTGGATCTGGGGGACATGGAAGAGGGGACTTCTGCAGACACCAAGCGTCGCGACGAAGTCCGCGTCATGTTCGACGGCATCCAGTCTTCGCACAAGAAGGCGTTGCAGCTGGCCGAAAAGCTGGAAGCCATCCCGCTGAGCAACAAGAAGCCGCGCAAGAGAATGCAAGGCAAGTTGAACCGGGCACTGGTGGAGACTTCGCTCGCCATGCGCCGGATTCCTTTCCTGCTTCGCAAGTGGAAAGAATTCGCCCATGAAATTGAGATTGCCGTGGAAGATCTGGCGCATCTCGACCGGGAAATCAAGAAGGTGGAGGCCCGCGGCGGGATTACTCTGCAGACGCGCGTCCGCGAACTGAAGCGCGAAGTCCGCAAGCGCGAAATTACGGCCGGCGCTTCCCTGAACGATCTCAAGCATACGGTGACGGTGATCCGCCATGGGGAGCAGGAAGCCGAGCGCGCCAAGAAAGATCTGGTGGAGGCCAACCTTCGCCTGGTGGTTTCCGTCGCCAAGAAATATGTCAATCGCGGTCTGCATCTGCTGGACCTGATTCAAGAGGGGAATATCGGCCTGATGCGCGCGGCCGACAAGTTCGAATACCGCCGCGGCTACAAATTCTCCACCTATGCCACTTGGTGGATTCGCCAGGCCATTACGCGGGCGATTGCGGATCAATCCCGCACCATTCGTATTCCCGTTCACATGAACGAGAGCATGAACAAGTTCCTGCGCGCGTCCCGCGAACTGGAAAAGGAACTGGGCCGCACGCCGACGAACGACGAGATCGGCCGCCGCATGGATATCCCGGTCGAGAAGGTGCAGAAACTAAAGACCATCTCGCGCGATCCGGTGTCTCTCGAAACCCCGGTGGGCCGCGATGGCGAATCCGCGCTGGGCGATCTGATCGAAGATCGCTGGGTGGGTTCTCCCGTGGATGCCGTGATCGAGTCCAACGTCCGTGACGAAACTGCCGGCATCCTGAAGACCTTGTCCCCGAAAGAGGAGAAGGTGATCCGGCTGCGCTTTGGAATCGGCTGCGAGCGTGAGCATACGCTGGAAGAAATCGGCCAGGAGTTCGATGTGACGCGCGAACGCATCCGTCAGATTGAGGCCAAAGCCCTGCGGCAGTTGCGAGCTCCAGAACGCGCCCGGCGCCTGCGCGCTTTAATGGCCGCCCGATGAAGATCGGCTGCTTCCTGGCAGCCATCTTCTACATTGGGGCAGGCTCGCTACACTTCCTCAGGCCAGATTTTTACCTCGCGATCATGCCGCCCTACATCCCCTGGCATTCGGCCCTGGTGTCTATCAGCGGCGGCTTTGAAATTCTCGGGGGCGTCGGCCTGCTGATCCCGCGGACACGACGTCCCGCAGCTTGGGGACTGGTGGCTCTCCTGATCGCGGTGTTCCCGGCCAACCTTTACATGGCGACAAGCATTCTTTCGGTCCCAGCGGCAATCCGATGGGGACGGCTACCGGTACAGCTACTCCTGATTTGGTGGGTGCTTTGGTGCACCAAGCCGGCCGCGAAGACCGCAAGGGATTCTCAATAGAGCAATAATATGAAGTGGTCCGCTTCCTCCCAGTCCTCCTCACCGCCTTTTCTCTCTCCGCGGCAACGCCCCACGAAATCCTCGACCCCGCCTTCGATAGAGTTCCCTTCGATCAATGGATCAAAGATCGAGACGCAAAGGGTAATACAGATTCCTTCCACTGGACCCTGAACGTCCCCCGCGCCGAACTCTCGTTCCATCAGCGCCTCCAAACCCGTATCGAAATCAAACTCGATGGACGCGACCTTGAAACCCGCCGTGCAGATGGAAGACTGCTGTTCTTCATCCAGATCACGGATCACGATGGCGGGCGCTACCGGATCCACGGCAACGTCGACCTGAGCAAACTCGATGCCAACGTCAGAGCCGCCAACGTTGAGTATTTGCAGCGCTCGTTCTTCCTGCCGGGCGATTACGGGCTGGCGGTGGCGATCGTTGACGCCCGCACACGCGAACATAGCGCCCGTCAGATGCAGTTTCGCGTGCCGTCGGACGGCCATGGCTTTCTGGCGGAGTCGTGGCGCGGTCTGCCTCCCGTTGAATTCAGCGGGAAAGAGGACACCCCCGACAGTTGGTTCCTGCCCGAAGTCGACGGCCGTCTCGAATGGGCTGCTGCAGTACACAGTCCGGCTCGCATCGACGTGATTCTCAACGTTGCCCCGCATCGAACAGATTCCGCCGACCTGGCCGCTTTGCTTCCCACGGTGAAGGCGATCACGCAGACCGGCTCGTCCGAAATTTCGGAACATGTGGAACTGGTAGACCTTTCCCGCCGCCGCGCCGCGTTCGATCAAAAAGACGTACACGACCTCGACTGGCCCCGCCTCAAGGAATCTCTGGGTGAATCGAACACCGCATCGATTGACGTTCACTCGCTGGCCGAGCGGCATCACGATGCCCAGTTCTTCGTCGCGCAGGTCCGCGGCGCTCTCCGGGCAACACAACAACCCTGCGTGCTGGTTGTGCTCACCCCGCCCGTAGGATTTGAATCCGGCGAGGATCTCGATCCTATTTCTCTCGAAGCGCTGCCCGCCTGCCGCGTCATCTACGTGCGCTACCACGCGCCGGTTGAGCGTGTGCGCCCGGTCGACCCCATGTTTGGCGGCCACGGACGGGGTCCGCGCATGGCCGCTCCCATCTACGGCAGCGGCACTCGATCCCCGCAGATCGTCGATCAGCTCGAAGGTACATTGAAGCCGCTGAATCCAAAAGTATTCGATGTTGATTCTCCGGAACAGATGAGCAAGGTTCTCGTTGAGATTGAAAAAGACGTAAGGTAGGCTGGATGGAAAACCCGGAACGAACAGAGGAGCTGGGAATGCCCTATCGTCAAGTCCTGTTTGGACTCTTGCTGACGGCCACGTTTGTCAGCGCGCAAAACCCCACGCCAGTCCCCGCAACGACACTTTGCGACACCGGACTGACACCAAAATCCGGCACCGGAACGGGCTGCACGACAAGCACCCTGGTAACTCCGATCAACCCTTTTGATGGCGGCCCAATCGTTGACGGGAATTGGGATCTGGCACAGCCGTACCCCTCGGCGTCCTACACCGCAGCGGCTCCGAATCCCTGTTCGCTCGCCACGGCCTATGCCGCCGCGCCGGTAAACGCCCCCGCTGGCGCATACTACAATCCCGACGATCACCTTTCGCAGTGGATCTCGCCGCTGGGAGGGAATCTTACTCCGCCCGGCTGGTACATCTATCGGACAGCGTTCCAGGTTGCGCCGGCTTCTACCGGCTACCTGCATTACGCGCTGATCACCGCGGGGCAGTACATGGCCGATAACGAGACCGTGGCTATCTACCTCGAGGACCCCGCGGGCGACAGCGCCAGTTGCGGCCCGGTCGCCAGTTTCAATACCGGCACGGGCGCATTTGCTGCCTGGAACCCCTTCAAGATTACCGTCCCGGTGATCCCTGCGACTCACGCTTACATGTATTTTGTGGTGTATAACGCGTACAGCGTGCCACTCGACGAGGACCCCACGGCGCTGCGCGTCGAGTTCACTTCTCCTGCTTTCTATCCGTATTAATCCCTTGAAGGCCGAGCCGCATTCCGGCTAAAGTTCCCCGACTGCTAGCCGATCTCATATCTAGGGGCTACTGATGACCTATAACGAAGTCGCGGCCGTTCTGGAGGAGTTGCGCACCACTACCCGGCATCTCAATCCAGACGCAAACACAAAGCGTTTTGACCTGGATCACGTCGAAAAGGCTGTTGCTGAGCGAGAGCACTCGGTCGCCCGCCTTCGCGAACTGACGCTCCAGAAACCGGAAGCTTTCACACCTGAGGACGTCGAAGAACTCCAGCGCATCCTCGCAGAAGGCAAGCGCGCCGCCGAAAATCTGATGGATATACGCCGCCAGGGCTGGACTACGGCCACCGAACTCCGCAAGAAAGACTTCGTTCTTAAGACGTTCCTCCGCCTCGGGTCCTGACGCAGCCAATCCGTCAATAACTTTGGAATAATAAGCGGGGACAGGAGAAGTAAGATGGTCTCCGCGAGGTTGGGCTGTTTGGCGCTTGGCGTTTCACTCACACTGGGCGGCGCCACCGATAGCGATCGGCAGATCCAGGCCCTGGCGCAGGACCGGGAGCACACCCGTGAGCAATTAGAGAACACCGATAAGCTGCTCACCCATCTGGAGCAAGAGGTGATTGTCTTCATGACGATCATCTTCGGAACGGTAGTACTCGCCGAGTATCGGGTGAATAAAGCGGTCGGTCATTTAGAGAAGACAGCCAGGGAAGTGAACGCTGAATCGTCAGCAGATCTTCGGCGTGGAACATCTGATCGCGCTTGAGTTTCTGGGTCCATCGACTGCGCGGGAGTTGCAGGGAATGGGCCGCTTTTATTTCGGGAAGTACCAATTGGAGAAGCTCGATGCGGATTTGGATCGGGCCCTGTACTACAGTCTGCTGGCCGTGGATCGGGGGAACAATCATTTCCCCTACCTGAACGACCTGGGCCGGCTGTACGGCGCACTGGGCCAGAAGGATAAGGCCATCGCCGAACTGCAAGAGAGCAAGAAGAAGGAGCGGAAACAGCAAAGGTGCTACTACAACTTTCCATCCTCGATTTCGAGCAGGCCATGTCCGCGAGAAAGGAAGGCGACGGGCCGAATGCGAAAGGCTGCTCAACCTCATGCGGAAGGAAATCGAGGTTGTATTGGGAAACCGGAAGTGGGAAACGGAAGAAATTCCGGAATTGACTTCATTGATCTACTACGCCAAAGCGTGCTGCCTGTGCAGACTGGCGGAAACCGATCCAACCGCGGCGAACTCGCCGAAGCCACTTCTCGATGAGGCCTATGCCGCTCTCAAAAAGGCATCCGACAATGGGAGAGCCACAAAGCCCTGAAGGGGGATTCAAAACCGGACGGCGACTGAATCTGCTGGCCAGTAACCCAACCTATGCCCAACGATTTGAGATGATTGCCGAAAAGTTCGAGAAGTCCTGGAACCACTGAAGCATTCGCTGACACACCACGAGCCCTGTGGCTCGCGTGCGCCTTACTTCATTGGGTTGATCATGACTCCATTATAGTACGGCGTATCGTATCGCGGCTCCTGAGATAATGAAAGCACCCCTTTGATTCGCGGATGGTTTCCACCTCCGCCTCACCGAGCCAAATTGGAAGAACAGATCTCAATACGCGGAGCGCGCGTTCACAACCTCAAGAACATCTCGCTCGACATTCCGCATAACCAGTTCACCGTAATCACCGGCGTATCCGGGTCGGGGAAAAGCTCGCTCGCCTTCGACACCATCTACGCGGAGGGCCAGCGGCGTTATGTCGAATCCCTTTCCGCCTACGCACGCCAGTTTCTCGAACGCATGGAGAAACCGGATGTCGACGAAATCGACGGCATCGCGCCGGCCATCGCCATCCGCCAGAAAACCACGACGCGCAACCCCCGCTCCACCGTCGCGACTTCCACCGAATGCTTCGATTTTCTGCGCCTGCTCTACGCGCGCGTCGGCCGGACATTCTGCTACAACTGCGGACGCCGGGTGGAGCGCGATACGGTCGATCGCGTTGCGGAACAGATGCTCACCCAGGCCGCCGGGTCGCGCTGGTACGTTCTGTTTCAGGCCGTGAAGGGCACCGCCGATGAAGACCTGAAGGCGCGCCTGTTCGAACTCCGCCGGAAAGGCTTCAGCCGCCTCTACCAAAACGGCCGCACGTTTGAGTTCTCTACCCCGGAATCCCTTCTCGAAATCGATTTCGAGCAGCCCGTTTTTGTCCTCGCGGACCGCGTCTCCATCGCGCCCGACCTGCGCCAGCGCCTGGTGGACACGGTTGAAATCTGTTACCGCGAAGCGGCCGAAGTCTTCTTTGAGAACGCCGGTACCCAAGAGCGTCTGCGCTTCAACGAGAAGTTCGCCTGCAAATTCTGCAACATCGATTACCGTGAGCCGGAACCCATTCTGTTCAGTTTCAACAGTCCCGCGGGCGCGTGTCCCCGCTGCCAGGGATTCGGCAACACCATCGATTTCAGCATGGATCTGGCCATCCCGAATCGCGCACTTTCGCTCTCTGAAGGGGCAGTCGAACCCTGGACCAAGCCGAAGGGGTCGAATTGGCTCCGCGACTTCATGCGCGCCCACCATCATGAGGTTCGCGACACCACTCCGTTCTGCGACCTTACGGAAGCCGAGCAGTCTCTGGTCTTCCAGGAAGTGCGCAAATTCTTCGATTTTCTGGACACCAAGAAGTACAAACTGCACGTGCGCGTCTTCCTCAGCCGTTACCGCGGCTACTCCCGATGCCCCGCCTGCCATGGCGCGCGCCTGCGCCCGGATGCGTTGTGGGTGCAAGTGGGCGGCAAGAACATCGCCGAACTGCTGAAGCTGAATATCGCCAGGGCTTACGAGTTTGTGGAAGCGCTGCAACTCACGCCCGAAGAAACCGCCATCGCCGAGAAGGTACTCGTGGAGATTCGGCAGCGCCTGCGCTTCCTCAACGATGTCGGACTCGACTACATTACGCTCGATCGCCTCTCGTCCACGCTCTCGGGCGGCGAATCGCAGCGGATTCAACTCGCGACGTGCCTCGGTTCGCGACTCGTGGGCTCCTGCTATGTGCTCGACGAACCCAGCATCGGCCTGCACACGCGCGATACCGTTCGCCTGATCAATATTCTGAAAGAATTGCGCGAGCTCGGCAACACCATACTCGTTGTCGAGCACGATCCCGAAGTGATGCGTGCGGCCGATTATATTGTCGATATGGGACCCGGCGCGGGCGAACTGGGCGGCCACGTCATCTTCTCCGGACCCTACTCAAAGTTGGCCAAAGCCGGGCAGTCCCTCACGTCAAAGTATCTGCGCCGGGAACTGCAGGTAGCCACGGAGCGGGAACCCCGCACCATCAAGAAGGAGCGCATGCTGGGATTCTACGGCGCGCGCCTCCACAACCTCAAGAGCGTGGATGTCGAAATTCCGCTGGGCTGCATGGTGGTGATCACGGGGGTTTCGGGGTCTGGTAAAAGCACGCTGGTGCATGACGTGATCTATCGCGCGCTGGCCAGCAACTCGGCGCCGCCATCGGGCGAAGCCGGCGACGACGAACCTACCGCGCCCCTGCACCAAATGCATTGCCGTTCGGTGAAGAATGCGTCACTGGTGCACGAAGCGGTGATGATCGATCAATCGCCCATCGGCCGCACGCCGCGCTCCAACCCGGTCACTTACATCAAGGCGTTCGACCTCATCCGCAGCCTGTTCGCATCCACGAAGGATGCCGAGAAACGCGGCTATACGGCCGGACACTTCTCATTCAACGTAGCCGGCGGCCGGTGCGAAGTCTGCCAGGGCGATGGCACGGTGTCGGTGGAGATGCAGTTCCTGGCCGATGTGGAACTGGTTTGCGAGGAGTGCAAGGGGACGCGCTTCAAGACCGCCATTCTCGACATTCGGTATAAAGGCAGGAACATCCACGAGGTCCTCCAGCTCACGGTGCGCGAGGCGGTGGATTTCTTCCGCGAGACGCCGAGGCTGGTGAAGAAGCTGCGGGTTCTGGTGGACGTAGGGCTGGGGTATCTCCGGCTGGGTCAATCGGCGACCACTCTGTCAGGAGGGGAAGCGCAGCGCGTGAAACTGGCCGCACGGCTGGCCGATGCGTCTTCGGCGGGAACGCTGTTTCTGTTCGACGAACCCACCACGGGTTTGCACTTCGACGACATCGCCAAGCTTCTCACGGCCTTCGACAGGCTCATCGAACAGGGCGGAAGTCTGCTGATCATCGAGCACAATATGGACGTAATCCGGGCCGCCGATTGGATCATCGATATGGGGCCTGACGGCGGTGACGCAGGCGGTGAAGTGGTCGCTGTTGGCCGCCCCGAAGACATTGCGCGTGAGCCGCGCTCGCACACCGGCCACTACCTTTCGCAGGCATAGCCTGGAAATCGCCCGAACAAGATCGGGACGATATGGAGTCTCTTCGCTCGGTTGTTCGGATCAGGAGGGTGAGTCCAACACTCCAACTGCTCGAAGGCGCTCGGGACTGGAGCGCCATGGGTCTTGGCCTCCGCTGGCGGTGAGGATCTTTCGCCCACGTTCCAGGAAATACAAAAGCCCGACCTTTTGGGATCGGGCTTTTGTTGAATATAACCGGGCGACTTCCTACTCTCCCACACACTTGCGCGTGCAGTACCATCGGGGCTGAAGGGCTTAACTACCGTGTTCGGGATGGGAACGGGTGGGTCCCCTTCGCTAAGGTCACCCAGAACTTTTTATCCGTCAGGGGCTTCACTATGGAAGCCGCCAGCCGAAAGAATATGTTGACGTTGCGCAAAGCCCACTTTTGTTTTGCGTAATCAGTAAATTTTATGGTCAAGCCGAACGAGCAATTAGTAACGGTCAGCTCAACGTGTTACCACGCTTACACATCCGTCCTATCAAACAGGTCGTCTTCCTGTGCTCTTGTTAACTTACGTTTGGGAGATCTCATCTTGGGGAAGGTTTCACGCTTATATGCATTCAGCGTTTATCCTGACCGAACTTCGCTACCCAGCTATGCCACTGGTGTGACAACTGGAACACAAGAGGTTCGTTCACCCCGGTCCTCTCGTACTAAGGGCAAGCCCCCTCAAATCTCCTACGCCCACCACAGATAGGGACCGAACTGTCTCGCGACGTTCTGAACCCAGCTCACGTACCGCTTTAATAGGCGAACAGCCTAACCCTTGGGAGCTTCTACACCCCCAGGATGCGATGAGCCGACATCGAGGTGCCAAACCG
>Ga0182012_10001156_pt1 | contig 29170 bp, 30 predicted proteins | sample 612S2SmetaG_FD_120486 | JGI IMG/M metagenome (GOLD analysis project Ga0182012, IMG submission 120486) | Permafrost microbial communities from Stordalen Mire, Sweden - 612S2S metaG | ecosystem: Environmental > Terrestrial > Soil > Wetlands > Permafrost | place: Sweden: Stordalen | collected...
ACAATCACCAGCGACGCTGCGCCAAAGCCGGCGGCGTCAGTCCCATCCGTTACGAGTTATCGTTGGCTCGAGAAGAGCAACACGCCGCATAAACCGTGTCTACTTTCTCTGGGGAAGCTCACAGAATGGTCATCAACCGTCATCCCGCGGGATTCAAGCAGTGTTATCTGATCCGGAATCGCAAGGAATGGCTTCGTGTACTTTGTAGTCATACAAAAAGAAAACTCACCCGGGCGGTCCGAAGACCACAAACGGGTGAGTCATAACGAGTTCCACTGTACTCGGTTGTAGAGACAATGCAACTATCCGATTCTCTAGTGTTCAAAAACAGTGAGAATTTGTTCATTTCAATGGCTTTCCTACGCGCGAGCTTGGGCCATTAGCACGGACCAGTTGCCGTGCGCATTCGCGAGTTGCGTCTCTCCAACCAGAAGGTAGTGCCAATTGTGTGACACCTGCTCACTGTCGGTTGCGTAACGCGCCCACTCTTCCGCGGCGTTCTTCTTCGCGAGCACTTCGGCGGAGGTGAGGTTTCGGTCGTCTTTAGTTTCGATGAGCCAGTAGACACCTTCGCTGTCTTCAACTGCGAAATCCGGGTAGTACGAGCGAGTCTTGTAGTTGATGACGAGACCGTCGCTGCGGTGCAGCCGAATCCATCGCTTGATCGCGTCATCTTCGTCGAGCAGAACTGCCATTGCGCGTTCGGTCGAGGAGTCGAACCACTCGATCGCGACAAGCGATTTCTTCCAGCCATCGTAAGCATGGGCACGATCGAATTCCTCGAAGTGGTTTCCTGTCACAGGCCGGCTGTTGGTGCGCAAGACCGACAACACCCTTTCCGAGACCTGAATGCTCTCGCCCGCGGGTACAGAGCGGTACCGAGCCAGCAGCGTTGCATTAACAGTGTCAAGCACCGTGTTGAAGAACGACGAGAGGCGCTTCTCGGCGTCGTTTCCCAGCCCCTCGATGAGCGCGTCCACCAACCGGGCCGCGCCGTTCTTCTCCTGCGCCGTTGCCTTCACGAGACCGAGGTTCATCATCGAGTCAACCAGCGTTGCGCGGCCCTCCCCGAGGTCCAGGTGCGGCGAAGCGGCGATGACTTTGTCGGTGGCAGCTACTGGCCGGACCTCTAGTCCACCGTTGGCTGTCGTAATTATCTCTATCTTGCTGCGCCGCAGTACATCGTCGGGAGTTGCAGCGAGACCCGCGCCGACGGCCCGGAAGTCGGTCTCGGCGATCTGGGAAAGGGAGAACTCGCCGGGCCGCAGCATTCTCGTCATTTCGGGAATGAAAAACGGCGCACCATCCGCTCGCAGCGTTATCACCGACTTCATCGCGAGCGCCTCGGCCTGCACTTGGGCGATGCGGCCCAGTGTGTCCGACACGCGAAGCGTTCCCCCAGAAACGCCAGATCCCGGCGCTCCTACAGGCATCACAGAACTTCCCGGTGTCGGTTCGCCGAACGCCTCAATCGGGATCGTCGCGACACCAGTCAGTGGGTCCACGTCATTAGGGTTCGTACGTTCACTGACGAGGCGAGCTATCAGTACCGACGCACTTCTGAGCAACGCCTCGTAGCTGTCGTGCCCCAGTACCTCGACGGTGTCGAGCATCTCGACGCCGGTGAGTTGGCCGAAGGGCAGGCGCAGTCCGCGTCCCAAAGTCTGTTCGGTTAGAACTTGAGAGGCCAACGCGCGAAGTGCGCAGATGACGTAGATGTTCTTTACGTCCCAGCCCTCTTTCAGCATCGAGACACTCACGATTGCGCGCACCTTGCTCGAGGGCTCCTCGACGAGCTCCAGCTTCTCCAATGCTTCGTCGGAGGATTCTGAGTGGATGGTGAGCACGGCGTCGGAGTAGTTGGTACCGAAGAAGAGGGGGCGCGCGAGTATCTCCGCCACTTCGTTGGCGTCATCAATGGTCTGGCAGACGATGAACATCACCGGGTTCACTGGCACTGCCCCGGTGTGCTCACACCAGCTCTCGACTGCCTCACGTTTGGCATTCAGCAGGACCAGCCCGTCGGCCAGCTGCGTCTCGGTATCGCGGCGGTCGTCCTTGCGTCCTACTAGCATCGGAACCTTCACGAGGCCGTCGGCGATCGCCTGGCCCAGCGTGTAATGGAAGATGATCTCGTCCGGCTTCGTTCGGGAGTTCGGGGTCGCGGTGAGACCGACGATGGCCGCCGCGTCGAGCTCGCGGACGGCGTCTGAGAACGCCGGTCCGTAGTACGCGTGGTGCTCGTCTGCGATGACCACGAGGTCGCCGACCGATCGTAAAAAGTCGTAGAGGCCTTGCCCAAGGCCCTCTTGGAAGTCGCGTACCCGGCGGGACGCTTTCTCTTTGGGGCGAATCAGTTGCTGGACAGTGAAGACGAAGAGTTTCACGACGCTGTCGTCGCCGAGGGCCGTGCCGACCTCTCCGCGCTGGAAGTCATCACCGGTGATGACGAGCGGTGAAGTACGTCGTCCCTTGATGGACTTCGGGTGACCACGCGTGAAGTTGTTTACGGTCTTGGTGAGGATGGCGCGCGACGGCGTGATGACGACGATGTTCCGCACGCCGAGTTCCGCCACGTAGTCGATAAGGCCGGCTGCGATGTACGTCTTGCCGACGGCGGTGGCGAGGTCGAGCACAACTTCCACTGGCTGGCCATTGGCCTGATCGAGGCAATTCGCAAGGGCGGTCAGCGCCGCCACGTTGGGCAGCCGCAGGTCCAAGTTCGCAGCTATCTCCTCAATGCTCACGGCGTCGAAGGGTAGGACAATGTGAGTCTTCGGACTCATACGGCGTCACCCAGCCCCTCAAGCACCAGCTGGACCACCTGTGAACGCTGCGCGCTGAGGTGCGCAAGGTCCCGTGGGACCTTGCGCACCCGAGAACCTTGACAGAGGTTGCGCAGTAAGTCCTCGGCACCTGGCTCGGCTGCGGTAGCGACGACGGTCACGCGCTCCTTGTCGCCAAGCGCCCCTACGAGTATGCGCACGATGTCCTCGTTCAGCACACCATCGATGACCGCGAGCCGCATCCGACCCTTGCGTCCGATGAATACTCCGTCCAGTTCGTACTCGAAGTTGAGTTGCGCGGCCACGCTCTCGGCGAGTTCGCCGGCTGTCACGGAGTCTGACAAAAGCACGGTTGAGCCGTCCACTTCATAGACAGATGGCGCAACGTCGAGTAGTCGGAAACCGCCGCCGCCCTTCCACTCGACGTCCTCGGAGATCCCGCCGGCATCCTCGCCGTTCACGACCTTCTCGAGACGTGGCATCGTGAAGGTCGTAATGTTCTCCGCCGACCACTCGCACGTCACCCATCGGCGTCCCAACTTGTGCGCGACCGCCGCTGTGGTGCCTGAGCCAGCGAAGCAGTCGAGGACGATGTCGCCGGGGTTTGAGCCGATGAGAAGAATGCGCTGCATCAGGCGTTCAGGCTTCGGAGTATCGAAAGGTGTGATTCCCGGGTAAAGCTCCTTGATCTCCTTTTTGGCGGTGTCATTGCTCCCGACTTCAGTGGACGGCCAGATCGTGAGAGGTACGAGTCCGTCCTGGACTTCAGACAAGAAGCGCTTGTACCGTGGGACGTTGTTCCCGTCAGGCCCGAACCAGACGCGGTTGTCAGCCACGAGTTCCACGAACCTTTCCTCTGTGAAACGCCAACAGGAACCGCTCGGCGGGTCCACTCTCCGCCCAGATGGCAATGTCACTGTGTAGAACTGAGAAGCCCTTCTCCCAGGTCCGGCCTTGGCGCTCATGTTGTCTGACGCCCAAGGACCTCGAGCGTCGTTGTCAAGATTTCCATAACGGGCAGCAGCTTCCTCTGACCGAGGCAGCAAGTTGCGTACGTTCTTCCATTTCGCGCCTGACTGGGCATAGACGTGAATGTAGTCATGGCTCTGAGACACAGCGGTGCGGTTGTCTCGACCCGTGACTTTCTGCCAGATGATGGTCGAAACAAAGTTTGCACTTCCGAACACTTCGTCAAGCACCACGCGGGCGCGGTGCTGCTCGTAGTCGTCAAGGTGGACCCATACCGATCCGTCATCACTCAAAAGCCGCTTGATCTGAACCAGACGGTCCCGCAGCATCGTGAGCCAGACAGAGTGCTCAAGGCCGTCGTCGTAGTGAGTGAAGGCTTGACCGGTGTTGAATGGCGGGTCAATGTACACGAGCTTGACCTTGCCCTCGTACTCGGCAGCAAACTCCGGCACTCGGAGCAGGCTTGTGAGGGCGTGAAGGCTCTCGCCGCGAATGAGTAGGTTGTCCTTCGCTCGTGATCTGTCAGGATGAACCGCGCCAACGGACGTGACGTTGTGCAGCAGGCGAACCTCGGAGACACGAAAGTCCGATGGCTCGACCCATTCATAGGAGCCATCCTCATGGGAGAGCAATCGGAGATGCTTGTTGGCCCAAGTAAGGGAGAGCGCACCCGTGTATTTGGCCATGCAGTCTTTCACCCTCTCTTCTGTTTGTCATCCAGTGCCGAACTTCGCTTTACGCAGGGTACTTGCCCCTTGTTTCAGACGCAGGATGGCCCACCACGATCGTCATTACGAAATCGAGAATCCCCACCAGCGCCTTGGCGCTGGTGGGGACCTGCTACGGAGCAGCGCCGATTTCAACGCTGTACGAGTTCGCGATGGCGCGGATGTAATCGCCTGCGGAGTGAAATCGTCCAAGCAAAAGTGACTGACTCTGCCCGACGTGGGCAGAGACAGCTACCACCAACAAGAAAAGCTGGTGGCGGGCCCTGCTCATTTCTGGTGCGCTCATCTCTTGGGAGAGACTTTCAGCACCGGTACAAACGGTCCAGATTCGACGATGAGTGTCATTCAACGTCTCGAAGGGGAACGGCGCCTCAGCCTCGGCTGGGAGCGGATAGGCCTCTTCGAAGACCCTTCGGCCCAGTGCAACAAATCCGTCGCAATTCAGATTCAGATCCTCGATTGCCGCTGCGACAAACGAAAGTGCTGGGACCCAGTTCACGTCAGTAACCAGCCCGCCGAAATCCTCGAGCGCGTATTCCTCGACAAGTCTTGCGGGCATACCCCAAGCAAAAAGAGCATCGGCAGCATCGGCGAGTTCCTCGGTCGTTTCAATGGTTCGTTTCGAATTCATTGGTAATTCCTTTCTGTTATGAGAGTCGTCTCTCGCACATCACCTTGCGCGCGATTCGTAGCAAGCAAAGTCCTTTTGTAACGAAGTTCCCGCTGGCTTGACCATCGGGGACTTCGTTTGGGATGACTGCTCCGCGACGAGTTCGTTACGCCACCGACGTGAGGGACGCGACAGCTCCCGCCTCTATTGCAATTTCGTTTTCAGCCCACGCGACGCGGTGATAAATGATTGGCCAGTACTCGGGCGTTAACTCGCAGCCCAACCACTCGAACCCTTCGAGGACTGCGGCAACAGCCGTGGTTCCTGAACCGAGGAAAGGGTCGAGCACAACGCCGCCAAGCGGCGTCACCAGTTTGCACAGGTACCTCATCAGAGTGAGCGGTTTCACGGATTCATGAAAGTTTGCCGTCGGCGACGTGGTGAAATTCTCGTCGACGTTGCCAGCTGAGTCGTCACCTTGACCGTCGTACAACTTGCCTCGTGGCGACAAGCCGTCATTCAAGCCGGCGTCCTTCTCCCTCCTGCTTGGCTTCGCGCAGTAGAAGAACCGAGCGGCTGAGTTGGAGTCCATCGCCGTTCTCAACTCGCGATTCACCGGCTCCCAACTGCTGAGCCGGCCGCCCGGCGCGGCATTGGCCCTCTTCGACAACGTCCCGCCATTACTTTGTGGGAAGTCCGCGAGGACTGCCTCACTACCGTCGTGCACCAAATTGGCGGGCCAGCGTCCCTCCGTCGTCGTGGCTGACACGTATTCGGGTCGTTGCTTTTGACCATGCCCCGACCACGTTTCAAGTTTGTTTATCGTGACGGGCTCGCCAGGTACCCGCGACCCGTCGATGTTGAGTGCGCCGACGCCCCACTTAAGGATGTTGGCGACCACGGTTCCATCAAGAGGTTTTCTTGCGACGCAAATGGGCTCCACTGCGGGCTTAAGCGCGGTGCCCCATCCGCTCCACTTCGCAGCGTCCGCAGTGATTGCAGCGTGCGCGGGCATAGCTTTGGGGTTGTCGATGGTCTGACCTGGTCGTCTGCCTACCACCGACACTCGCTTGCCGCGGTGCCCCATCGCTTTGGCGGCCTTGTCGATGGCGATTGAGACGTTGTGCGATTTGGGCATTCCTTGGCCGTAGACCCACGAAATCGAGTCGCGTATCGAGAATCCCGCATCTTCAATTGCGCTTACCATTCGGTGACTCGTGCGCGCAGCGCCGAACGCCAAAAGATGACCGCCTGGCTTTAGCACGCGTAGGCATTCGGCCCACAACTCAACGCTAAAAGCGATGCCAGAGGAATCCCAACTCTTGCCGCAAAGTCCGATTTCATAAGGCGGGTCCGTCACGACCGAGTCGACGGAATTGGACGGTATTTTCTTGAGCTCTGCGAGGCAGTCGCCCTTCATGATGGATGTCACACGAAGAACGTGCTCGGTTGTTTTCCGCGCGGCAGTCGCCTCTTAGCTGAGCACACTCTCCGGCACGTCAGTGGGCTTTCAAACGGCAGCAACTAGGCCGAGAACTTCTTCAGCCAACTGAAGTGTTCGATTAAAGGAATGCACCACTGCATTCGCCAATTGCACATGTAGCGTTACCTGATTGAGATTTCAGCGACGCCGAGCGCATCGTCCGGCTCATAGGTCGGGTTCCTAGAGTTCGGTGTAGTTATCGACTTTTCACCCAAGTGGCCTAATTCAGACCGTTTCCAATGGTCGCAAGTCGTCTAAGGGCCAGTACTGGCTATCAGGCTCGCCGCCCTCGTTTTCCGATCTTGTGAACTCCTCTTCGGAACAAATGAGGACGACAGGGAATTTCGCGCCACGAACAGGCGCGCCAAGTGCTCGCATTCTGAGATGTTCCCCGTAAGCGGTTGTTACTTCGATTAGTGTTCCGTGCTGGATTTGGGCATTTTGTCTGGTCACAGGTCCATTATGACAATGCCATAAGGTCCTCGCTTGAACTATCTAAAATAATTTGCATCTGGCATGTTCTTCTGGCATAGTTAATGAACGGCTTCCCGACACGCGGCAAGCCCTGCCATAAGGAGTTGCCAATGGACACAGACACGAACGAGGAAGCGAAGCCGCCCTACCTTCCGTTCCAGACCCTCCTCAACTACCTCGGCGAACTCGCCGAGAAGCCCCTCCCTCCGAAGCTGGACCGGTCAATGATGAAGAGCAAATCGGGCGGCGATCAGACGAACCTCATTAGCGCTCTAAAGTTCTTTGGGTTCATCGACGCTGATAACACGGTGTTAGCAACGTTGCGCGCCTTCGTTCCCATGAATGAATCTGAACGAAAAGTTGATCTTGGCACGCGGCTCCGTGACCTCTATCCCGAGGCATTTAAAGTCTCGGACGAACACGGATCGGAGACCGCTCTTTACGACTGCTTCACGGAGACGTATGGCTATGCCGGTGACACACGCCGCAAGGCGGCGACCTTCTTTCTCCACGCTGCCCGTTGGTCCGGAATCAGCGTCAGCGCCAACTTTCCGACAACTCGCATGGGTTCCGGACGTGCTGCGACACGTGGAGCGAAGCGGACTCCTGCGAAGAAAGTCCCGGCGAAGCGACAGACGCCGCAAGTAAAGAAACGGACTGCTGCCGAATCACCAAATGAAAGCGTGGAGGCGTCATTCGGAGGTCTCGGATCGGCAACGCTGACTCTCAACGTCCCTTTACTGAGTCTTCCCGAAAACGTGCTTACAGGTCTTTTGCGAGTTGTCAACGACTTGCGTGCTCTTTCCTACGACGAGATGGACGAAGACGAACTCTACGAAGGCGAGGAGGAGGACGAAGAGTGAGGAGGGAAACTGCCCCCGGACCCTTTATTGGATTAGGCCGGTCTTAGCGGAAGGTCTCATCGCGGTCCGGGGGCGCCCAAAATAGGGCACAGGACATTGTACTTACCATGACAGTGACCTGTACCTTGAACAACCCAAAATGGAAACGTCGTATGGGATGCAACGCCTTCGAAGGCTAAAACCAGTCAACATTGACATAGACCTCGAAGAGCTCTAAAGATCGTACTTAAGGTTGAACCCTGTGAAGACGAAGCGGAAGAATCCGATTAGTTCACTGAGGAACGAGCCGTATTAATCGGTCCCGAAAGGTTCTCAGCCGTACCAACTCAAGGTCAAACTCAAGCGCGGGCGGCGATGGTTCGTTAAAGGCTGGATTGTTCAACATTCCGAGAACGCTGCTTAGAGGTGGGCGAGAATTCGGTGGCCGGGTCCATGAATTACGACGCGCAACCGACTCAGCAGTTGGAACCATTTGAGCTGGGCGGAATTCAAGTGCTATTGCGACGTTCCACGCAAACAGACGGTCGTACACGCTGCTTATCCAGCCGTCCACCATGCCGTGATCACCATGCTCTTGATCGAGCATCTCGTTTGCGGCTCGTATCTCGGGTCGAAAGTCGGGGGCTGGTCGATCTGGTGCTGAGACGGGGGCGGCATTTGAAGGTCGCGCCTCTAAGTCGCGAATGCGTGTCTCCAATTCGTGTATTGGCTCGCGCGCATAATTCCAAATCCTCTCCCATGTCGCGGATAGGAAATAGGCCAAGATCGCGGCCAGCGGCGTGACAATCGCCACAGCCAGTCCAGAGCCCGTGAGCGCCACTGGAACACCAACCACCAAAGCCGCGACAGCCACAAATGTCGCGTCGCGCAACGGATGGTGGCGAACTGTTTGGTCGGGTTGAGCCCTCTTCCATCGTTCGCGGTCCATTCACGGAACCTATCCGCATTTTGGATTTTCAAGTTCCGTGTCGCTGGCGAATGACCAATCGCCTTTTCTTTTCTCCAAGGTATAGCGACTGCGTCAATTGACTCCACCGGGCACAGTGACAGCTATGTGCAATCTGGAGTGGGTCACGATGGAGGACGTTGAAAACTTGTGGGCCAATTTCGTGCTTGAGGCAATTGGCGCCGGCGAGAAGCATCAGAGCGAGATGGCCGACGACTACAGCCACCTCGCTGCCGAGACGCTAGATGTTTGGCTTTGGGCGCTCGACGATGGCGGCGGCTACTGGTGGTGTAGCAAATGTGAGGAGCGCCATGTGCTCGATGACTAGCCATCGACTGTGCCGCGCCAGAAACCGGCACTGTAATCCTCGTTGGGCACCCTGCTCGACAGAAGGAGCCGCAGATGAGCAACCCAATCACCCTCGAGGAGGTTGAGGAGACGCTGGACCTTGCCAATCGGCTGGGCCTCATTGTGAGGTGTCCGCCCGGCCGCGGGCAGTGGTACACCGCGACACCTTTCAGTAGTGACAATGCCGACAAGTTGGGTTCGAGGAGCCCGCAATGACCAAGTACCGCCGTCCACCGGGGGAGTGATGTGTGTGAACTTCGAGCGTGTGTTTGTCGAGCGCCGTCCGACCAGCGAGGAGACTTACGCGGAATTCGTAGTCAGGCTGGCCGCACGCCAGGTCGGGTGTCACGGGGAAGCGAGGAGTGCTTGCGCAGTGGACTATCGCTTGACGCAGCGGGGAGCGCCTATGAACCTCAACCAGTGATGTCGAGCGTCGTACGAGCCTCCCGTAAGCACCGGGCGCTCCTAGTGTTCGTCACATTCCTCCTGTTCGTATTTGTGCTGCTATTTGAATTGGAAATCCTCTACTGATCGATTTAGCGCTCTCTGCTCGTCCTTGTTCTCGACCAGTCCTCCATAGTGGTGGTCTTGCTCTCCTTTCCTTATTTGTTGGTGGAGCGACCGCAATCACGGCTTTGAACTTTCACGGCAGTCGGAACAACAGTCTGGGAACGGGTTCTGGCCGGATTGACCTTTCAATCTCTCGGTCCAACTTGACGTGGATTGCGCTTTGACACTTGGTAAGCACTTTTCAGTAATTCGGGGTAATGAGCACGATCACCAGTTTGGTGTGGCACGGCAGTCGGAACACCAGTCTGGGAAGGGGTTCTGACCGGATTGACGTATCAATCTCTCGGAGAAGTTGGAACTACGGGGCACTCTGATCGCCCCTGTAGTCGTCGACCCGCAACCATCAAAGGATCTGTTTTGACTAAGTGGTTGGTGGACCGTCGAACTTCATCTCAGTTGCGCCGGGGATGATGTTTCGAAGGACTGTTTCTAATTCTTCTTCGCTGAGCCGTCCTATTAGATAGTTGAGTTGCGAGTCGATGCCTTCAGCATTCAGGTCGGATGCCTCCGTATGCTTCTCGTCTACGACGAGGTCGTCAAGGTCGCTCGCATTCAGACCTAACTGTTCCATCAGTTCGGTCATTGCCGCGATTTGGGCACCTGACACGATGTAGTTCAATTTTCTCCAACTCTACGAGCAACGTGCACAGAGATACCGCAAAGTCTGAACCTCAGTACATAAACGTACACCTCTCTCGCTGCATTCCATCAGGTCGAACGGAGGGAAATTGACATGAATACACATCTGAAGGAATTAATGTTTGCGTCGACAAGTCCTGGCGTTCTGACTCTCGCTCCCTTGCTGTATCGACAGAGTCCCACTGCAGCATTCAGCGTGGGAAAGTGGATTGTGACCCTGAACCAACAACAGCAAGCTTTTGTTGAGCACGACCCGGCACTGAGTGCCAGGGTCCTTGCTGGCCCCGGCACTGGAAAGAGTTACACGGCGGTGCAGTTCCTCGAGCGACTCGCAGTAGCGAATCCCGGACTTCGGGTCCGAATGCTTACGTTCACGAGGGCGGCTACGGCAGAGTTCGCAATCAAGATGAACGACGCGGTTTTGTCGGGGGAGGTCATCTGACCTCACTGTGGCGTCATTGGGAGCCACCTCAACCCTGATAACGGGGTCTCTCGCACCACTGCATTAGCCACCAGCACTTGCAGAGGTACCTGACCGAGTTCGCGTTCCGTCACTCGACGCAAAAGCTGAGCGACACTGAACGCATTGGTGAAGTTGATGGGTCAGATTCCCAGCTTTCGATTGAGTTGCAACCCAATGACACCGGGCTAAACAAGAGCATTTCATCAGGAAATGTGGCCCGCAACACTTCGGGTGCAGATCATCACGCAAAGTGTTTTTTTGTTACACCATTGCTTGGTATCATTGAAGTCGAGGTGAAGATCAACTGAATAGGAAGCGGTTGATCCGAACCTCAACCCCAGTAGCTCAGAGGTAGAGCGTGTTCATGCTAAGTCCAAGGTCGAGGGTTCGAGTCCCTCCTGGGGTACAAAGCAAGAGGGGACACATAAGTGTCCCCTCTGTGCATTTGAAACATCCGAGACAACCAGCACCAACCGACACGCGGTGGCCTAGTAACTCAGAGCGTGTTCATGCTGAACGAACACCAGTATGACATGCTAAAAACAACACATTATCCAATTCTCCTTAGAAGTGAAAATTTCATGCAGATAGCCAGAAACCCATGACGCGAACCCCTCTTGCTCTTGACGTGAGATGAAGTAGGGGCCACCACTCTCGGTTCGGTAGTCGTGTCATTGTAAGTCTCGTCCATTATGAGCCTTCAAGGGTGTCGAGAATCTTTGAGATCCTGATGGCAAGATTCGAGTATTCGACTGAAATGTCTATGACCATTCCTGACAATACATCACCTGCGCCGTAGCTGGATTTCACATCTTCGCTCACCAACTTTAATAAGGGAAGGCGAACTGCGGCATCGATTTTTCTCGCTGCCGCATCAAAACCAAGCTGAGCGATCTCTAGGGCTTCGGGTCGAGGTTTGTATTCATAGTCACCTTCAGTCTTACCGTGTGGAGTGTGGGCCCTGATGTAGCCGGACAGTTCCTTTATTAGGGACCTGTCCACTTGGGTCATTCCTTTTCCTATTTTGTACATTTGTTTTCTTTCTTGTCAGGTGGCTAGTGCCACGATACCCACAGTGGGCGCGAAATCGAGGTCCCAAATACTGGGATGCAAGTGTGCAAAATACTGGGACTTGTCACCCCAAAAGTGTGACAAGTGTCACATAAAAACGGGTGACTGATTCGCCCCGGGAAAGTTGGAGAGTAATTCCTCTGAGAGGATTGCTCCATGTCAAGAAACACCCGTTACTCACCCGAGCTGCGTGAACGAGCGGTGCGGATGGCCATTGAAAAGCGCGCGGACTACCCGTCCGAGTGGGCCACCTTCACCGGCATCGCGAAACTGTTCGGGATGTCACCCGAAACACTCAGGACCTGGGTCCGCCGAGACCAAGTCGATCATGGCACTCGGGTCGGTCTCACAACCGACGAGCGTGCTCGCTTGAAGGCCCTCGAACGCGAGAACCGCGACCTGCGGCGCGCGAACGAGATCTTGAAGGACGCCTCGATTTTCTTCGCGACCGAGCTCGACGGTCGAACGAAGAGGTAGTTCGCTACATCGACTCCCGACGGGACCGATGGGGAGTCGAGCCGATCTGCAAAGCCCTGCAGTTCGCCCCCGCCACCTACTATGCGATCCGCGTCCGTCCCGAGTCCGCTCGAGCTCGTCGTGACGATGCCCTAAAGCCCGAGATCCAACGGGTCTACGACGCCAGCCTCGACGGCGTCTACGGCGCCAAGAAGGTGTGGAAGCAACTCAACCGCGAGGGCTTCAGCGTCGCGCGCTGCACCACAGAGCGTTTGATGAAAGAACTCGGACTTTCCGGTGTGCAGAAGGGTCGCCGCTACAAGGTCACGACGATCGGCGACGACGCGCTGCAGCGACCGAGCGACCTCGTCGATCGTCACTTCGTGGCGGCGGCCCCTAACCGCCTTTGGGTCGCGGACCTGACCTACGTGAAGAGCCACTCGGGGTGGGTCTACGTCGCGTTCATCATCGACGTCTTCAGTCGCTTCATCGTTGGCTGGCAGGTGTCGAACTCGCTGCGCAGTGACTTAGCCATCGACGCGTTGGAGATGGCGATCTTCGCGAGAGGCGACGATCTCGTGGGACTCGTTCATCATTCGGACCGCGGCGTCCAATACCTCAGCATTCGTTACTCCGAGCGACTGGATGAGGCCGGCGCCGTTGCGTCAGTTGGATCGAAGGGCGACAGCTACGACAATGCAATGGCCGAGTCATTCAACAGTCTCTACAAGAGCGAGTTGATCCACCGCAAAGGACCCTGGCGCAACGTCGAACACGTCGAATGGGCCACGCTCAACTACGTCGACTGGTTCAACAACCGGCGCATCCACGAGTCACTCGGCTACGTGCCGCCCGTTGAGTTCGAGGATCACTACCATGGCTCCAACGAGTCAGAGAGCCTGGCCGTTTAGAAACGAATTGCTCTCTACAAAACCCGGGGCGAATCAGACAGATTCCCCTGACAACCCTTATTGCGTAGGCAATGCAACAGTTTCTGATCTCTTCTCTATCCCACGTCAAGAGAAAGAGGGGCGCGCAAAGCATTTGGGGGCTACGACGAGCCGGTCAACATCGACATGGACTCTGAAGTGGCGCTCGAACATCAGCAAGGTCACCGTACGCTTTCGCTGCCGCCGGCAGTGCCGGTGGAACCGCGCTCGAGAGCGGAATTACCAAGGGCGCTGTCGGTGGCGGAGTAAGGTCACGCACCCTCCGTCATACGACGGTTCAAGTCCGGCATCGACAGTGGAAACTGGGACGTGAGGTACGTGCACCAGTCGGAATTTAAATCCCACGTAAAGTGCTCAGACGGAATACCGTTCGTCCGCTGAATGAGAGATCGCAGATTATCGGTGATTGTCTCGACTTGTCGTCGGGGAGACTGTCTTTCATCTAGACCTAACAGAATCACTTGATGACTGCCCCACCCAGCTTCAACGAGTTTGGCCGCTCCCCATTTCCACGGCGTAACCAACCAAGAATTGTTGTCGGGGTCATCCTGCACCAAGGTATCTCCCACGCTCACGTAGAAAGTAAGTGCACGCGCCATACCTGTTCTCTGTCGAGATTTACGCAAAGCCTCAATCTTGCCGGGATAAAGGAACCATCGTGAATCCGTCAATGCCGCAAGGAAGACATAGACGCCAAGAATGCCAAGCACAATCGGGGCGATTATCCAGTGAGAGACAGGGTGGCTCGTTGCCATCGATGCGGTCACAGCGAACCCTGAGCCGAATAACGCGGCGCCAGCCGTAGCCCACATAATGCGGCGTGTTGACTCGTCCATTGTCCAAGCCTAAGCCTCAGTTTTCGGCTGCTCCGGGCCATCAGCGGCCCCACTACATCTTGTGTCTGCGTAGTTGCCTCGAGAGTCCTCTGGTTCGAAATGGACTATCCCTCGGCCGTCGCCACAGTGAGCGACGGCGCTGGGGCTGCGCACCGTAGAGCACACGTAGGCCCGCTCGGTCGCCCGCTTGGTACGTGGAGATCCTCGTGCCCGTGTCGAGCCAGTTGTTCATCACCTCGCCCGTGTTGTCCACGTCAGCGAGGCCGAGCACGTGGCCGAGCTCGTGCAGTACCAGGTTTTCTGCGAACTCCGGGTGTGTCATCCAGGCGCAATCCTCACTTTCATTGAAGAGCACTAGGGCACCGATAAAGAAGTCCCTCCCGGCGTCCACGTCGGGTTGAGTGACGCCATTCACGTTCGTCGCCCCGAGCAGGTGGTCCGGCGGGCGCCACGCAAACACGACCTGCGCGGCACCCGCCTTCCTCACGAAGTGCAGGCCGGTGAGGAGTGACACGTAGGCAAGCTCGTGCGTGACAAGCCGCGCCCCGTCCGTCGGCTCATGTGCTGTCACGATCTGGTAGCTAATCGTCGAGTTCGACGGCCACCCAACGGGCTGACCGCTCGAATTGGTCGCCTCGAACGCGAAGAGCTGGCCGCGCGGAGCGAGCTCGTCGGCCACGAAGACGACGAGCGCCGCGAGGAGCAGCAGTCGTCCGAGGATCCTCATGCCGATGAAAGTGCCGCAGTGGTCGGTGGGAGCAGTTGGGAGTTGTTGGGGCACGCACCTAATTCGAAATGCCAGGAGGCAAACGGCGCTGCGCAGTGTCCCTTGGCCTCCGACGCCCAAGTTCAGCGAAGCCGGATTATGCCAACGGCACATGAAGGGGGTCGCGCCGGGCGCTCGCCGACGCCTCGACTGCGCCTCGTCGCGATGTGCGCACTGTAAGTGGTGCTGGTCACCCCGACTGGCAGACAGGAGCGGCACCAATGTCCGCAACACAAACCACTGAAGTGACCTCCACTTTTCGGAGGACACCCGCTTACCGCTACGTTCGCGTCGCGGACCGGCTTCCCATCGACATTGACCGCACTAAAGATCTATTTGAGGTCCTGCTGCCGGTGCGCCTCTTCAACCCCACCGGCGGCGATACATGGTGGCTGGCGTCCTACAACCCTGAGACGCGCGTAGCCTTCGGAGTGGCGGAAACCATCGAGCGCACAGTGGGCTCAATTGACCTCACCGAACTGGTCGAGTACCGGGGCTTTCTTGGCCTCCCTATCGAGCGCGACCTTCACTACTCGGTCAAGACCATGGGAGACGTAATGGCCGAAGAGTAAGCCGCAAGCGCCCGAGGGAGCGACCGCCCGCTCATCAATAGCGCACGGCATTCCGATGATGAACTCCTAAAGCTGTGAGTGACTCCTCGTTGCGTTGTCGCAAGCGGGGACGGACTCAGTGGGGCGCGGCAAATAGGTGCGGGTTCACGTCGGGCCCCCGAGACCAACGATCAGCGATCTAGACAATTCGCCGCGACGGCGTTGTTTGCAGGCGCGACACTTGACGACGGAGTTCGCTAGTGCTGTGGTGCGCGCACCCGAACGCATGCACGTAATCGAATCAAGATCTCGATGCAACGGAACGGTCACAGACTTGATGATGGATGACGTATCGCACATTGCAGAACGCCGCCGTCGTATTCATGACGAGTGGTGTTCAGTGTCTCAATGTGCTAATGTAATAATACATGAGCACTGATAACACGATGATCCATTTCCGCTTGGAACCTCGATCGGGCGTTCCAGCATACCGCCAACTCTACGACCAGGTCCGGCAGGCTGTGAGTTTGGGCCACCTAAAACCAGGCGATCAACTCCCACCTGTTCGCGAGGTCGTGAGGCAGATCACGTTAAACCCCAATACCGTCCACCGCGCGTATCGAGATCTCGAGACAGCGGGAATCGTCGAGGCACGCCCAGGTCGCGGAACTTTCGTTGTGGAGGTACCTGCTCCCTCGACGACTCCTGAGCGTCAGGCCGAGTTACAGAAGGACCTCGTCGCCTGGATCGAAAGTGCCCGCGCTGCGGGGATGAACGACGACGCGATTGCTGCTCTGATTTCACTCTCTATCCGAATGAAGACCGTTGCAAAAGCGACGGTCATGTTATGAGTAGTTCCGGACCCGCCGTGGAAACGATGGGGCTTGGAAGACGCTACCGACGAACATGGGGACTTCGCGACTGTACTTTCGCATTGCCCCAGGGCCGCGTCGCGGCACTCGTCGGGCCAAACGGCGCCGGAAAGTCAACACTCCTTCGCATGCTTGCTGGGATCAACGCGCCAAGCGAAGGAACGGTCACCGTGCTCGGTAAGTCGCCAAGAACCCAATCCGCCGACGCGCTCTCTCGTACGGCCTACCTTGATCAAGATCGTCCTCTGTACAAGGACTTTCGGGTGGAAGAGATGCTCAGGTTCGGACGCGAACTAAACCCCCGCTGGGATAACGAGAGGGCGCGGCGTCATCTCGAAGAACTGCGCATAGCGCAAGCATCTCGGGTCGGACAGTTATCCGGAGGACAACAGGCCCAGGTCGCGCTCACGATGTGTCTCGCGAAGCGGCCAGAGTTACTTCTCCTCGATGAACCCGTCGCGGCTCTCGATCCGCTCGCACGCGAAGATCTAATGCAAATCCTGCTTCAATCCGTTTCCGATGATGGCACCACGGTGCTGCTGTCTTCGCACGCCGTCAGCGATCTCGCGACGATCTGTGATTACGTCATCATCTTGTCGTCGTCGCGGGTTCAATTCGCTGGCGAACTCGACCACGTGCTTGGGGTCCATCGAATCCTCGTAGGGCCGGCTGGCTCGGTATCGACAACGCTCGACGGGGCTACTGTCATCTCGTCGATCACCGCCGGACGCCAAAGCACGATGCTCGTACGCGCCGAGCAACCGATCATCGATCCATCATGGGAGGTCTTCGAGCCCACCCTGGACGAGATCGTGCTCGCATACCTGCGCGCTGACGCGTCAGCGACAGAGACTCAGATTGAGCCCATGTCTCGAAGAAGACGCAAGTCGCGTAACTCCAAACGGACCGTCCAATGACCTGGGCCGCGTGGCGCGTACAACGCTCACAGATCATTGCCGCAATGGGTGTGGTGTTGGTTTTTGCTCTCTGGTTGTTGATCTCCGGTGTCGTGACGGGTCACAGTCAGACGTTCAAGTACTGGACCGACGCCGACATTTACGTGTTGTACGCACTTCCGGGCGTTCTTGGCCTGGCACTCGGCGCGCCACTTATCGCGAGCGAGTGCAGCCTGGGGACGAATCGTCTCGCCTGGACCCAAAGCGTCACGCGAATTCGCTGGTTAGCTTTCAAGTTTCTCGTCGGCGGGGTCGTCACCGCTGGCATCGTGATCATCCTCGGATTTCTCCTCGAATGGTGGACCGGAGCAGTTTCCGTTTCGGCGCTCACCAACTCGGGCGGCTTTTCCGCGGTGCGCGTTCAACCAACCGACTTCGACCTTACGGGGATCGTCGCGATTGGCTATGCCCTGTTTGCGTTCTCTCTCGGTGTCGCTTTAGGTGCGGTAATCCGTCGGCCCGGCTGGGCATTTGCGCTCGGGATACCGATCTTCGCCGCAGCGCGGATCGTCGTTCAAGGGTCGCTACGTGCGCACTTGGTGGCGCCCGCAATCTTCACCAATCTCACTGGGCTTTCCTTATCCACTCTGGCCGTCAACCGGGGCTGGCAGCTTCACTCCACGTTGCTGCCAGCGAATCGGCTGAGTCCCCCTCCCGGCAGGACCTGGGCGTGGTCGGACTACATCAAGAGCTACGACGTGTGTCGAGGTAAACCGAACCTGTCGAACGCCGGCGCAGCTCACTGCGCGGCTTTGTCCCATCTGCATTTCGTCGTTCAGTATCAGCCGGACAGTCACTACTGGGCGCTCCAAGGAATTGAGACGGCAATTTTTCTCGGTCTTGGACTTCTGTTGTTGGGTCTGACAGTCATGAAATTGAAGAGTTGGCGAACCTGATGTCGATCGGGATGGAACACCGGCGACTATGACCTGGGTCGCTTGGCGCGTCCAACGACTGCAGTTTCTGACAGCCGCTGGTGCGGTGCTCGTCATCGGACTTTGGTTGACGGTGAGTGGCCACTTCGGTGACTCTTCTTGGTCGCAGTCGACAAACAAGGGCGACATTTTTGCCCTCACCGCACTCCCGGGTCTTTTTGCTCTCGCACTCGGCGCGTCACTCATTGGCGAGGAGGTCAGTAACAAAACGAATCGACTCGCGTGGAGTCAAAGTATCTCTCGGACCCGCTGGCTCTCGCGCAAGTTAGCGGTCGGGGCCGTAGTGGTCGGCGTTCTTACATTGGTGTTGGTGCCGATTCTCAATTGGTGGACAGGTGCCGTGACCTTGGGTCTCGACATCCAGCCGAAGCTCTTTGACATCACCGGTGTCGTCGTCGTCAGTTACGCGCTGTTCGCTTTTATGTTGGGAGTTACTCTCGGCGCGATCATCCAGAGACCTGCTTGGGCTTTCGCGGCGAGTGTCCCGGTCTTCGGGTTCATTCGATTAGTTGTTGGTGGACTGCGATCAACGCTCGCGTCGCCTGCCTCGTTGATACAGCAGTTCCAAGAGTCTCCGCCGAATGGCTGGGTGCTTCATGCTGGCTATGTTCCACTTGGACGGACGAGTCCGGCGCCTGGACGTACGTGGTCGGGAAATGCCCAACAAGTTGATGCATGTTTCAACCGAGTATCTTCGCTCGCGGGCCAAGCGCACTGTGCGCTTGTCGCTCACGTGCATTGGGTTTGGCAGTATCAGCCCGAAAGGCACTACTGGCTGCTTCAGTGGACAGAGACGGGCATTTATGTTGGACTCGCCCTCGTCTGTTTCGTCGCGACGTTGATAAAAGTTCGTGGTTGGCGAACTTAAGACAGCCGACATGGAGGCTGAGCTTCAAGTTGTCCGTACGTGGTTCGAGGCGTCAAGAAGTACACGACCTAATACTCAGGCAGTGTCGATCCTTTCACGATGGGTGTCAGCCCCAAAATGAATCCAGCAAAGCAGGAGTTAATAGGACCGTAGCCATCAAGCCCAATCGCGACCAGTGAAACGGAAAATGCGCCCGCCGATGTCGTCTGGGAGATGCGCGCGACGTGCAATAGAGGATGTGACTTCAGAATCGAGATTTCCTTTGCGTGCGGTCAAACTCGTTTTCGCCCACGGTGCGCCCACGATTTCTCCGCGAGCACCGTGAACTCCCGCCTCTCTCCGTGACGTGCCGCGAGCGTTCTCAACTACGCAATCGCTGGAATCGTGTCGAGCTTCGTTGCCTGCAATGGATCTGTCGAATTGGTTCGTTTTGTCTGCGATTGGCTTCGGAGGCCAAGGCTCTATCCAATGAGCTGCGGGGGCAGGCGTCCGAGAATTCTCACTCGATGACTTTGCCGGGATGGTCGGTTGGCGCAGTTGGGCGCCGGCGCACGTCCGGCGCAACGTTCGGATTGACGAGTTGGCAAATGCTGGCAATAATGGGCACGCGTGACTAGGGACAATTCTCGTTTACGAAAAGGCATTTGCCAGCAACGACAAGGGCGACAGCGTTGTCAGAGGCGAAAGACTTACATTTTCCTAAACCGTGTGCGCAGGTTCGAATCCTGCCGGGGGCACCGTTTGTATGCAGAGTCAGTGAGGGCGCGCATGGATGAAGTTACACGGGCCAAGTACATTGCATTTGGAACGTATCGGCAAGATGGTTCCATTGTGTCAACCCCCACGTGGGTCGTCCCTTTTCGAGAGGGTTACGCATTCACAACTGAACTTGGCTCTTGGAAGACCAAGAGACTGGCTCGCAACCACCGAGTCGCTGTTACGCCCAGTGACTTTCGTGGTCGCGCACTGGTTGGAGCCGCCACCTATCAAGGTCAAGGTGAATTACTCGAGGGACCGTCAGCTCTGGAAGTTGAGCTCGCGGTGCGCCGTAAGTATCGACTGACGTGGATAGTGCTGATTGCATCTCGTCGACTCGCAAGGAAGATTGTGCGAAAGCCCAAGGTTGTTGATTGTGCGGTCTACTTCGTTCTCGTGAATTGACCGTCGGCTTCTTAAACCGTGAGCGTAGGTTCGAATTTTGCCGGGGGAATTCACTGATTCAGACCTCGTGCAAAATCGAGGTCTCGGTCATTCGACCAGGGCCAGCCAGCGCTCTTCGGCAGCGTTCAATTCGGTTAAGAGTTGGGCCAACTCTGAACCGAGTCTCACTTGTTCGGCGTGATCGGTCGAAGTCAGGATCTTCTGGGTGATCACCGAGCGTTGTCGCTCGAGTCGAGTCATCACTTTTTCGGCGTCACGAATCTGACGCCCGTTCGGAGCATTTGACGTCGTGGCGGACGATTTCATTCCCGTGAGCGATGACGCACTGGTGAGGCCATTGGTCGTTCGCTCGATCCAGGCGTCGATTCCGCCAGGAACTTCAACGATCGTTCCGTCACTTCGCACTTCGATGAGGCGGTCGGTCGTACGCCTGAGGAAGGTGCGATCGTGCGAGACGACGACGAGTGTTCCTGACCACTGACTCAAGAACTCCTCGACCAGGCGAATGGTTTCAAGATCGAGATCGTTGGTGGGTTCGTCAAGGAAGAGAACGTTTGGTCGTAACGAGAGAACCAGAAGCAACTGCAGCCGCCGCCGCTCGCCGCCGGAAAGTTCCTTCGCTTTCGTCATCGGTAAGGCCCCGGTGAACCAGAATCGCTTCATGAGCGCGACGTCCGCGGGTGAGCCGGGTACTCCGCGCGGGCCCGCGACGAGTTCTTGCACCGTTGCTTCTAGATCGAAGCCGCCACCGCTCTGTTCGAGGTAGGAAGCGACGACCGTGGGACCGCGTTTCACGGTTCCCTTTGCGGGCGTGAGGCGATGGGCGAGCAGGTCGATCAACGTCGACTTACCAGCCCCATTCGGACCAACGATGCCCACGCGCTCTCCTGGTCCGAGATCGAGAGTGACGTCGTGAAGGATCGGATCGTCCTCTTCGTAGGAAAACGAGATCTGATGTGCCTTGATCACCGTGGTGCCGAGGCGCGGGACTTCGGTCGCGAGGTCGAGCGTGCCGACGCGCGCGGCGCCCTGGGGTCGACTCACCAGGAGCCGCTTCGCGGCGTCGAGTCGAGCTTGGGGCTTGGTCGCGCGAGCTTTGACACCTCGACGGAGCCACGCCAATTCAGTTCTGGCGAGGTTACGACGCACCTGTTCGGCCGAGGCCGCCTTCTCCTCACGTTCAGCTTGGACCTCGAGCAGTCGCGAGTAGCCACCGGCGTGAATGAACGTCTTGCCTCGGTCGATCTCAACCATGCGAGTCGTGACTTGATCGAGGAGGAACCGATCGTGACTCACTAGGACGACGGCGCCCCTGAAGCTCGTAATCTCATTCTCGAGCCACTGGATGGCGTTGAGGTCCAGGTGGTTCGTGGGCTCGTCGAGAATGAGTACGTCGAGTTCTTCGCCGAAGACTTGGGCGAGCGCGACGCGCTTGAGTTGGCCGCCGGAGAGACTGCGGGTTTCTACGTCGACTTCCCCAAGCATTCCGAGCCGGTCGAGTGCGGCGTCGATTTCCCAGCCAACGCCAAGTGTTTCACGAACGGTGCCACTGGGTAGCCGGGGGATCTGTTCCAAGAGACCGACGCGAACGTCGCGACCACGGCGAATCGTGCCGGAGTCCGGGATCAGCGATCCGGCGATGATTCTGAGCAGTGTCGTCTTTCCGACACCGTTGATGCCGACCACACCGATTCGATCTCCCGAGGAGATGGTCAAGGAAAGACTCTCCAGCAGTGTGCGGTCAGAGCCTTCGAGGGTTACCTCTTGGAGGTCGACGAGAATAGTCACGGACTACCAAGGCTAATGACCGGACACGTGACTCTCTCTAGCGAAGTGGGAATTGCATAACGCAACCACTTGCATAGTAGATAGAGCACCGAGCAACTCCGTCCTGGGAGCGGGCCTGAATGTCGTGAAGGTCTGGACTTTCCATTGGCGAGGTTGGATCACTTCCTTCGTTGTCGCCTCGGCGACGCCCAGGTGCAAAACGGTACGTGAGCTTTGCGCCGACCAGGGGACTGGAATCCGTTCATACGAGGGGTTCGACCCGTGTTGGGAGATGGAGAAGCGTCAGCACCGCAATCAGTTCTGCGCCGCGAGAGGCTTCGACGCTGATTGTGTCATCACCTTTCGCACTCGAGACGTGCGCCGGCGTCGAAGGATAACGATTGCAATGATGACGAGGGCCAGTACCAGCACGCTCGGGACGACGTAGACCGAAGCCGATGAAGAGGACTTCGCGACTGCGGACGCTAATTCAATCGTGCTCGGGTGATTCGGATCTGCAACACCGCGCACTTTGGTTCCCTCGGTTGACAATGTCGTTTTCGAACCAATGATCTCTTGATATCGGATGCCGTGGACGCGATACGAGCCGTGGCAGGTATAGCCCGCGCCGTTACTGCCGCTGCCGCCAATGTTGCCCACGCAATTGGTCACCGTCACCACGACCGAGACACCGTGGCTCTTCAATCGGTCGATGCGCGCATTGTCATTGAACGCGGAGACGAAACTAACAATAATGAGCACGGCGAAAGCGCAGAGTAGGAGAGTGCCGGTGACGTACCAAAATCGCCTTCCGATGCGTTGTGCTTCAGCGCCGCGCAAAGAGGTCATCTCTTGGGGTTGTGACGAGGCAGTCATCGTTCTTCATTTCTAGTCCGGTCGAGAACAACTTCCGAGCGGTATGGTCCTGTAACGTGTCGACCCTTCAATATCACAATGTTCATGGGGCCACCAGGCGACGGTCGTCGGATGGAGTTGTGCCGGAAGGTTAGGGTCGTTCAATGATTGCGACATCCAATGGCTCCGGAGCAGGTTCACTTCTCGTACTCGTCGTCCTGATCGTCATCGCGGTACTCGTTCGCCGTGGTCGAATGAACACTGCCCACGTTCCCTTGGCGAAGGGGGAGCGCATTCGACCTCTCGCGATCACGTTGCTGGATCCTGTGGTGAGTTTGTTCATCATTGGACCGATCTTCTGGCATCTGACGTCCACCAATGTCGAGCACCTGGTGTTCGCTTTGGTCGGGGGCGTCATCGGCGTAGGAATCGCCTGGGCGCGGGCGCAAGTAATGTTCGTGCGCGCCGTGCGCGCTTCCAAGAGCGTGATACTCCGTCGAAGTGGCGCCGAGTACGCGCTACTAGGACTCCTCATCGTGCTTCGCCTCGTCGAGGGTTCCGTCAGGCACAACCGCGTCGGAGTTGAATCGCTCGTTCTTACGGCACTTATTTCCCTCGCCGTCTTTGAACCGATTGGGCGCACGGTGTTCATTGTTGCCAAGTACTTGGACACCGTGAGTGCGCCACCGGCGCCGCTCGCGGAGAGTTCGCGGTAGCCATGACGCCTTGGACTCTGGGCTGGGGGAGAGCCGTGACGCGGACGCTCGACTCGCTCCACGTCGGCCGATTCCTCGTGCGACAACCGGTTGACGTCGTCGAGGTCGATGACTCCTACGTCGACGGCGTGGAACCGAAGTTCGGTTGGCGCTTCTCGATGAAGGCGGCAATTGATTCCTGGGCGTCAGGGAGAAGGCTCGCCGCGGCCATCACGTCGGTGGCGTAGGCGTAGGCGTCGGACTGGTCCATCATGATCTGTTCGTAGAAAGCTCGTTTGCCGATCCCCTTCGAGATCGCGCTTCCGCGCGTGGCACGGTGAAGCAGTCGAGTGCTCGCGACATCGAGCTCATTCATCGGCACGACGAGGTTGATCAGTCCCCAGTTTTCGGCCGTGCGAGCGTCAATCGCGTCACCCGTCATCGCCATCTCGAGCGCTCGTTTTCGTCCGATCGATCGGCCGACCGCGACCATGGGTGTCGTGCAGAAGAGACCGCCCTTTCCACCGGGCGTGCAAAACGTCGCCTCTTCGGCGGCGACCGCGAGATCGGCGGTGGCAACCAACTGGCAACCGCCGCCCGTGGCCAAGGCGTGAACCCGGGCCACGACGGGTTGGGGAATCGATTGGATCGTCTGCATCATCGTGGTGCACACTCCGAAGAGGTGACGCACGGACTCAAGGTCTTGATTGGCCATCTCCGCGAAGTCGTGTCCCGCGCTGAAGAGCCGTCCTTTGGCCGCGAGGATCACCCCCGTGGCGTCACTCTCTCCGGCGTCGAGGAACGCCTGCGTCAGTTCTTGCATCAGCGCGAGCGAGAGGACGTTGAGGCGTTCAGGATGATTCAGCCAAATCGTGACGGTGTCGCGCTCACGTTCACTGAGGATGTATTGGAATGACTCTGGCACGGTGTATCCCTTCACGCCATCGAGCCTGAGCCTAATTCGGACCCTTCAACACTGGATCAAGTCGGACGTCACCGTCGCTCACGGCGACGCGTCCAACCCGCTCGACGTGCGTTGGTCGACAGCGCAGTTCTAGGAGTCGACCGCGGGTTCTTCGGGTGCGTTACCGTCGCCCAGATAGATGTCGATGAGGGCGAGGAGGAGTTTCAGGTCCAGTGGCTTGGTGAGGTATTCGTTGGCGCCGGCGTCTCGAAATCGCCGAACCTGGCCCGGCGTCGCGTCGGCCGAGAGCACGACGATCGGAATGTTGGCGGTCGCCGGATCAAAGCGGAGCCGTTCCAGGACTTCAAAACCATTGATGTCGGGCAGGTGCACGTCGAGGAGTATGAGTTCCGGGTGACGGACCTGGGCGATGCCAATGCCTGGATTTCCCTGGACGGACGTGAGAAGTTGAATATCGGGCCGTTGAAGCAAGAGTCGTTCGACCAGTTGCACGTTGTAAAGATTGTCTTCGATGTAAAGGATCGTTGCCATGCTGAGTCGTTCGCCCTCTTCCCATGCCCCTGGCGTTATTCTAGTGACGCCCCTGGTGAATCGCCAGAAAGCGGCAACTCGAACCAAAATGTCGTACCTTGGTCGACCACGGTCTCGAATCCGAGCGTGCCGCCCATGGCCTCGATAAGCGTCTTGGACAATGTCAGACCGAGGCCCGTTCCCTCAATCCCGCGCGCTTCGGCGTCGAGTCGATCGAAGGCGGTGAAGAGCCGTTCTCGTAACTCCGGAGCGATCCCGAGACCGGTGTCCGAGACCGAGAATCGAACGATGTTCTTGCTCACCTGGCAATTCAGCGTCACGCTGCCGTGGCTCCGGTTGTACTTGATCGCGTTGGACAACAGATTCAAGATCACCTGCTTCAGTCGAAGGTGGTCGGCCAGCACGGCGTAGTCGAAGGAATCGCTGTAGCCGATACCGACGTCTCGCTCACTGGCCTGAGGGCCGATGATGTCGAGGCACTCGAACACGAGCTCCTGGAGAAGCAGCGGCTCAGACGTGAGACCGATGATGCCGGATTCGACGCGCGAGATGTCGAGGACTTCGTTGATCAACGTCAAGAGATGCTGTCCCGACTTGTACACGTGATCGACGAGCTCGAGGTCTTCTTCGGACTCGAGTTCCATCTGGAGTATTTGCGTGAAGCCGAGCACGGAGTTGAGTGGCGTGCGCAGTTCGTGGCTCATGCGCGACATGAACTCGCTCTTGGCGGCGTTCGCGCGCTCGGCCTCATCCTTGGCGGCGGCCAGGTCCTCTTCGAAGGCGACCGCCTCGGTCACGTCTCGTGACACCAGAACCGCGCGGGCGGGTTGTCCGTCTTCGTCGTCCAACAATCGGCCACGCGTTTCGATGATCATCCAGTGGCCGTCAGCGTGCCGGGCCCGGAATCGGTAACTCAGTAATCTGTCGCTCTCTTCAGCGAACAGCCGGTCCAAATGTGCGGTGACGAATGGCACGTCGTCGGGATGCGCGATCGCCAGCGCGCTGTGGCCCATCCGTTCCGATTTGGGGAAACCGTAGGTTCGCTCCGTGCCGGGACTCGCCTCCATTACCAGGAGATCTCGATCGATGACGATGATCGAGTCGGGCACCGCGTCAAGGATCGCTCGGGTCTTCGCGAAGCTACTGGCGAGGGTCGCTTCCCACGCCACGGCGTCGGAAATATCGCGCGCGATGAGGACCAACCTCGCCGCAGGTCCCTCGGCGTCGCGCAAGGTTCGTCCCCGGACCTCGATGGTGACGAGACGGCCGTCGACGTGATTCATTCGGGCACGAAAGCTGACCGCGCGATCGTTCGCGAACGCCGCGAGAAACGCGTCGTGGACCATCTGGCGATCCTCGGCGTACACTAGTTCGTCCACTTTTCGCCCGACGCGTTCATCGGCCGTGACGCCATGGAGGCTCCGGGTCCCGGGACTCGCTTCGAGGATCGTGAGTTCTCGGTCAATAACAATGATCGAGTCGATGGCGGCGTCGAGAATGGCCCGTGTGGTTTCACGACTCTCGGCCAATTGAACTTCGGCCGCGATGCTCTCGGTGAGGTCACGGGCGACGAACACGGCCTGGGTCGCCGGGCTACCGTCGACGCGTAACGCGTTCCCTCGGGCTTCGACCACCATCCAATGACCGTCCGCGTGCTGCGCACGGAAGCGGAGCTTCACGATCTCATCCGAGCTCTCCTCAAACATCCGCTGGAGGGCCAGTTCCACAACCGCTCGATCGTCGGGATGCATCAGTGCGAACACGCTGGCCCCCATGGCGACGTCGTCGTCGTAGCCAAAGAAACTCTGTCCCCGGGGACTGTTCTGAGCGACCGCCAGATCGCGATCGACGATGACGATGAGGTCGGCGGCCGTGGCGAAAATGGCCTTGGTCATTTCGACGTTCGCGGCCAATGCGGCCGTGTTCGCGTTTCGGACGCTCACGTCTCGACCAGTTCCGTAAATCAGGTCACCGCGTCGCTGCGACGTCCATTCAATCCAACGGTACGTTCCGTCACGACAACGGAGTCGGCTCTCGAATCCCGCGCGCGTTGACGATGATTCGTCCCACTCCGCGACGTTCGCGGCGATGGTGCGTTCGACGTCGTCGGGGTGAACGAAATCGATGAAGTCCTTTCCCTCGAGGTCCTCGGGACTCCAACCGAGCACTCGCTGCCACGAAGGATTCGTGAGCCCGACTTTCCCACCAACTTCGTAGACCGAAAGGAGGTCGACGGAGTTCCTAAAGTATTCGCTCAGGTCAGGATTGGGCAGCGGTTCAACCGGCATTCGTCGCAACCAGTCGCAACCAGCTCTCCAAATGATCGGTGGCGCGCAACGCGTGCGCGAACTGAACTGTCCAGTATCCAGTCATTTTGGCCACACGCCACAACCTATCGGCTCGCGCTTTGGTGCTTGATGTCTCGGCACCGAAGCCGTGAGCGATTCGTGTCAGGTATAGACAATGCGGCGTTCGAAGCGGTGGTGGGCGTCGTTGACCCAGAGGTGCAGTGCCCCGCAAGTGAGAGACCGCTCCACCGAAATGGTGGAGCGGTCTCTCACTTGAAGCGGGTTCGAGCGGCTCTCTATTGACTCTTGGTCGTGAAGAGAACGCTCGGTGTCGACGACGCGGTACTCCAGTGCAACTGGACACGCAGGTGGAGGCGCTGGATGAGGTAGGTCTCAGCGACCGACGCACGACGGCGGGCGAGTACGGCGTTGCCCTTCGCGTAGCCCGTGATCGAAACCACGGAGTGGACGGTCAACTTCCGCACCAACACGACAATCGCGTTGCGGGCCGCGCCCGTGAGTCCAGCACTGTTGTTCGCGAACGTCACTCGAACGGCGCGCGGGATCGCGAGCTTGGCGAAGGTCACCGTCGTGGCCGACGAGAAGATGCTCGCGTAGGTCGAGTCGTTGGCCTTGGTGGCGGTGACGATGCACGTACCCGGCGTCGCGGATTTCAGCGTCGCTCCGTTGAGCGTGCAACCCGTCGCGGAACCGTTGGCGACCGTGAAGCTGAGGCCGCCGGTTCCGGAACCGCCGGTGGTGTGCAACGTGAACGAGCGACCGTAGGTGGCGTGGACGCTTGAGATGACCAGTGCACTCTGCGCCTGGCCAACGTCGATCTTGGCCGTGTCGACGACGTTCAAGGCGTCACCCGAGTAAGTCAGCGTGTACAACGTGCCCGGAACTCCGGTCAGGGTGAGGCCACTGAAGGTGGCGGTGCCGGCAACGAAGTTGGCACTCGATCCGGCACTCAGTGTGCCGCCGGCGCCAGTCGAGATCGATGCCGTCACGGCACCGGTTGCGACGGTGGTGACGATGTTGCCACCGGTGTCCTCAACCTTGATGACCGGCTGTTGACGCAAAACGACGCCCGAAGCAGTTGACGTGCTCGGCTCGGTGGCGATGACCAACTGCGAAGGCCCGCCTAACGTCACGGCGACGCTCGTCGACGTGGCCGCGGCCAGCGAGCCGTCGCTGAACGTCAGCGTGTACGGACCGACGAGGGCATTGATCACCAGCCCACTGAAGGCCGCAACGCCCGCCGTAACGACTTTCGTCGACGGAGTGACCGAGACGCCGCCGGCGGTGATCTTGACGGCCACGGTGGAAGCGTCAGTGGTGACAGTGTTGCCGGCCGCGTCTTCGACCTTCACGACAGGTTGCTGGGCGAGTGCTGCACCGCTCGCGACCGTCGCGGAAGGTTGGGTCGTGATCACTAACTGTGTCGCGACACCGGCACTCACCGTGATCGTGGTAGAGATCGCTGTCGTCAAGGTCCCGTCGCTGAAGGTCAGCGTGTACGCGCCGACGAGCTCGTTGATCGTGAGTCCCGTGAAAGTGGCAAGACCCGTGGTCGCGGAGAGTGTCGCGGTGTTGTTCGTGATCGTTCCGACGGCCGAAGTGACCGTGGCCGTGACCGTCGAGCTGTTGCCGATGATGACGTTGCCACCGGCGTCTTCAATTTTGACGACTGGTTGAATCGCAAGCGCGGTGCCGCTGGCGACGGTCGCGGAGGGCTCAACCGTGAGACCGAGTTGAGCCGCGGCGCCAACGCCGACCGTGATGGTGGTCGAGACGGCATCCGTGTA
>Ga0182012_10001157_pt1 | contig 29153 bp, 19 predicted proteins | sample 612S2SmetaG_FD_120486 | JGI IMG/M metagenome (GOLD analysis project Ga0182012, IMG submission 120486) | Permafrost microbial communities from Stordalen Mire, Sweden - 612S2S metaG | ecosystem: Environmental > Terrestrial > Soil > Wetlands > Permafrost | place: Sweden: Stordalen | collected...
CTTTGCGTTTAATCTGTTTCAGCATGGTGCGATGATATTTCAGACTTTTATGCTTGGCAAGCATGGTCTACACTTGGCTGCCGATGAATATTGAGCCGGGAAAAACCGCAGGCGGAGGGGGCATGATGAACTTTTGAACGATATATAAATTACCGATCACGGGGTTTCCGCCATCAGGCCGCCGTCGATTTGGACCGGATGGGAGGAGAGAGTCACGGTGGCCGGGGTCAGGCCCGGGCGGGTCGCTTCGAGGGTGATGTCGCCGGCGGTGAGGGTCGAGCGGATGGCCACGCGGTTGATGCCGCATTCGGTGGACAGATACGGCTTGTTCACGGAATTGATCAGGCCGCTGTTGTAGCCGCCACGCCAGATGGCAGGGCCGGTCAGCTTGAAGTCCACCCGGGCTTCATCGGTCGGGCAACGCCGGCCTTCGGCGTCCACGACTTCGACATCGAAAAAGGCGACATCTGAACCAGTGGCCAGCAAACCTGCGGGGCCGACATGGGGGGTGAGCTTGAGGCTGGCGGGGGGACCGGCGGTTTCGATCTGGTCCTGGGCCACGACGGCGCCGCCGGATTTGGCCACGGCCTTGATGGTGCCGGGGGTGAAATGGATGTTTGGGAACGCGAAGATGTAGCCGCTCGTGGGCCGGGTCACGACGCCCTTGGATTCGCCGTTGATGAAGAGTTCCACGGAGCTGCAGTGGTTGGCCGCCACATACATGGTCTTGGTGGTGTTGGCCGGATAGGTCCAGTGGCCGATGATGTGGATGTCCGGGGCGTCATTTTGCATGACGCGATAGACATAACAGGCCTCCTTGGGCAGCCGGACGGAGTCGACCTTGCCGCTCACGCGGCAGACTTCGCTGCTGTCCTGGCGGCCATCGGCATTGCAATCCGACCAATAAATCGAGGCATAAGCCGACCATTTGGAGTGGGCCGGATCGGTATTCGAAATGCGGTTGATGTAATAGTCGTAATAGCGGCGGGCGGCGGCCAGACAGAAGGTCTCAGAATTCCAGTTGTAGGTGTCATCCGGACCTTTTTTGAAGCCGAAATGCGGGGGCGAATAATCGTCCCAGAACCGGCGGGCCGCTTCATCGCGGAAATCTTCGGTCTCAGTCAGCGGCGCCAGGTCGCGGCGCTCCGCACTATATGACCGGAACATGGCGGTGGGGCTGTTCAAGGTGTCCGTGCGCGTATCCTGGCCGATCATCACCCCGAAGTAACCGGCGATGTGGGTGGACGCCTCCGACAGGGACCGACAGCCGGTCGCCCGGCCGCCATGGGGATCGTATTGCTTTTGCAAATTCATCATCTCCTGCATGTGGGCGGCGGTCACGCCACTGTTCCCCGCCTCCCAGAAGAAAACGCTCGGACTGTTGCGGAAATAAATCATCGAATCACGCATGACCTCCACCCGCTGACCCCATTCCCGCGCGCCGGTGGCCGGCGACATCCGGGTATCCAGCACCGGATCCCCCTCCTTGTCCCCCGCCGGACAGACCTCGACAATCCCGGCCTTGTCAAATGACCGGACATCAACCGCCTGCGGCGAGATGTGCATCCAGCGGAGATAATTCGCATGCGTACTGCGAATCAGGTCCGCATTGTAATCATGCATCCAGTCCGGAAACGCCTCGCCCAAGCCCGCCCAGTCATCCGAGGACCGTTGCGAATACCCAGCCAGGTAAACAAAATGTCCGTTGATCCACACGCCGCCGGTGCCGACGCCGCCCTTGAATTCCGCCTGCCGGAAACCGGTGTGCACCTTATTCACGTCCACCACCTGGCCGTTCACCGTGAGCACCGTGTAGACATCATACAGATAGGGATCGGACACATCCCAAAAATGCGCGCCCGTCAACTGGCCGGCCGTCGTGATGACTTCCGTCCGGCCGCTGGCCAGATCGGTCGGGTTCCCGGTGAACTTCGCCTGCACCGCCCCGTCCGCATCCACCACCACGGCGGACAGCGTGATGGACTGCGGATCGCCGGATTCATTGCGCACCTGCGATTCGATGGTCAGGTGGCAGGTCTTGTCGGCGAGGGAAAACTGGGAGGGATAGATATAGACACCGGTGGTCTTGAGATTTTCATACAACGGCAACGTCTGATACACCTTGCCGGTCAGGTGCAGCCAGATGTCATGATTCAGGCCGCCGTAATTGGGGTTGAAGGCCCGGCCCATCCATTGATACCCCACATGGGTGGCCTCCTCCTGGTAGCCGTTGCTGTTGTCGACCTTGACGGCAATCACGTTTTCCGTGTCGCCAAAGTTGACCAACCCGGTCAGATCCAGGCCGACCGGCGTGATGCCGTTCTCATATTTGCCGACGTATTTGCCGTTCACCCAGAAACGACCGGCCTGTTTGATGCCTTCAAATTCGAGAAACACCTTGTCCGCACCGGCCCCGGCGGGCAGCTTGAAATGCTTGCGATACCAAGTGATGCCGGTCCACGCCCGGCGGTCACCGCCGCTGTGGCTGATCAGTTCGTTATAGGAATCCACGTCGTTGTACGTATGCGGTGCGCTGACGGTGGTCCACTGCGAATCATTAAAACCCGGGGCGTCCGCCCCCGCCACGTCCTGCCGGATGAACTTCCAATCCGGATTGAAACTGTAAACGGCCCGCGGCGAAGCCGGCGGCACATAGGCCGCCACCGCGCAGAATTGATGACCCAGAAGGCTCCAGCCCAGCAGATTGAGAAGTATGATACGTTTCACAGTTAATTTATGATATTAAATCAAGGACGCCGGCCAAACCCGGAAAGTAACGGTAATTCTAAAATCGTTGGCCTGACCGCAAGGCATCGACCCTGCCGGATTTTTTATTTCGCTGGTTTGATATTAGAGCCTTTTAAAAAATACTGCAGCCATGCTGTGGAAACCTTGAACGGAGCGGTCTTTTTAATTTTTGGCTTCGTTTCGGCTCAGTCGCAGGTCGCGGCGGACATGCTCCTTCGCCAAAGCCCCGCCAAAAATCAAAAAGCCTCGCTCAGCACGGCCACAGTATTTTTTAAAAGGCTCCAAACCATAACAACTCCGAGCATGAAATAGCATCACCACTTATGGTGAATCAGGTTTATGACCCTCCGCAGACCGGTGCTCAGGGAATTTCCAGCAGATAAAAATCCTGCACGGAACCGGGAAGCAGGGTGTTCGTGAAGCCAAAACCACCCAGGCTGTCAAATTGGTTGGTGAGCAGGCGCGTCCAGTTGGTCAGCGGGGCGGTGAGGTTCGTGGAGCCCAGCACATAATAGTTGCCGTTGCCCACGCCGCCGGAACCGTGCATCACCAGGCCACTACTGCTGGTCAAAATGGAGGCGGTGACCGGCTTGGCCGTGAGCAGCACGGACACCGTGCCGTTGGTGTTCAGAGCATTGGTGTTCCAGGCCAGCCCCACCGGCAGCGCCGGCAAGATGATGTTCGCAAATGCGCCCGCATAGCCGGTCGCGTTGATCAGTTTGAAAGCGTCCCCGGCCGCCAGCGCGCCGCCGCCGGCGTTGGTCACCACCAGGGTGCCGCCATTGGTGATGGTTCCGTATACCAATACCGCGCTATTCGTCAGCGGGCTCCGGCTGATGGCAAAATAGTTCGTGCTGCCGGCCGCCAGCGCGAGCGTGTTGCTCACGGTCAACGTTCCGTAGCCCGACCCCGGCGTAAACAGGCTCCCCGCCGACACGCTCACCGGCCCGGTGATCACGCCCGTGCCGCCCAACGTGCCCCCATTGGTGACGACCACGGGACTGCCGCCCGTCAACGGGCCGTTCACCGTTAACTTGCCCGCAGTCACGGTGGTTGTTCCAGTATAGGTGTTCGTGCCGCCCAAGGTCAGCGTGCCGCCGCCGGTCTTGTTCAATCCGCTGGTGCCGGACAAGGCTCCGTTCAAGGTGATGTTATGCGGGCCATTGGTGGAATCCGCCGTCTGGATGGTGCTCCCGGCCAGGGTCATCGCCAGCGACGAACTCCAATTCGTGGTCGCCCCCAAAATGCCGCCGGCCAAAGTGACGTTGCCCACGAACCCGGAGCCCGTGGACCCTTGCACGATGCCGCCCGCGCCCACATATAATGTTCCGCCGGTCAAATCCACCAGGGCGGTCTCCGCGGTGGTCCCCAGCCCCAGCCCGATGATCCCCGCCGTCGTTGTGCCCGCCCGCACGAGCAGTTCGGCATTGCCTGCATAAGGCCCGCCGACGGCAATCCCGGTCGTCGGGTCAGGGACGGTCAGCGTGCCGCCGTTGACATCCACCACGGACCAGCGGCCGCCGTTGTTGAGGCCGATGGTCAGCGACCCGCCCACAGTCAGGCTGCCGCTGTCCACCCGCGCGTTCACGCTGGAATTGGCCGCGCTGCTCGTGCTCATGGTCAGGCTCCCGGTGACGTTCACCGTGCCACCATTAATATACAGTCCATACGTGGTTGAACCGGCCGCCGGCTGCGTGGTGAAACTCAACGCGGTCCGGCCCAACGCGAGGCTGGCGGCCGTCAGGGAACCGCCGGTGGCCTGGATCAGCAGGCTGCTGTTTCCGCTCAGGTCCGTGGTCAGCCCGCCATTGAACGCGGCCGAACCCCCGGACACCAGCAGCCCGGAGGAACCGGCGCCCACATTGCCCGCTGCACCGGCCACCAGCGATCCGCCGCTGACGACCAGTTGCGCGCCGGCCACCGCCGCCACATTGGCCGCCCCGCCAGCGAGCACGCCCGGCGCGTTGAGCTGCAACACCCCGGCATTCACGGTGGTGCCGCCGGTGTAAGTGTTGGTGCCCGTCAACGTCAGCGTACCGGCGCCGGTTTTCGACAACGAGGCGCCGGTGCCGGAAAGGCCGCCGGCATAGGTTGTGGTGGCATTATTTCCGCCCACGGTCAACGTCACCGCGGCCGATGCGACATTGGTCAAACCCAGGCATTGCGTCCCGCTCAAGCCGCCCAAGGTCGCGGTGGTGATGCCGTTGAAGACCACGCTGCCGCCGTTGTCATTCAGGGTGCTGGCCTGCAACGCCAGCGCGTTGGCCAGTTGCAGCGTGCCGCCGGTGATGGTCGTCAGGCCACCGAAGGTGTTCGCGACGGCAAGCGTATTGGTGCCGGCACCGCTTACGGTCAATCCGCCTGATCCGGTGATAGCACCGTTTAGCGAGATATTATAGCCCGCATTGGTCAGGGTCAGGAGATACCCGCCGTTGGTGATGACCTGGCCCAGCGTCAGGCCGGCGGTCGCGGCATTCAGGGTCGTCGGCCCGCTGAGCAACATGGGCACGTTCAAGGTTTGCGCCGTCGCGGAGTTGTTGGTCAACCCGCCCGCGAGCGTCAAGGTGTTGCCATTGATGGTGCCGATGATGAAGGCGCCGGCGGTCGGGTTAAACGTCAAACCGCTGATGTTGTTGGCCGTGTCCATGACCGGGGCAAGCCGGGTCTGGCCGGCGAAGATCAAATTGTCACCCGTGACCGGCGCAACCACGCCCACCCAGTTGGTGGCGTCGCTCCAGATGTTGTCGATACCACCGCCGTCCCAGGTGGCCGTCACGGCCGCCACATTCAAGGTCAGGACGTAGGGCGGGGAGAAATTGCCCAAAGTATCGACGGCACTGATGGTCAAGGTCTGCGCTCCCAGCGTGGTTCCCGCCGCCACCGTGACACTGTTGGTGTAATCACCGATGCCATCGGAGACGAGCGTCAGGTTGGTCGGCCCCCCGATCGCGCCCGCGTTCACCGTCACGGCGGCGACCGGGTTGGGCTGGCCCGCCACCATGGCGCTGACGGTCACCACCTGGCCGGCATACGCCGGATTCGGAGCAGCCGAAGCCGGGGAGATAAGCGGGCCGGGGTACACCACCACACCAACATGGCCGGAAGCGGAGCTTTCATCCCCGGGATTCACGGCGGTGACCTCATAATAATTCGTGGTGCCGGCGAGGACGTTGGTATCCGTGTAATTCGTCGCCCACACCCACAAGGCTATGTTGGTGTAAGTGCCGTTCAGCGTGGGTGAACGATACACATTGTAAGCATCCGCCGTCGGCGCCGCCGCCCAGCTCAGGTTCGTAATCTGGTTAGTCGCCAACCCGGTCAGGTTGGTGGGGGCGGGTGGCACGATGAAACAGCCAAGATTGGTCAGCGCCAGCGCGGCGGCAGCGGCCGTCGGATGCATGAAGGTGATCACCGGCAGGGCCCCGTTCGCCTGGCGGGGGCCCGTCATCTGGGACACGGTCGTGCTGGCAAAATCTGCGGAAACCACGGTGAGGCCCGTCTCGGTCCAGGAATTGCTGGTGACCATGGTGGCCGCCGAGCCGAGGTTTTCGATCTCCGTGTAGCCCGCCGCGTAGGCCAGGTTGAAATGCATCACCTCGTTCGAGCCGGTGACGCTGCAATTGGTCGAGGCGCTGCCGAGCCCCTCCTCCATGTTAAAATCGACCGTATTATTGTAGGCGGTGTTGTGGGTCCAGTTGGCGGCCTGGCCGGGCTGATGGTTCGCGTAGAAACCCGCGTCGCCGGGGTTCTCCACACTCAGACAGTATTCCACCGTATGAACCGGCAGCGGGCTGGTGATCGCGCCGTCGCTGCAGCCGAAGCCGCCGACCTTGAAACCATTGCCATCGCCGCCGCCGTCCCCGGCATTGTAGGCCCAGCAATGGCTGAATGTGCTCGGGCCGCCGGAATTGATGCAATCGTAATTGTCATCGCTGTTCGACCAAGCGCGACAGCAGATGAAGGTTACCCCGTTGCCATGGGAGCCAAAGCCATCGATGTTCCCCACGGAATCGTTGGTCTCATTGGTGCCGCTGCCGAGCCCCTGGTTGTTGTAGGAATCGCAATTGCTGCAGACGCCGGTGGCATGATTTTCAAAATAAAACCCGATGCCCTGGCTGTCATGGGCCGTGCAATCGTTGAAGGTGCAATGAACGCCGCTGCCATTGATATAGAAGTTGATGGCCAGTTTTTGCGTGCCCACCGAGATGCCCGTTGTCTGGATCCAATTAAACGTCGTGGGATTGCCGGCCACCACGTTAAAGCCCACCGGGCGCAGGTTGGTGGGCGTGTTCGTAAAGTTGAACACGGGCACCTGGCCGGGATAGGCCGAGAAGGTCATCCCCTTGGAGATGGTATGCACATAATTGTAGGTGCTGTCGGTGGAATTGACGGTGGAGTCGTAATAAGTGCCCCCATAACAAATCACGGTGTCACCGACCGCGCCGGCGCTCTGCGCCTTTTCAACGGTCCGCCAGGGCGCCGCGGCCGTGCCGGCGTTAGTGTCACTGCCGGTGGGGGAGAGATACCAGGTCGCCGCCGGCGCGGTCAAGGCCAGCCACAGCAACGCCGCCACCAGGGCCGGGCAGAGCCAGACCGGATTGCGGACACCGCGCGTTCGGAAATGACATAACTTCATGGCTGCATGAATACGGTCAGGTTGCCTAAATGTTATAAAAATACTCAGGCGGCAAGTGGGTGATCGGCGCATTAGTAAAATTGAGATCATCGCTGTTGTCAAACGGATTGGTTTGCAGCGGGTACAGTTCGTCAGAGGTGCGGTCAGGTTCGTGGAACCCAGCGTCAGAGCACCACGTCCCCGGTCCACGCACGGACGGGGCGACGCAGAGGCCGACCGTCATTTTACCATGGTGAGGTGACACGCCGGGCGGGCGGGCATCCGGAATCTCCGGTGGCCACCCATCACTGGGCGGTGGCCGTCACATAGGTGTCATTCGTTCCTTCCGTCCAAGGCGTGAGCTTCGCATGACCATCGGCAAAAGCGACGTTGCCGCTGGCATTGGCCCCGCTAGGGTTGTGGCGGATGCCAAGCAGGTTGTGTTTATACGGTTGATCATCAGGGGACGGCTCCCATTTACCATCGTCAAGGAAGGTCGATACACTTTCAGTCCCCGAAGCGATCCCGGGACCGGGACACTCCAAGGGCGATAAACTTGCCGGTTCCTCCACAAACATGAATTTGTTGGCGGGTTTGACAATGGCACCGGCTTTGAAGGCGGTCATAACGTAGGGGGACGTCCCGGCATCGGGATAGCCTGAAGACAGACTGGCATTAAAAGAGTAACTGAACATATATCCCGGGGTTTTTGCCGGGGGATTAAATATTTTTTGCGACGGACAAATGAACAGGTTGGTATTGACTCGTTGTGACGCACCGCTGCCAGTCACGACGGAGCCACCTCCCCCCAATCCGCTGAAAATCGCGCTGTTTTGAATGTAATCTGGCGGACCAGAATTCTTCGGATTGTTCGGCGATACGCCATCGTTGCGCCAATATATCCAATCTTCGGAATTATATCCGGCCCCGTTGCCGGCGGATGTCGGCATCACGTCGCTGCTGTCGCCAATATAGACCATCATCGCCAGGCCCAGTTCCTTCAAATTGTTCAAGCATTGGATCTGTTGCGCCTTGGCCTTGGCCTTGGCCAGCGCCGGGAGCAGCATGGCGGCCAGAATGGCGATGATGGCGATCACCACCAACAGCTCGATCAAGGTGAAAGCGCGGGTACGTGAATTAAGTCCATGGGAAGTGGGATTTGCCTTGGAATTATGGTTGTTCATGCCGTTTATTTTGGTTGCCAAATGAGTGGTCAAATTGAGTTACGTTGGAATTATGCTTTTAACCTAACAGCTTTGCGACGGAATGGTATCACCATTTATGGTGATATGAACCATTGGAGAAGGTCCGGACCGGAGAATTGGGAAATCTGAAAGTTATCGGCCCGAGGCTCAGGCGTTACCCGCCGTTTGCTCGGCAAAGATCACCGCCCGGGCACACAAGGGCTGCCAGTCCAGCTCCGCCCGCACCCGCGCCGCCGAGGCCCGGGCCCGGGCCGCATCGACGGGCTCATCCAGCCGCGCCAGGAGGGCCCGGCCGAAATCATCACCATCGAAGGTCGCAAACCGCACCATGGGGTCATCGCCAAAATAGCGCTGGATGCTTTGTAATGGCGTGCTGACCGCCGGCAGCCCCACGGCCACGTATTCCACCGCCTTCGCCACGAAGGCACAATGCGTCCCTGCGGATTCCTCGTAGGGAATCATCCCGACGTGCGCATCCGCCAGTTGACCCGCCACCTGTGCGTAGGGCACAAATCCCGGTGCCTCAAAGGTGAAGCCCGGGATCTCCCGGGCCGCGCGGACCAGAAATTGTTCCAACGCCGCGGTCTTCTGCCCGACAAACCGGAAGATGGTTCCCGGCCGCTCGCGCGTCACCAACCGGATGGCCCCCAGCGCCGTCGGGCCCAGGTGATGGACATCCAACGACCCATGCATCACCACCACGGCCGGGCCCGACCCGGCCGGCCGACGCGGTTGAAAGGGAAAATGCTCCGCCGCGTAGCCGTAATAGATCGGGAGGATTTTATGCCGGTCAAAACCCCGCGCGGCGAAACGATCCGCCAGGGTGTCGGAAACCGTCAGCACGCCGGCCACCCCGTGACGCACCGGCAGGCCGGCTTCGTATTGCATCAGCGCCCGGACGACCGGCCGCGGCATCACGTAAGACGGCCAGGTCTCCATGAACCCGGTGAGCAGGTCGGGGAAGTTCATCAGCACGGGCACGCCCAGCCGCTTTTTCAATTTGCCCGCCGCCACCGCCGAGATGGCGTGCTGCGAAAAAATCAGGTCGAACTTCACCCGGCGCGCCGCCAGGGCCACCATCCGCTCCAGAAAAAACGGATAGGCCAGATACTTAACATTCCGCAGCGCCGCATACCGCCCCATTTTCCAGGTCGTGAACAGATGCAGCCGGATGCCGAATTTTTTCGCGATCTCGCCGGGATTATCAATCCGCGGACAAAACACGTGCACTTCGTGACCGCGCCGGACCATTTCCTCCACCAAATACACGGCCTCGGCCGATCCACCTCCCGACGGAGGATAGAACGGCTCATGCGTCAGAAAGGCAATGACCAGCCTGGACGGAGAATGCGGCACCCGCTGACGCTATTCAATTACCGGGGGCTGCTTCAATCCTAATCTCCGGTTTCCGGCGGGCAGGGGCGCATTTTGACACTTGCCCCGGGAGACAGCAGAAATAAAAAAAGAGGTCGGAGGTCAAAAATCGCGAAAATTAGCACCACCCCTCCCCTTCCCTCCCCCCCATTTATTCAAATGGCGGGGAGGGGGTTACCTGGGTTCGCATTCGTGTGGTGTGGTTGACAGGTCCAAGCGTGGTGCGGGGGCAGTGACAAGATGCGCCCGGCGGGCAGGGACAAAACTCCACCGGCGTAGGGCGGGGTGTTTGATTTGTATGCCGATGCCGAATTGAGCCGGAATCCCAAAATTCCTCGGACTCTTACAGGCGAGCACAGTCAATTAATGTTTATTGAAAAACAAGATTTGGAAGGATTCCTAATATTAAATAACTACTATAAAAGTCGTTTTTAGCAACGTAATCAGTGCGTTGCCGGGGATAATAACAATGCCCGCCGGCACAACCGGGGGGCCAAATAAACAAACAAACAACGCCAGTCTGACCGGATGACCGGAAGTTTGCTGGAAACAGATTGTGGAACCTAATATGAAAAATACACACGCCGAAAATATCATCGAAAGGCAATATCGTTCTGCCATTTATCTGACTGCGCTGTTGTTGACGGCCGGTCTGCAAACGCATAGCGCCCAGGCCCAAGACCAGACGAACGCCCCGGCCGCGGACAAAGGCGCGCCGCTGCCGTTGCATCAGATTGAAGGCAATGGCGGTATTTTCTCCACGTTGTCGGCCTATATCGTGAATCCGCCACGCAATGGCGAACTGTTTGGCCGGCCCAGCCTGGGTTTTGCCTATGTAGATGTCGGCCACGGGCAGGACCTGGAAGCCCTGACCCTCACCGAATCGCCCCTGAGCCGGGTGGAACTGGGCTTTGGTTACAATAACTTCAATTTGGGCAACCTGCCGCAGGATGTCTCGCTGGCGACCTCGGGGGGGCTGAATTTGAAGGAGTCGGCAGTGCAATTGTATAATTTCAATGCCCGGGTGCAAATCATCAAGGAAGGTGATTTTGACCAAAAATGGCTGCCTGCGGTGACCGCCGGGGTGCATTACAAATACAACGACACCTATGATGATGTTAACAAGGATCTGGACGGGACCTTGAAGGCCATCGGCGTCAGTCAAAACGACGGGGCGGATTTCACGCTTTATGCCTCCAAGCTGATCACGCAATTGCCGCGCCCGGTGCTGTTGGAAGCTGGCGGGCGCGCCACGGAAGGCGTTTGGAACGGGTTGCTGGGCTTTACCGACCGATACAACTTCCTCTTTGAGGGCAACGCGGTGGTGTTCGTCACGAGCAACCTGGCGCTGGCGGCGGAATACAAGCAGATGGCCACCGATTATAACACCGTCACGGTGGGCAATTCCCACCTGATCGGCAAAGCGGGCGACTGGTGGACGTTGGATGCCGCCTATGTGGTCAACAAACACCTGACGTTTGCGGTCGGTTACGGCTACTTCGGCACGGTGTTGAACAACCAGGCCGACGGCGTCTGGGGCATCACCACCAAGTGGGAGTTCTGATTATCTGAACTGGGGCCGGGGCGGTTGGCTTTCGGAATTGTGGTTCCTCCGCATGTTTCAGCCAACGTCCCGGCTTCCAGTTGGAAATTAGGCGTTGACCGGGGCGGCGATAATCCCGTGCCCTTTTACGCCGTGCAATTGGGCGGACGGCTCGCGGAAGGCCGGACGCGCTTCGGCACCAGTGTGGGCGCAGCCGCCGGCGAAAAATGCGCCCGCGTTCGTCCGTGATCTGCTCACGGCGTGGCGGCAATCGCCCGACGCGGCGGATTTCCATCAGTTCATAGATCGCGACGACAAACACTTCGACGGCGCGCCTGCGGATGTGGCCACGCTGGTGGCGTCGGTGCGGTTGTTGCACGAAAGTTTAGATTCGTCATTGCGTTTTAAGGGGGCCGCCAAATAAATTAAACCGGCCGCGGTTTCAACCGGGCCAACGGAAACGAAAACACGTGTTGCCGACTGACCGGACGGCCGGAGGTTCGCAGGAAAGATATTCACTGTGAGCACCGGAAACTATTTTGGCATTGATAAGCACGTCGGCAACACGCCGCTGATCCGGTTGCGCGGGTTGTCCGAATTGACGAGCTGCGAGATTCTCGGCAAGGCGGAGTTCATGAACCCCGGTGGCTCCATCAAGGACCGCGCCGCCTTGGGCATCATCACCGACGCCACGACCCGTGGCCTGCTCAAGCCGGGCGACACGATCATCGAGGGCACGGCGGGCAACACGGGCATTGGCCTGACGGTCATCGGCCACGCGCTGGGCTTTCGCACGGTGATTGTGATTCCTGAGACGCAGTCGCCGGAGAAAATCACCCTGCTGCGCACGCTCGGCGCGGAGGTTATCACCGTACCGGAAAAACCTTACAGCGATCCGGGCAATTACAACCGCGTGACCCAACGCCTCGCCACCGAACGCGGCTGGTTCTGGGCGAACCAATTTGACAACGTCGCCAACCGCCGGGCGCATTACCAAACCACCGGCCCGGAGATTTGGCGGCAGACGGCTGGAAACATTTCCGCGTTTGTCTCCGCCGTCGGCACCGGCGGCACGCTGGCGGGCACCGGGCTGTTTCTGAAGGAGAAAAATCCGAAGGTTAACGTCGTCTGCGCCGATCCGTTTGGCGCGGCCATGTGGTCGTGGTTCACGAACGGCAACACGGATACGAAAGACGGCGATTCGGAGGCGGAAGGCATCGGCCAGACGCGGGTGACGAAAAACATCGAGGGCATCCGGGTGGACCGCGCATATCGCATTCCCGATCAGGAGGCGGTGACGATTGTTTACGAACTGCTGCGGGAAGAAGGCATTTTCCTCGGCCTGTCCTCCGGCATCAACCTTGCCGGCGCAGTGCGCTTGGCCAGGGAAAAAGGCCCGGGGCAGACGATTGTCACGTTGTTGTGCGACTCCGGGCACAAATACCAGTCGAAGCTGTTCAATCCGCACTGGCTGGCGGAGCATCAGCTATCGACCACCCTGCCGTTGACCTCGCTTTTATAAGGCACTAGCGGGCGGTGGCCTGCTTGAGGATGGCGTCCAGCGCGACGGCGTCCTGATATTCCTGATCCTGGTTCTCGTAGGGGACGTCGGCCATGACCGGGACATCGGGATTGAGGCGCAGCAGAGCCGCCAGGTTCGCATCTTGATTTGACCCGGCGATGGGGCCGTAGGCGTTCCACAGCCGGCCGGCCAGGTCGAACTCGGGCGTGTTCACCAGCCAGAGACCCAAGCGGCCCTGCAGGGCCGCCGCGATTTGCGAGGGAGTCGAATTGGTGGCGAGCAGCAAGGCGGTGCTGGGGGCCAGGCGCAGGTTGGGCGCGCCGACCCGATTGATAAATTGAACCGCCTCATTGAGGTCTTTGGGCGGCCGGGATGGCGCCATACGCAGGTACACCGTGATCTGGTGAGAATCCGCCTCGCGGCAAATGTCACGCAGCGTGGCGTCAAAGCCATTCCAAGTGGCTGCTTGCGAGATGTTGTTCTCAACGTACCGCTGGAGCGGGATGATCAGGTCGTGCGCGCCCAGCAGGCCCATCTTAGCGATGACCTCGCGGATGGACGCCATGCTGCGGGCGTAATCAGGCGGAATATTGTTCACCAACCGGAGATCGGGGAAGAGGTTCACCCCGGAGGTCAGGTCCACCAGAATCCGCACTTTTTGCAAGCCAAGCCAGGCGGTCTCCTGCTTGAGCTCGGCCGGGTCCCGGCTGGCGACATACTTCCAATCCACGGCGACGCCATCGAAATGCTGGAAGAACGTCGGGCGGAGAAGGATTTCGTTCTGGATGGAATCCATGCCCCGCAAGGGGAGGAACCGGTTGGTGGGGTTGGGCGGCGGGGTGGTGTGGGCGATTTCCTCGACCCCTGACTCCTGCACGTGAACGCGGAAGATGCGGATGTCAGCGCCGGCAATGGTGTCCGGGCCACTCACGCCGATTTTGGCGTTCTCAAAGCCTTCCGGCAGGTAGCCTACGGCCGACTTTTCCGACTGGTCGAGCGGCAATTCATCAATCGCCTGGATGGTGCCGACGTGGGAGACGATGTGGAAGGGCAGTTCCGCCAGCGAGTTGTTGGCGATGCCCAGGGTATAGTCGCCCTTTCCCCGGCGGCATACGATCAGGGAAAGTCCATCGCCGGCATCAAACATTTTCTGGCTCTGGAACGCCTGCGCGAGAACAGCCTGGACATGGTGAAGAATCGGATAAGGGTTGGGCAACGGCGCGTTTACCTCCCGGACGATGGTTTCCTTCACGGCAGATTCTGCGCCCAACCCAAAGGGACTCGCAAAAACCGTCACCTGCCCCCGGCCCAACGGCATCTGCACCACGGCGGGTGTGCTGCCGGCCCGGGCCAGAATCTGCGCGTCCGCTGGCACCTGAAGCGGCAGCAGGTCAAAGGATTGTCCCTCGGTGATCGTGTCAGCACCGAGGGATATCGGCTGGTCGCCAATAAAGCACAGGGCGCTCCCTGCGCTGGTGATGCCGGCCAATCCCCCGGGCAGATTCCGCAGGCTGCCGGCCGTGATGAAAAGCTTGCCGCCCTGGGCCGCATATGCCTGGAGCTTGTCGCGAACCTCCGCCCCGCCGGAGAGTTCCCCGGCCACCACGAGCACGGGATAACGGCTGAGCAGCCAACCGGGGGCGTCGCTCAGGAGAAAGTCGGTGGTATCGTTGTAGGGGGTCGCGGTATTGAAACCGCGTTCATCGTGGTAAAATGATGAGTCCTGGTAGCCGGGATACAACAGGCCCAGGACGTTGTTGGCCAGATAATCGCCGGGCCCATAGGGGAGATTGCCCCAACAGCGATACAGGATTTTATCGTAACTCGGGAAACACCAGCCGTCGTAAAAATCCGTCATCAAACCGATCTGCGACTGCATCACCCCGGGCGGGCCGGTTTGGCGGACCCATTTCTGGGCCGATTGCTGGATGCGACCGATGGGCGACAATTGATTGCCATCAAACCAGCCGTTCTCGAAGCCCACGACCATGGAGTTGTAGAGAATGTGGCTGTAGAGCAGACGTTTCAACAGGGCCAGGCTGGTTCCCTTCGTGGCACCGCCCCGTCCGCCCGCGCGACCGCCGTAACTTTTTCCGCCCCACCGGTTATAAACGGAGGCGTTGCCGAACCAGGGGACGCCATACTGTTTCCCGGCCCCACGGTTGAAGGCATAGAACACCTGGCCATTCGGATGCTCCTGGGCCGCCTCGGACCCGATCATCGTATACAGCCCTTCCTTCAGGAGATAGTGCGCATAGGTGCTCGCCGTGAGCCCGGCCATCTTGTTGCCGGAATCCGCTTCGATGGCCTCGACATGTTTTTGAAAATTCAAATACTGGCCGGGCCGGTCGGCGGACGAGGGATACATCTGGTTGGCGTAGGCGATGACGTAGCGCCCATCCTGCTCACCCATATCCATGCCCAGCCAGTGGTCGCCAAGCTGACCCTCAAACAATTGGGAAAGTTCCGGGGACAACCCGAGTTGCTGCCATTGTCCGCCCGGGCCGGAGCCGGGTACAAAACCCCAGATCTGGTACATGAACAAATGGCGCTGCTTCATTTCATCCACCAGATCGGGAATGTTCGTGGCCATCAGGAAGGCATGATTCGGCCAGATGACATCGCCCAGATCGAAGGTCTTGGTATAGCGCTCCAGATCATCGGCAAACCCGACCAGCCGGCCATTGACGACCCGGAACTGGCGCAGGATCGTGAAGTGAGTCTGGCCGCCCATCAGATCCCAATCCGGCGGTTTCACCGCCCGGCGGGCGTCATCCGGATAATCGCGCGGATTGAGCAATTGCCCGTAAACCTTGAAGCTGGCCGCGCCGCCCGCGGCGGTGGCATCCGGAGTCTGAGCTTGCAGCGATGGAAGACACGACCAAGCCGCCAGAATGGCCAAGGACAATCCGTGTTGGATTATTTTCATAAAGGTGCCCGGATATATGAGTTGGTTATTTGCGCGACGAAAGGCGGCATGAGGATGGACCGGCAACCAATTGGGTCGGATAAAATCATGTGATTAGGGACAGAGACGTCCCAACTGGACTTTTGGTTTCAGGCATTATCGCGATTTCCGGGACGATTTGCCAAAATTCAACTTCATCCGTTGGTTGTAGTTTCAGCGGGGCGCATCTCGGGGCATCCCCCCCCGCGGCATGGGCGTGATTTTCACGCTGATGCGTGAAAATCACGCCAATCCCGGTCTGGTCCACGCCCAAATTCCCAATATTTACCCACAAAACGTGGTTGGAACGAGTTATGCTGTAAATCAGCCACCATGAAAAGTTCACCCCTACATATCAAACCGGGCGTCTTTATCTGGATGGAAATGCCCTGTGTCATCACCTACGTTGGCAGCGATAAGCGGACCGACCGGCCGCCGACCAGACCCAATCCCAATCAACCACCCCTGCCCGCCCGAGGCGTGCGGTGGTCGGTCGCTTGAAAAACATTAGGTTTTCCAGCCGCCGTTGTTTTCATTACCTTGTCCGCGATGCTTTGGCTGCAAACAATCGACACTGGGCTGTTCCATTTCATAAACCGGTCGCTCAGCAACCCGGTCTTTGACTGGCTCATGCCCATTCTCAGCGGCCATGGCGTGCCCTGGTTCATACCGCTGGCGGTAGTGGCGGTGGTGTTGACACTGATTTTTGGGCGCGCCCGCGCCCGGTTGTGCGCCCTGCTCATTTTCCTCGTGGTGGCCTTGGGCGACCCGCTCGTCATCAACACCATCAAGCACATCATCGCCCGGCCGCGTCCCTGCCTCACCCTGCCGGATGTGATCGGCCGCCTGGGCTGCACGGAGAGCGGGTCGATGCCCTCCGCCCACGCCGCCAACTGGTTTTCCATCACCATGGTCATGTTCCTGTTCTACCGGCGGAGCTGGCGGTTCATGCTGCCCATGGCCCTGGGCGTGTCATTCTCACGCATCTATTGCGGCGTGCATTATCCCAGTGATGTCCTGGCCGGGGCCATCCTCGGCGCCGGTTACGCGGCCATGCTGGTGTGGGTCGTGGAAACCGCCTGGCAACGCGCGGGACGCCGGTGGTTCCCCGCCTGGCACGCCCGGCTACCGTCGCTCCTCAATCCCCCGGCCCCCGCGCCCGCCGCCGTCGCCGCCAAACCCGCCGGGCCCGAATGGCTGCGCCTGAGTTACTGCTTGATCGTGGTGCTGCTGTTCGCCCGCTGGCTGCACCTCGCCTCCGGCCTGACGGGCCTGAGCGAAGACGAATCGTACCAATGGGTCTGGTCCAAGCATCTGGCCCTGTCATATTACAGCAAGCCGCTGGGCATCGCCTTTCTCCAGCATTTCAGCACCTGGATCTGGGGCGACACGGTCTTTGGCGTGCGCTTTTTCTCCCCGTTGCTCGCCGCTTTGACGGGCGTGCTCACGCTGCGCTTCATGGCGCGGGAAGTCGGACCGCAATGCGCCTTCTGGCTGCTCATCATCGTCACCGCCACGCCCCTGCTCGACGTCGGGGCGTTGTTGATGACCATTGATCCACCGCTGGTGCTATTCTACACCGCCGCCATGATCGTCGGCTGGCGGGCGCTGCAACCGGATGGCCGGACTCGCGACTGGCTGCTGGTGGGCCTGGCCCTGGGCCTGGGCTTCCTCTTCAAATACACCGCGATGCTGCAAATCGTCTGCTGGGCAATTTATTTCGTCGCCACCCCGGCGGCCCGCCTGCATCTGCGCCGGTCCGGTCCCTGGCTGGCCCTGCTGGTTTTCCTCGCCTGCACCACCCCGGTCCTGATCTGGAACGCCCAACACCAATGGATCACCATTCACCATGTGGCGGGCGATGCCGGCATGGGAACCACCTGGGAACCGACGTTGAATTATTTCTTCGATTTTACGGGGGCGGAATTGGGCCTGCTAAATCCGTTTTTCTTCATCGGCTCCCTCGCGGCCATGTTTGGCATCTGGAAACTGCGCGCCCGGCCGCCGCTGTATGTGTATTTGTACTGCATGAGCGCCCCGATCTTTTTGGGCCACTGGCTTTTCACCCTGCACTCGCGCGTGCTCCCCAACTGGATCGCCGTGAGCATCCTGCCCATGTTCTGCCTGATGGTGGCCTATGGCCGCCACCATTTGCGCGCGGCCAAAATATTTCTCACCGGCGGCGTGGCGCTGGGCCTGATCACCGCCGTTTTCCTCCATGACACGGACCTCGTGGGCAAGCTCATCCGGCCGCTCCCGGCTGAGACTGATCCCTCGCACCGGCTCCGGGCCTGGACCGAGACCGCCGCCCTCGTGGAGACCGAACGGGAAAAACTTGCCGCCCAGGGCACGCCGGCCTTCATCATCGCCGACCATTACGGCCTGACCGGTACGATGTCCTTTTATTCACCGCCGGCCCACGCCGCGCTGCTGGCGCAACCGCTGGTGTATTGCGTGGTCACCACCAATGCGGTCAACCAGTTCTATTTCTGGCCGGAGTATGATTACCGCACCACCCGCCACGGTCAGAACGCCATCTTCGCCAGCATCATCAATGCCCCGCCCTTTGAAAGCGGCTGGTTCTGGCAATGGCTCAAGCGCGAACCGCTCACCCCCCACACCCTCAGCCCCATGGCCATCCCCCAGGCCATGGCCGAACAGTTTGAATCCGTCACGAACCTCGGCATCCGTGAGGTCTGGATGGATGACCGGGTCTTTCACCGGGTCCATCTCTGGGCCTGCTACCATCTGCGCTGACGATGGCCGCCCGTGAACTGATCATCCCCGTGCGGGACTACGACCTGGCCGCCACCCTGGATTCCGGCCAGGCTTTCCGCTGGGAACGTCACGGCGATGCCTGGACCGGCGTGATCGGCCCGCGCTGGGTGCGCCTGCAACCCGACCCCGCCGGCCTCCGCGTCCAAACCGCCGTGCCCGTGCCGGACTGGGATTGGCTCACCGTATATCTGCAAAGCGCGGTGGATTTGCCCGCCATCATCCAACAGTTCCCCGCCGACCCGCCGCTGCAAGAGGCCGTGGCGGCCTGTCCCGGGCTGCGGCTGCTGCGCCAGGATCCCTGGGAATGCCTCGTCTCGTTCATGCTCTCGGCCACCAAGCAGATCGTCCAGATCCGCCAGATCATCGCCTGCCTCTGCGAACGCCACGGCACGCCGGTGCCCGTGCCTGCGGGCGAAGCGCCCGCGCACGCCTTTCCTACGGCCGCCCAGATCGCCGGCCTGAGCGAAGCCGAGTTGCGCGCGTGCAAGATGGGCTTCCGCGCCCCGAACGTGCTCGCCGCGGCTGAACGCATCGCCGCCGGCACATTCGAACTGGAACGCGTGCGGCCCCTGCCCCTGGCGGCGGCCCGCGCCGAACTGATGCAACTGCGCGGTGTCGGTGCCAAGATCGCCGATTGCGTCCTGCTCTTCGCCTACGGCGCCAACGCGGCCTTTCCCGTGGATGTCTGGATCAAGAAGGCGTTGCAGGAACTGTATTTTCCCCGCCGCCGGGCCTCGGAAAAACGCCTGCAGCACTTCGCCGCCAACCACTTCGGCCCCCATGGCGGCTACGCGCAGCAATACCTCTTTCATTACCTGCGAAAAGTGAAACGCCCGCCCGTCAGGGACCACCGCAAAATCGGATAATACTATGGTAAAGGACGGTTAGTCCGCTGCCTCTTCCGGCTGATATTTTTTGTTCAACACGGACAAAAAATGTCTTATCAGGAAACAGCAACTCAACCTCAGACCGCAGGCGTTCCCCGGAACGTCGGCGGCTGTTTCCATTGTGGCGAGCCTTGTCCGGATGCCACCTTGATGCAGAATGGCCGGCATTTCTGCTGCCTGGGCTGCCAGACCGTGTTCAGTATCCTGCACGAAAATGGTTTGGAGCGGTATTACACCCTTGAAGCCACCCCCGGCACCCGGGTGCGCGCGGCCGGCAACCAGAAGTGGGCGTTTCTCGACGACCCCGCCGTGGCTGAAAAATTCCACGACTTCGTGGACGGCCCCCGCACCTGCGTCACGCTATACCTGCCCGTCATCCATTGCCTGGCCTGCGTGTGGCTGTTGGAAAACCTCTTCACACTGCATCCCGGCGTGGGCCGGGCCGTGGTCAACTTTTCCCGGCGCGAGGCCGCCATCACGTTCGACCGCGACCGCATCAAGTTCAGCGAACTGGCGGCGCTGCTGACGTCCATCGGTTACGAACCCCAGTTCACCTTCGGCGAAACCGAGGTGGTCAAACCGTTTGCCGGCCGCAAAAAAGCCTGGCTGCAAATCGGCCTGGCTGCCTTCGCCTTCGGCAACATCATGCTGATGTCCCTGCCCGTCTACCTGGGCCTGGATTCCGTGAACGGCCCGTGGTTCAAGCTCTTCGCCGGCTGGCTCAGCCTGGCCTTCGCGCTGCCCGTGGTCGTATACAGCGCGTCCGATTTCTGGCGGGCCGCCTGGACGGGCATCCGGCAGCGGACGTTGACCTTGGAATTCCCCATCGCCATGGGTCTCGCCTCGATATACGGCACCAGCATCTTTGAGGTGCTCGCACGCCGCGGCCCCGGTTACTGCGATTCGCTGTGCGGCCTGATTTTCTTTCTCCTCTGCGGCCGGTTGTTCCAAAAGAAAACGCACGACCGCCTCACGTTCGACCGTGATTACAAGGGTTTCTTCCCCCTCTCCGTCACGCGCAAAGGTCCTGCCGGCGAGGAAAGTGTGGCCATCTCGCGGTTGCAAACCGGCGACCAGATCATCCTGCGCAACGGCGAACTTATCCCGGCCGACGCGCGGTTGGTCGACGGGGACGCGTGCATCGATTACAGCTTTGTAACGGGCGAATCCGACCCGGTCAAACGCCGCGCCGGCGATCACCTCTATGCCGGCGGACGGCAGGTGGGCGGGGCCATCACGGTCATCACCGTCAAGCCCGTCGCACATAGTTATCTCGCCACCATCTGGGACCACGAGGCCTTCCGCAAAACCCGGAATTACGAACTGGATTCCCTGACGAACCGTTACAGCCGGCGCTTCACGAAAATGGTCGTCGGCGTGGCGCTCGTCGCCGCCGCGTTCTGGTTGTGGTCGGACGCCTCCAAAGCGGAAAAAGTTTTCACCAGCGTACTGATCGTGGCCTGCCCCTGCGCCCTGGCCCTGGCGGCGCCGCTCACCCAAGGAACCGCCCAGCGGCTGCTGGCGCGGCTGAACATCTTTCTCAAGAACGGCCAGGTCATCGAACGGCTCGCGGAGGTGGACACCATTGTCCTGGACAAGACCGGTACGCTCACCACGGCGGACGTGCGCGGCGTGAAATTCTCGGCGGCGGACCGGAACAGCTCCGGCGGGCTGACCCCCGAGGCGGCGCAATGGATCGGCGCGCTTACGCGCTATTCCACGCACCCCAATTCCGTGCGCATCACCCGTTATCTGGCAGCCGCCCCCCTGCCGGTGACCGGTTTCAATGAAACGCCCGGCCTGGGCCTTGCCGGTGAGGTTGCCGGCCACCAGTTGGTGCTCGGTTCGGCGGCGTGGCTGCAACAGCATACGATTACCGGCGTCAACGGACCGGCGGCAGGCGGCGTGCAGGTGGCTATTGATGGCCGGTGGTGCGGCAGCTTTGCCTTGGAAAATTCCCTGCGGCCGGAAGTCGCCGACCTGCTGGCCCAGCTCGGCGGCCGGTTCGAACTGGCGCTCCTGAGCGGCGACAATGAGCGCGAGGCGGAATGCTTCCAGAAAATCTTCGGTCCCCGGGCAAGCCTGCGCTTCAATCAGCGGCCGGCTGACAAATTAGATTTCATCCGCGAACTTCAATCGCGCGGCCGCCGCGTAATGATGGTCGGCGACGGCTTGAACGACGCCGGTGCCTTGCAGCAGGCCGATGTCGGGATGGCCGTGGTCGAGCAGATCGGTGTGTTCTCACCCGCGAGCGACGTCATTCTCGATGCGGCCCAACTGCCCCAACTGGCCCGGGTCCTGAATTTTTCCCGGTCCGCCGCCCGGGTGGTGCGCGCCGGGTTCCTGATATCCGCGCTCTACAACCTGGCCGGCGTCAGCATCGCGGCGGCCGGCCTGCTCGCCCCGATTGTCTGCGCCATCCTGATGCCCATCAGTTCGGCGACCGTGGTGGTCTTCGCCTGCGCCGCCACCACCTGGCTCGGCGCCCGGCTGTTGCCGTCGCCCAAACGCCGCAACCACATTGTCGACCGGACCGCCCGGCTGCTGCCAACCCCCTCAACCCTGGAGGTCGCATGAGCGTGCTCATCGTGCTCATTCTCGCCAGCCTCGTGGTCGGACTGACCTTTCTCATCGCCTTTATCTGGTCCGTGCGCAGCGGACAATATGAGGACACCCTGACGCCCTCCATGCGCATGTTGCTGGATGACGCCACCGTCCCCCGCCCTTTGGAAATTTCTGGAAGCAAAACCATCCCGCTTCCGGTTTCGGTAAAACAAACACGTGATGGTCAACCAACACATAATCATGGAAAAACTACCTAAATTGAATGGAACCGCCGCCGCCATGGCGCTCGCCCTGGCCGCGTCCACCTCCGGTCTCTACGGGGCCGACACTGCCGCCACCACCTGGCTGGACAACACCATCTCCCCGGTCGCCAACCCCATTTTCTTTGAAGACCCCCGGATCACCAGCGAGGTGCGGCCCATCTACATGTACCATTTTCTGCCGACCACCATTGATTATTATGGTGGCAAGGCCGCGCTCGGCGGTCAGGTGCAGGTAATGGCCGTGCAACTGCGCTACGCGGTCAACGACCGGCTCGCCATCATCTCCACCAAGGACGGCTACATCGAATTCCAACCGGACCACACTCTGGCCCACCACTACGGCTTTGCGGACGTCGCCGCCGGTTTGAAGTACGCCCTCATCAGCGACCCGGATGCGCAATTGATTGTCACCCCCGGGTTCACCATCATCCTGCCCACCGGCAGCACGGATGTCTATCAAGGCTATGGCGGCGCCGAGTGGAATATCTTCCTCTCCGCCGAAAAAGGGTTCAACAACTTCCACATCACCGGCAATGCCGGCTTCCGGCTCCCCGACAACTTCGCGGAACAGACCGCCCAACTGCACTACAGCCTGCAATTGGACTACTACGCGAACCAATACTTCATCCCGTTCTTCGCGGCCAACGGCTACACCATCCTGAGCGATGGCAACCGCAATCTGATCCAGGGCGTGCCCCTGAACACGGAACTGTATGACCTCATCAATTCCGGCAGCACCGAAGCCCGGGGCACCACCCAGTTCACCGTCGGCGGCGGCGTGCGCTCACGCCTGGTCAAAAACGTGGACGTCGGCGTGTCTTATGAGGCGGGCGTCGTGGATCCCGTGGGCATTTTTGACAGCCGCATCACGGCGGACGTGATCTGGCGGTTTTAATCCCTATGAAGTGAAACCCGGTGGTGCGGCGCAAGCCGCACCGCCTTAACAACTACAATTTAATCAAAATGTAACAACTATGAACGTGGAAACCTTTAAATATGACAACCGGATCGTGCGGGCCTTCGCCATTGCGACGGTCATCTGGGGCATTGTCGGCATGTCCGTGGGCATGCTCGCCGCCGTGGAGCTCTTCTATCCGGGCGCCAACCTCAACCTGCAATTCATCACTTTCGGCCGTATCCGGCCGCTGCACACCAATGCAGTCATCTTCGCCTTTGTCGGGAACGGCATGTTCATGGGCATCTACTACGCGCTGCAACGGCTCTGCAAGGCCCGCATGTTCAGCGACTTTTTAAGCTGGTTCAACTTCTGGGGCTGGCAGGCCATCATCGTCAGCGCGGCCATCACCCTGCCGCTGGGCTTCACCACCAGCAAGGAATACGCCGAGCTGGAATGGCCCATCAAGATCGCCATCGCCGTCGTCTGGGTGGTCTTCACCATCAACCTGATCGGCACCATCCTCAAGCGCCGGGAGAAGCACATGTACGTGGCCATCTGGTTTTTCCTCGCCACCGCCCTGACGGTGGCCGTGCTGCACATCACCAATTCCATGACCATGCCGGCTTCGCTGTTCAAAAGCTATTCCATGTACGCCGGCGTGCAGGATGCGCTGGTGCAATGGTGGTATGGCCATAACGCCGTGGCGTTCTTCCTCACCACGCCGTATCTCGGCCTCATGTATTATTTCCTCCCCAAGGCCGCCAACCGCCCGATCTTTTCCTACCGGCTCTCCATCATCCATTTCTGGGGCCTCATTTTCATCTACATCTGGGCCGGCCCGCATCATCTGCTGTATACCGCGCTGCCGGACTGGGCGCAGTCGCTCGGCATGGTGTTCTCCCTCATGTTGATCGCCCCGAGCTGGGGCGGCATGCTCAACGGCCTGCTCACCCTGCGGGGCGCGTGGGACAAGGTCCGCCAGGACCCGGTCCTCAAATTCATGGTCGTGGCCATCACCGCCTACGGCATGGCCACCCTGGAAGGCCCCTTGATGGCCATCAAGTCTGTCAACTCGCTCTCGCATTACACGGACTGGACCATCGCCCACGCCCACTCGGGCGCCCTGGGTTGGAACGGGTTCTTCACCTTCTCCATGCTCTATTACCTGTTCCCAAAACTGTATAACACCAAGCTCTGGTCCACGAAGCTGGCCAACTGGCATTTCTGGATCGGCCTGCTGGGCATCACCTTCTACCTCGTCCCCATCTATGTGGCCGGCGTCACCGAAGGATTGATGTGGAAGCAGTTCACCAAGGACGGGTTCCTCCAGTATCCCAATTTCCTGGAGACCATCATTCAGGTCGTGCCCATGTTCCGCCTCCGTTCGGTGGGCGGCACGCTCTATCTCGCCGGCGCCATTCTCATGGCCTATAACCTGTATCGCACCGCCAAGTCCGGCAAATTTGAGCCGGATACCGAGGCCCAGGCCGTCCCGTGGCAGAAGGCTGCGGCCGTCTCGCACGCCAAAACCAAGTTTCATCGCATGCTCGAAGGCAAGCCGCTCGTCTTCACCGTCCTGGCCGTCGTGGCCATCCTCATCGGCGGCATCGTGGAGATCATCCCCATGTATCTCATCAAGGAAAACGTCCCGACGATTTCCAGCGTCAAACCGTATACCCCGCTGGAAGTGCTGGGCCGCGACTTGTACATCCGCGAAGGCTGCCTCGGCTGCCATTCCCAGATGATCCGCCCGTTCCGGTCCGAGACCGAACGTTACGGCGAATATTCCAAGGCCGGCGAATTTGTCTATGACCATCCCTTCCTCTGGGGCTCCGAACGCAAGGGCCCGGACCTCGCCCGCGAAGGCGGCAAATATCCGGATGCCTGGCATTACAATCACATGGATGACCCACGCTCGACTTCGCCCGGCTCCATCATGCCGCGGTATTCCTGGCTGCTGACCCAGCAGTTGGAGGTCGATGCCCTGCCCGGCCGCCTGGCCGCCCTGCGCCGGGTCGGCGTGCCGTATCCCGTCGGTTATGAAAACGGACCGGCCCAGAAGGATTTGCAGGCCCAGGCCGCGCAGATCGTCGCCGACCTCAAGCAGGGTTCCGTCACGGCGCAACCCGACCGGGAGATCATCGCGCTGATCGCCTATCTGCAACGCCTCGGCACGGACATCAAGGCGATGCCCGCCGTCACCTCCACCAACCAATAAAACTGAGGAATCTTATGTATAAAGAAGTATTGGAAAACATCAGCGGGATCGGCCTTTATGGGATCGTATCCATCTTGATCTTCTTCGTGTTTTTCAGCGGCGTGCTCGTCTGGGCCTGCGCGCTGAGCAGCAAGTATCTGAAGAACATGGGCGACCTGCCCCTGCAGGATAACGAATGCCCGGAACCCATCACCCACAAAATTCAATCCTGAATCCTATGAACGATAATTCCAAAGACCCCCTGTTAATGGACCACGAGTATGATGGCATTCAGGAACTGGATAACAAACTGCCCCGCTGGTGGGTGTGGTTGTTCAACATCACCATCGTCTATGCTGCGGTTTATCTGCTCTATTACCATGTGCTGGGCGGCCCAAGCTCGGCCCAGGAGTATGCGAGCGAGATGAAGGCCGGCGACGCGCTTAAAAACGCCGCCATGGGCAAGTTCGAGGCGAGCATCCCCAACCTCCAGCCTTCCACCGACCCGGTGGTCATCAACGAAGGCCGAGAAATCTACGCCAAGTCCTGCGCCCCATGCCATCGCGCCGATGGCGGCGGGTTGGTGGGCCCCAACCTGACGGATGACTACTGGATCCACGGCAGCAAGTATTCCGACACCGTGGCCGTCATCTGGAACGGCGTGCCCGCCAAGGGCATGGTCACCTGGAAAGCGGTTTACAAGCCGGACCAAATCATCTCTGTCGCCAGCTATATCTATACCTTGCGCGGCGCCAAACTGGCCACGCCCGGCAAACCACCGGAAAACCAGGCCCCGGTGAAGACCGCCCCTTCGGCCTTCGAATGATTCCCATTGGGCGGGCGGCGTAAAACCGCCGCCCGCCCATTAAAATATGCCCGCACCCAAACCCAGCAACCAACCCGTACTAGTGAAGGCGGAGGAGGAGGAGGATTTCCGCGATCACCTCACCACCGCCGACGCCGAAGGCCGGCGCAAGTGGATGTACCCGCGCAAGGTGAACGGACCATGGTATCGCTGGCGCACACGGTTCAGCTGGCTGTTGCTGCTCATCATGTTCGCCGGACCGTTCGTCACCATCAACGGCAACCCGCTGTTGTTGATGGATATTCCGGACCGCAAATTCGTCGTGCTCGGCCAGATTTTCTGGCCGCAGGACATGATCATCTTCGCCTTTGCCCTGCTGGTGTTTCTGACCGGCATCGCCATCTTCACCGCCGCCTACGGCCGCCTATGGTGCGGCTGGGCCTGTCCGCAGACGGTCATGATGGAAATGGTCTTCCGTAAAATCGAATATCTCATCGAAGGCGACGCGCCCCAGCAACGCCTGCTGACGAAAGCCCCGTGGCACCTCGGGAAAATCACGAAGAAGACCGTCAAGCATGCCATTTTCTTCGCCCTCTCATTTCTGGTTGGCAATGTCCTGCTCAGTTACATCATCGGCTGGCGCGAATTGTGGCAGATCATCACCGATCCGCCCGCCCTGCACGTCACCGGACTCACGTTCATGGTCGCGTTTTCGCTGCTGTTTTACGGCATCTTCGCCCGGTTCCGCGAACAGGCCTGCACCTTCATCTGTCCGTACGGCCGGTTTCAATCCGCCCTGCTGGACGAAAATTCCATCGTGGTGGCCTACGACCACAAGCGCGGCGAGAAACGCGCCCCGCTCAAACGACAGCAGAAATTTGGCGAACGCCGCTTCGCCGGCCATGGCGATTGCGTGGCCTGCAACCAATGCGTCGCCGTCTGCCCGACCGGCATCGATATCCGCAACGGCACCCAGATGGAATGCGTCCACTGCACCGCCTGCATGGATGCCTGTGACCGGGTGATGGCCAAAACCGGTTCACCCGCCGGCCTGATCCGCTATGCCTCACTCAACGGCATCGAACGGGGCGAACCTATCCGGCTGACCCCGCGGCTGATCGGTTATTCCGTCGTGCTGCTCGTGCTGGCCGTCATCCTTGGCGTGTTGATCTTCAACCGGTCAGATGCCGAGACCACCCTGCTCCGCGCGCCCGGCGCCCTCTTCCAGCAGATGCCCGACGGCCGGTTCAGTAATCTGTATACCGTGCGGGTCATCAACAAGACGTCGCACGAAATGCCCGTGGAACTGCGGCTGGAAAGCCCCGCCGGAACCTTGAGCCTCATGGGCCGGGACAATCTCGACGTGCCCCCGCAAATTCTGACCGAAAATTCCGTGATCGTGGAACTGGATGCGGCCGCGATGAAATCCGGCACCACGCCGGTCACCATTGGCGTGTGGTCCAACGGTAAAAAATTACAAACCCTGCACACCGCCTTCATCGGCCCGCGCAATTAACCCCCTGAACCCTTATGAAATCCACCTTTAACTTCTGGCCCTATGGCGTCATCACTGCCTTCGTCATTTTCGCCGCCGGCCTGACGACCACCGTCACCATCGCCGTCACCCATCCGGAAGATTTGGTCAACGCCAATTACTACGAGAACGAGGTGAACTATCAGAGCCAGATCAACAACACCGCCCGCGCCCAACAGGCCGGGGCCGCCCTGCGCTACGATTCCGCCGCCCAGCATCTGGTCATCGCCCTGCCGGCGGCCCAGCTCGCGCAGAAACTTTCCGGCACCATCCGGCTGTACCGACCGGATGCTCCGGATCAGGATCATGACCTGACGCTGGCCCCGCTCGCCGACGGCACCCAGACGGTGAAGGTTGCCCAGTTGGCCCCCGGACCGTGGGAGTTGCGCGTCTCGTGGCAGGCGGGCGGTCAGACTTATTTCTTGGAACAGAAATTCATCGTCACCGCCAAATAACATGGATTACCTGCTGGCACTGGCCCTCGGGCTGCTCGGCAGTCTGCACTGCGCCGCCATGTGTGGCCCGCTGCAACTGGCCCTGCCCATGCCGCCCGGCGGACCCGGCAGGGTGCTCGGCGGACGCCTGATTTACCAGCTCGGCCGCATTGTCACCTACAGCCTGCTCGGTGTCGTGGCCGGAGTGGCCGGCCATTCCCTCGTGCTCGCCGGCCTGCAACGCTGGCTCTCCATCGCCCTCGGGGCGACGATCCTCATCGGATTTTTCATCTCCAAAAAGGCGGCCGTTTCAGCCCCGGTGGTGCGCGGGGTGATGCGCCTGAAATCCGCCATGGCCGTGCAGTTACAACAACGCAGCCTGCGTTCCTTGGCGTTGCTGGGGATGTTGAACGGTCTCCTGCCCTGCGGTCTGGTCTACGTGGCCATGGCTGGCGCGGTGGCCGGCGGCACGCTGACCTCCGGCGTATTGTTCATGGCGGCGTTTGGCCTGGGCACCACCCCAACCATGCTGGCGCTCAGTTTGTCCGGAAAGATTCTGCCCCTGACCTGGCGGTTAAAATTGCGGTCTGCCATCCCCGTGGGCGTCTGCGCCCTGGCTGCGTTATTGATTCTACGGGGGATGTCCCTGGGGATACCCTACGTCAGCCCGGATCTATCCGCCGCCCATCCCAGTTGCTGTCAGGCTCCTTGATTAACTAGAGCGTTTCAATTAAAGATGCAGCCGTTTGTGGTATGGCATGATAGAGTTTTGGCATGCGCCCGTTATCTGTGGATCTTCGGGAAAGAATTCTCGTTTCCTATGACAAGGACGAGGGCA
>Ga0182012_10001159_pt1 | contig 29104 bp, 28 predicted proteins | sample 612S2SmetaG_FD_120486 | JGI IMG/M metagenome (GOLD analysis project Ga0182012, IMG submission 120486) | Permafrost microbial communities from Stordalen Mire, Sweden - 612S2S metaG | ecosystem: Environmental > Terrestrial > Soil > Wetlands > Permafrost | place: Sweden: Stordalen | collected...
AATCTTAAAAAATCCACGATGGAACTGGGGGGCAGTGACGCGTTTATTGTGCTGGAGGACGCGGATCTGGAAGCGACGGTGAAGTGGGCGGTCTGGGGCAAGATGAACAACACGGGCCAGTGTTGCGTGGCGGCAAAGCGGTTTATCGTGGTGGAAGCGCTGGCGGACGCGTTTCTGGCCAAATTCAAGGCGGCCTTGTCCGGTCTGAAGGCGGGTGATCCGATGGATCCGGCAACGACGCTGGGTCCGCTCTCGACGGAGGCGGCGCTGGTGACGCTGCTGGACCAGGTGAAACGGGCGGTGGCAAAGGGGGCGAAACTGGCGCTGGGCGGGAAGCGGGTTGACCGGCCGGGGGCGTTCATGGAGCCGACGATTCTGACGGATATCACCGCAAAAAATCCCGCGTATCGGGAGGAGTTTTTTGGTCCGGTGGCGCTGTTCTTCCGGGTGAAGAATGAGGACGAGGCGGTGGCGCTGGCGAATGATTCGGAATTTGGGCTGGGCGGTTCGGTGTTCACGCGGGATGTGGCGCGGGGCAAACGGGTGGCGAGCCGGGTGGAGACGGGGATGATGTTTGTGAATCATCCGACGTGGACGTCGCCGGAGCTGCCGTTTGGGGGCATCAAGAACTCGGGTTATGGCCGGGAGCTGGCCAGCCTGGGCATCCAAGAGTTCGTGAATAAAAAGCTGGTGCGGGTGGCGGCGATTGACGCGGCGGCCTGAGCCGAGTGGTCCTTTGACGCCAAGCCAACTTACAGACATTTATGGATTTCAATCTCGCCCACGCCAAATCCCACTTGATTCACGATCTGTTGACGGGGCTGGTCGCCCCGCGTCCGATTGCATGGATTACGAGCATGAATGCGGCAGGGCAACTGGATGCCGCGCCCTTTAGCGCCTTTAATTATGTGGGAATGGATCCGCCGATGGTGGCCATTGGCATCGCCAGCCGGCCGGATTCGGACGGGCTGCCCAAACAAACGGCGCAAAATATCCGGAGCCAGGGTGAATTTGTCATCAATATCGTGAATGAAGCGGTGGCGGAGGCGATGAATATGACGGCGATAGATTTCCCGCCGGAGCTCAAGCGGTTGGAAATCGCCACCCTGAAAATGGAACCCTCGATCTGCGTCAAGGTGCCCCGGCTGGCCGCCGCGCCCGCGAGCCTGGAATGCCGGGAAATGACGACGCTGCTGGTGGGACGCAACCATATTGTGCTCGGGCAAGTCCTGGCGGTGCATGTGAAGGATGAGTTCGTTGATCCAGAGGGTCCGTACATTCGAGCCGAGGATTTGCATGCCATCGGGCGCATGAATGGCCTGGGCGCCTATGTGAAAACGCGGGATGCGTTTCTGCGCATTCCCCGAGTGACTTATGCGGACTGGCAGCAGGCGCAGGGTAAAAAGTAATTAAATTATGACACAAAAAATGAAGGTGGCGGTGGTGACGGGGTTTGGGCAGCCGCTGGGCTTGCAGGAATGGGACATCCCCACGCCGGGGCCGGGCCAGATTCTGGTAAAAACGGAGGCGTGCGGGGTGTGCCATACGGATGTCCATGCCTGGCATGGCGACTGGCCGGTGAAGCCGAAACCGCCGTTCATCCCGGGGCATGAGGCCATTGGACGGGTGGTGGCCCTGGGCGGCGGGGTGACGGCGGTGAAAGCGGGCGACCGGGTGGGGGTGCCCTGGCTGTACTCGGCATGCGGGCATTGCGAATTTTGTTTGCAGGCGCGGGAGCCGGTGTGCGCCGAGGCTAAATTTGGAGGGTATACGCAAAATGGCGGCTTTGCGGAATATCTGCTAGCCGATCCGAATTATGTGGCGCGCATCCCGGCGGGACTGACGCCCACGGAGGCGGCGCCGCTGATCTGCGCGGGCATCACGACTTACAAAGGCATCAAGGAAACGGAGGCGAAGCCGGGCGAATGGATCGCCATTTCCGGCATCGGCGGGCTGGGACATTTGGGAATTCAATACGCCAAGGCCATGGGCCTGCGGGTCTGTGCCATTGACATTGACGCGGGCAAGCTGGCCCATGCGAAGAAGCTGGGCGCGGAGGTGGTGGTGAACGCCCGGGCGGCGGACGCGGTGGCGGCGGTGCGGCAGGCGACGGGCGGCGGGGCGCACGGGGTGCTGATCACCGCGCCATCGCTCGGGGCCTTCAAGCAGGGCGTGGGCCTGACCCGGAAGCTGGGGACGTGCGTGCTGGTGGGCCTGCCGCCGGGGGAGTTCCCAACGCCGTTGTTTGAGGTGGTGGCGAATTGCATCACAATTCGAGGCTCGTTTGTGGGGAGCCGGGAGGACATGGCGGAGGCACTGGCCTTCGCGGCGGCGGGGAAGGTGCGGGCGGACATTGAATTGCAACCGCTGACGGCGATCAACCAGGTGCTGCAACGCCTGGAGAAGGGGGATGTGACCTCCCGGGTGGTGATTGATTTTGCGGCATGATTATGAAACTCGCGGAAGCAGAAATCGGCATGATTGGCCTGGGCGTCATGGGTTGTAATCTGGCGCTTAACATGGCCGATCACGGTTTTGCCGTGGCGGGATATGACCGGGATCCAGCCAAGGCGGCGGCGCTCAACCAGGCGGCCGGGTCACCGAAGATTCAGGGCACGGCGAACCTGGCGGAGTTCATAGCCGCGTTGCGCCGGCCGCGCGCCATCATGCTGCTGGTGCCGGCGGGCGCGCCGGTGGACGCGGTCATCGCGGAATTACTGCCGCATTTGGCGCCGGGGGATCTGATTCTGGACGCGGGGAATTCGCATTTCACCGACACGGATGCGCGCGCGCCGAAACTGAAAGCCAAAGGCATCGAATTTCTCGGCATGGGCGTTTCGGGCGGGGAGGCGGGCGCGCGGCATGGTCCGAGCATCATGCCGGGGGGGCCGCGGGAGGCCTACGAGCGGGTCCGACCGGTGCTCGAAGCGGTGGCCGCCCAGGTGAAAGGGGATCCCTGCGTGGTCTGGCTGGGGCCGGGGTCCGCGGGGCATTATGTGAAAATGGTCCATAACGGCATTGAATACGGGATCATGCAACTTTTGGCCGAAACCTACGACTTCATGAAGCGCGGACTGGGTCTGAACGACGACGAGCTGAGCGCGGCTTATGGGCGCTGGAACCAGGGCGAGATCAATGGTTATCTGGTGGAGATCACCAGCGCCATCTTTACCACGGCGGATGCCGCAACCGGCCGCCGGCTGATTGATGAAATCCTCGATGTGGCCCGGCAAAGGGGCACCGGCTTGTGGACCTCCCAAAGCGCCATGGAACTGCAAGTGCCGGTCCCCACGATTGATCTGGCGGTGGCGATGCGGGACAGGTCCATTTTCACGAAAGACCGGGCGCAGGCCGGCACGGAGTATCCGCGGCCCATCCGGCCGTGCCCGGGTGACCGGGCGACATTGCTCGCGCAATGGGGGCGCGGCTTATTCACGGCGATAATCACGATTTCCGCGCAAGGCCTGGCCTTGTTAAGCGCCGCCTCGGCCAAATACGGGTACGGGCTGGATCTGGCGGCGGTGGCGCGCATCTGGCGGGGAGGCTGCATCATCCGCGCCGGGGTGTTGGAGGATATTAACGCGGCGTACCTGGCGCGGCCGCAATTGCGGGATTTGCTGCTGGATCCCGCGCTGGCCCGGATGGTGGCGGAACGGCAGGAGGATTTGCGGGCGAGTGTCGGCCAGGCGGTCAACGCGGGGGTGCCGGTTCCGGGTTTGATGGTATCGCTGGGGTATCTGGATGCGTTGCGCAGTCCCTGGCAGCCCGCCAATCTGATCCAGGCCCAGCGCGATTATTTCGACGCGCACACCTATGAGCGGACAGACGCCAAAGGCACGTTTCACACCGATTGGGAAAAGGCGGGCGCAAAATGAAAGCCCAGGAAAATCCGGCGGCGACGGTGTTCGTTATTTTCGGCGGTTCGGGCGATTTGACCTGGCGGAAACTGGTGCCGGCCGGGTTCGACCTGTTCCGGGACGGGCGGATGCCGGGAAATTTTGCGATTATCGCCGTGGGGCGCTCGGCTTTTTCCGACGCGCAATTACGAGTGCGTTTTCGGGATGGGGTCAATCGTTTCTCACCCAAAGGCCGGGCGAAGCCGGCGGACTGGAAACGGTTCAGCCGCCACATTACATACCAGCAAGGGGACTATGAGGCGCCGGCCACCTACGTTCGACTGGGCGAGACCTGCGACCGGCTGGACCGGGAGTGGGGGGACAAGGCGATCCGCATTTTTCATCTTGCCACGCCGCCCGAGTTGTTTGGGGTCATCCCCCCCATGCTGGCGGGGGCGGGGCTGAACCGGGACCGGCAGCGGGCCCGGTTGGTGGTGGAAAAGCCCATTGGTCATGATCTGGCCTCGGCGAAGAAGTTGAACGCGACGCTCACGGCGAGTTTTCACGAGTCGCAAATTTTTCGCATTGACCATTATCTCGGCAAGGAGCCGGTGCGGAACATTCTGGCCTTCCGCTTCGCCAATCCGCTGTTTGAGCCGATTTGGAACCGGCGGTATGTGGATTATGTGACGATCACGGTGGCGGAGGCCGGGGGGGTGGGGCATCGCGGCGGCTACTACGACGAGTCCGGGGCGCTGCGCGACATGATGCAGAACCACTTGATGCAATTACTCTGCCTGGTGGCGATGGAACCGATGGTGTCCTTTGACCCCGACGAAATCCGCAACAAGAAGGTGGACGTGCTGCACGCGCTGCGACCGATCAAGCCACGCGCGGCGCGCCAGTACGCGGTGCGCGGGCAGTATGGCGAAGGGCGGGTGGGGGGCCAGAATGTCCGCGCCTACCAAAAAGAGGAGGGCGTGGCCGCCGGCTCAAAGACCGAAACGTTTGCGGCCATGAAATTGTTCGTGGACAACTGGCGCTGGCAGGGGGTGCCCTTCTATCTGCGCACGGGCAAATGCCTGCCGCAGCAGGTGTCGGAAGTGTCCATTCAATTCCGCGCGGTGCCGCATGAGGCGTTTCCGCCCGAGTCGAAACACGACTGGCAGGCCTCGCGGCTGGTGCTGTGTATTCAGCCGGAGGAAGGCATCATCCAATGTTTCCAAGCCAAAACACCGGGGCCGAGCATGGCGCTGCGACCGGTCGAAATGCGGTTCAATTACCGCGGCAACCCGCCGGTGGCCTCCCCCGATGCCTATGAAATTCTGTTGTGGGACGTCATGCACGGCGACGTCACGCTTTTCATGCGCACGGACCAGGTGGAGGCGGCGTGGCGATGGTTGATGCCGGTGATCCAGGCGTGGGGGGGCGCGGCGCCGGAGGCCTGTCCCAATTATGCGGCGGGCACGTGGGGCCCCGCTGCGGTGGACCGGCTCCTGGCCCCCGGCCATCGCTGGCCGCTGCCAATGGAATTGATCGAACCCATCACCAAAAAATGAACCCAAAAACCACCCATACTTGGAAACCGGGAAATCCGACGGGCCGGGGCCGGCTTTCGACGGCGGAGAAGGCCGCCCTCCCGGACTCGGCGTTTGCTTTTCCCCGGGCGCGCAAGGAACCGATGACCGATGCCGCGCATGTGCGGGACGCGCTGGCGCGGTTTGACCAGGTGGGCGGGGTCACGGATGCCGAACGGGAGCTGGCCTTTGCCAACTTGCAAAAGGCGGCGACGCATTTTGGAATTACGATGACGGAGACGGACTGGCGCCAATTCGGAACGCGACCGGCCACGCCGCACCCAGCATAAACCCTATGAACCCAACTCCAGCACAACTCACCACCACGGGCGGCAATCCCATCGCGGACAACCAGAATTCCCTGTCGGCCGGGCCGCGCGGCCCGCTGCTCCTGCAGGATTACCAGCTTTTGGAAAAGCTGGCCCACCAGAACCGGGAGCGGATTCCGGAGCGCACGGTCCATGCCAAAGGCTCGGCCGCCTTTGGCACGCTGACAATCACCCAGGACATCACCCAATACACCAAAGCCGCCATTTTTGCGAAGGTCGGCCAGAAAACCGATTTGCTGTTGCGCTTTTCCACGGTGGCGGGCGAACGCGGTGCGGCAGATGCCGAGCGGGATGTGCGCGGGTTTGCCCTGAAGTTTTACACCGAAGAGGGCAACTGGGACCTGGTGGGGAACAACACCCCGGTGTTTTTTGTGCGCGACCCGATGAAGTTTCCCGACTTTATTCACACGCAGAAGCGGCATCCCAAAACCAACGTGCGCAGCAACACGGCCATGTGGGATTTCTGGTCGCTCTCGCCGGAGTCGCTGCATCAGGTCACGATTCTCATGTCCGACCGCGGCCTGCCGAAAAGCTTTCGGCACCTCAATGGGTTCGGCAGTCACACGTACAGCCTGATCAACGCGAAGAATGAGCGCATCTGGGTGAAATTCCATTTCAAGACGTTGCAGGGGATTCGCTGCCTGACGAATGCCGAGGCGGCGGCGATTGTGGCCACCGACCGGGAGAGCAATCAGCGCGATTTGTACGACGCCATTGAGCGGCGGGACTTCCCCCGGTGGCTCATGTCCATTCAAGTGATGACGGAAAAGCAGGCGCTGGTGTTTGCGTGGAATCCCTTCGATTTGACCAAGGTCTGGTCGCACAAGGAATTTCCCTTGATTGAGGTGGGCATGCTGGAGTTGAACCGCAACCCGGAAAATTATTTTGCCGAGGTCGAGCAGGCGGCGTTCAGCCCGTCGAACATCGTGTCCGGCATCAGTTTTTCGCCGGATAAAATGCTGCAGGCGCGCATCTTTTCGTATGCGGACGCGCATCGTTACCGCATCGGCACGCATTATGAGTCATTGCCGGTGAACCGGCCCAAAAACGCCGTGCACACGTACAATTTTGACGGCCCGATGCGGTTCGACGCGCCGCGCGGGACCAGCGCTTATTACGAACCGAACAGCTTTGGTGGTCCGGTGGAGAACCAACATTTTGCCGAGCCGCCCCTGACACTGTGCGGCGAGGCGGACCGTTACGATCACCGCGCGGGCAATGACGATTACACCCAGCCGGGGGATTTGTTCCGCCTGATGAGCCCGGGCCAGCAGGCGCAGTTGTTCCGCAACACTGCCACCGCCATGGCGGGCGTGCCGGAGGAAATCATCCAGCGCCAGTTGGGGCATTTCCACAAGGCGGACCCAGAATATGCGGCGGGCGCCGCCCACGCGCTCGGGATAAAAAATGGCGCGGCGGCTTGAACGCCGCCGACGAAACCCCATGACCTCCCTCACCACCACCGCCGAAGAACAGCGCTATGCCGAGTTGCAAGCGCTGGCCTTGGACTACGCCCGCAACGGCGAAACGGAAGCGCTGGCCGGGATGCTGAAGCATGGGCTGGCGGTGAATCTGGGGGATGCCACGGACAATTCGTTGCTGATGCTGGCGTGTTATCATCAGAACCTGGAAACCGCCCGGATGCTGCTGGCGCATGGCGCCGACGTGGACCGCCGCAACCGGCGGGGCCAAACCCCGCTGGGTGGCGCGGCGTTCAAAGGTTATGAAGATATTGTGACCCTGCTGCTCGCCCGGGGGGCGGACATTGACGCCGATAACGGCCTGGGCATGACGCCGCTGATGTTTGCCGCCCTGTTTGGCCGCACCCGGGTGCTGGCGCAACTCGAGGCGCACGGCGCGTCGTTAAAACGCCGCAACCGGCTGGGCATTTCCGCGCGTTGGGTGGTCCGCGTGGCGCGTTGGTTTCCTCGTTTTCCAATTAAACAACCCATTCCCAACCCGTAACCTTATGAAAACCGAACTCCCTTCCCTCATCACCCCGGACGCGACGTCCGGGCTGGCCCTGTCCGAACGGCTGGCGGAACAATTGCACGAACAATACGCGCAGGCAAATGACCGGGTGGTGCATCCGGGCGGCACCAACTTTCTGCTGGCGGCACCGGTGCCCATTGAAGTGATCAGCAGTGTGCTGTTTTATGCGATCTCGGCGGCCAATGACGGATGGTCGGCAGCCGGGCGGGCGCGGCCGGCTTGAGGCGGGCGCGCCCGATCGTAGCGGGGCATCATTTGGGACGAGTGGCGCGACGATGGTGCGGCCAAAGACAGCGGAAGAAATGCAGGGTGTCCTCACAAGCGGGTTGCCCAAACCCAAGAGCCGGAAAAACCGTCGTGGCGGGAAAGATACAAACCGGCGTTTGCAGGGAATTTCACAGTGCTGCGGCTGAGGACAGCCGCGCTCCGGGGCTCGGGCAGCATACCGTCGCGCCGGCGGCTACGGATACGAGCGCGTTTTGGTGATCTTCACACCAATAATTAGTGTTGAACTTCCGCCGATTATTCCGAAGCCTATGGTCATGCCGACATCATCCGCCCTCAGGTCCAAAGGTGCCAAGCGCAAAACGACCAAAGCGTCGCCCAAAACCGCGACGCAATCCACGCCCGTGTCCCGGAGCGGCCGTTTCAGCAGCGGGCCGGGCGCCGATGTGGCGCAATTCACGGAGTCCATTTCCTTCGACTGGCGGTTGTGGCGGCATGACATCCAGGGTTCGCTCGCCCACGCGGCCATGCTCCAGAAGATCGGGGTGCTGACCAAGGTGGAGGCGTCGGCCATTGCGCGGGGGCTGGCGGATATTCAGCAGGAGATTGAGACGGGCAACTTTACCTGGAAACCCGAGCTGGAGGATGTGCACATGAACCTCGAGGCGGAGCTGACGCGGCGGATTCCCGCCGGGGCGAAGTTGCACACGGCGCGTTCGCGCAATGACCAGGTGGCGCTGGATGTGCGCCTGTGGTTGCGGGATGAAATCACGGCGTTACGCGGGGAAATTGCCGGGCTGCAACGGGCGCTGGTGGGTCTGGGCGAGGCGAATGCGGAGGTGATTATTCCCGGGTACACGCATCTCCAGCGCGCCCAGCCGGTGTACCTGGCGCATCATTTGCTGGCTTATGTGGAGATGTTGCAGCGCGATAGCGGGCGGCTGGCGGATGGGCGGGAGCGCCTGAATGTTTGTCCGCTCGGCAGCGGGGCGATTGCGGGGTCCACCCTGCCCCTGGACCGCGAATTTGTGGCGCGGCAACTGGGGTTTGTGGATGCGGCGGGCCAGCCGCGCATCACGCAGAATTCCATGGATGCCGTGAGCGACCGCGATTTCGTGGTGGAATTCGCGGCGGCGGCTGCGCTGCTAGCGGTGCATCTCTCGCGGCTGGCGGAGGATATTATTTTGTGGGCGGGCGCGGAGTTCAATTTCATCAAGATTGCGGACGCGTACACCACGGGTTCCTCGTTGATGCCGCAGAAGAAGAATCCTGACATTGCGGAACTGGTGCGCGGCAAGACCGGCCGGGTGCTGGGCAACCTCGTGTCCCTGCTGACGTTGCTCAAGGGCCTGCCCATGACCTACAACCGCGATTTGCAGGAGGACAAGGAACGGCTGTTTGACACGGCGGACACGGTCCGGGTCTCGACGCGGTTGATGGCGGCGATGCTGGCGCACACGAAGGTCAACGCGGCAGTCTGCGCGGCGGCGGCAAGTGATCCCTCGCTGCTGGCGACGGATCTGGCGGATTACCTGGTGCTCAAGGGGATGCCGTTCCGCCAGGCGCATCATGTGGTGGGCGCGGTGGTGGGGTTGTCGGAAAAAACCGGCAAGCCCCTGAACCAGCTCACGCTGGCGGAATTGCAGGGGGTGGACAAAACGTTTGGGGCGGACGCCCTGGCGGTGTTTGACCTGAAAACGGCGATGGCCAAACGGAATATCACAGGCGCGCCGGGGACGGAGGAGGTGAAGCGGCAAGTGGCGGGGTGGAAGGGTCGGTTGGGGTGAAGGAATGGGTGACCGCTGCGTATGAAAAAGTGCCCGTATTGCGGTAGAGAATATCCGGATACGGAAACGCGCTGCCCGCTGGATGGCGAAGAGTTGCCTGGCGGGGAAGCTGCATCGGTATTAACAGTACCACCATTGCTCAATCCGCCGTTGCCGCACAAGGTCTGGACGGAGCGCGAACTGCGCATTGCCGAGCTCCTGTTGGTTTGTCTGACCGCGTTTGGCGCCTATATTATTTCCTCGTTCCACGCGGTGATTTGGGATCATTATTACACAACCGGCTATCGGAGCGCCTATAGCTGGTTTAATTCGGGTTTCGACGAGGCAACGACCATGGGATTGCTCTGGTATGTGTTGCTGCGCAGGGGCAAATGCTTTGCGGATCTTGGGTTAAAATGGTCGGGCAAGGATATTGGATGGTCGGTCCTACTGTTCTTAGGCAGTTGCCTGGCCTTCAAAGTGGTTTATGGTGTATTTTATTATTCCGGGCTGACACCCGAGAGTCATAAAGAGGCGGATACAAGGGTGGGCCAAATCGTCTTTGGCGGTACCATTTATGGAGCGACGATTTTATTTCAATTCCTGAACCCGTTTTTTGAAGAACTGATCGTGCGAGCTTACGTAATGACGGAAATCCGGTTCCTGACCAACAGCACGTACAAGGCCATTGTCGTCAGCACCCTGCTGCAAACCAGTTACCATTTTTACCAAGGCGGGGCGATGGCCTTGGCGGAAAGCGCAAGCTTTCTGGTGTTTTCGATCTTTTACGCCAAAACCAATCGAATTGCGCCGGTAATTCTGGCGCACATGTACATGGACGTGGGTGCTACCCTGTGGCACGCGGCTCAACTGGGGCATTGAATGACGCATGATCCGGGTGGCCTGTCCTGGTTATGTTTGATTAAAAGCGCCTCCCCTTCCCGGCCCTCCATTTCCAAAATGGAGGGGGAGGTGGATTTTTTGGGCATCCATACCCCGGGCAGGCGCTTTGCGCCGTTGCTGGGCTGGCGGGTGCCACCCGTTTTGGATTGACTGGGTCGCCCGGGATAATAAGTGCGACCAGGTGGTTTTTGGCCGGCGGAGGCTGCAAGGCCGCATCAGTGCGCCCCCTCCCTCTGCCCGTAAAATCTCCCTTTGACAACTCATCATTTAGTGCTACATTAGATGAGTAGTTCAGACCCAATGGTCCGGACTGCCCGGCCCCTGCCCGCAGGCGGCCGGTCCGCCGCCGCCATGGCGCGGCGGGCGAAGCTCTTTGACATCGGCGCCTAAACGGGCCTGGCCGGCCTCTGATCGCAATTAACCGGCTTTCCTTTAGGTGTTTAACAATTTAACCAATTAACGGAATAACCGAATAACCTTTATCTTCAAGTTTCCCGAAATTTCCCTCCATTCAACGCTATTCAAGGCTATTCAAGGCTATTCAAGGCTATTCAAGGCAAATGAAGATTAAAATTTTTGGGCGGCTGCCAGCCGGCGCTCCATTTGGGGGCGGCAAGCTGCGCCCGGGCCGCAAGGCCGCAACAAAGGTTTCGCGGTGTCTTGACATGGGATGAATCACTGGTATGCTCGCACACTCCGTTGGACTGATTAGCCCATGCGGAACGAACGTGATCGGATAAAGAATTTATGAAACGCCAGTATCAACCATCTAAAATCCGCCGCAAGCGTCAGCACGGATTTCTCAACCGGAATTCGAGCAAGAGCGGCAAGGCCACGCTGGCCAACCGCCGGCGCGTGGGGCGGAAACGCCTGACGCCGGTTTGATCCGGTCATGCATGACAACCCGCCAAGCGCCCCGCCAGGCCGTCTAAGCCTGGGCCGAGGGAAGCGGCTCACCCGGAATCGCGATTTTATGCGGGTGCGCGCGCAGGGGCAGCGCCTGGTGGTGGGTTGTTTAATCGCCAACTGGCAGGCTTTGCCGGAGGGGGCGGGGCCCAAACTCGGGGTGGTCACGAGCAAGAAAATTGGCGACGCGGTGGCGCGCAATCGCGCGCGGCGCTGGTTGCGGGAAAGTTTCCGGCATCATCAGTACGAGCTGGCGAAGCCGGTGGAACTGGTGCTGGTGGCGCGCCCCTCCATCGCGAACTGTGATTATGCGCGGGTGGAAAAGGATTTTTTGACGTCCTTGCGCCGGGCGGGCCTGCTGAAAGTGACGAACGCGTGAATTTCCTCCAACATTCGCTGGTGCTCGCGATTCGCGGCTATCGTTGCACGGTGTCGCCGGCGCAGGTCTATTTGTTTGGCGCGACCAGCGGCTGTCGTTTTTATCCCACCTGCTCGGCGTATGCGATGGAAGCCATTGCCACGCACGGCGCCCTGAACGGGTCGGCCCTCGCGGCCCGGCGCATTGCGCGGTGTCATCCGTGGGGTGCCTGCGGGCATGACCCCGTGCCGCCCCCGCAATCTCCTGCCGACGGGCTGCGCCACAAGGCAGAGCAACCTTTTTAAAATTTCATGGACCGACTAGGAATCATCGTTATCTCAATTTGTGTGCTGCTCATGGGCGTCTGGCTCTATGAGGAGGTGCAGTACCAAAAACAATACGAACGGCAGCAGTTGCTGCATCCGACGCCCCCGCCGCCAGCGAACGGCGCCGCGCCCGGGACGGCCGCCGCGGCACCCGCAACGCTCGTCCCCACGGTGCCAGTGGCGGTGTCGCCGTACGACACGAACGCGCCGGAGCACACTCTGCTGCTGACGAACGCAAACGCGGTTTACACCTTCACCTCGCGCGGCGGCGGGTTGAAGACGGTGGAGCTGCTTGCTTATACGAATAACATCTCGGTGCGCTGGAAGAAGTCGCAGGGGGCGGACTCGAATGTGACGTTGAACGCCCATTCGGTGGTGCCGACGCTGGCGATCCTGGGGGACGCGCAATTGACGGGGGACGGCAATTTCACGCTGACGCGCACGGCGACGGGCGGGGTGCAGGCGGAGAAATCGCTGACGAACGGCCTGCGCATTCTCAAAACGTTCCAGCCGACCTCCAATTTCCTGGTGAGCGCCACGGTACGACTGGAGAACCGGACGGACCGGCCAATGACACTGCCGGCGCAGGAATGGGCGCTCGGCACGGCGACGCCGATGGATGTGGATGACAACGGGATGGTCGTGGGGGCGATGTGGTATGACGGCAACGGCTTGCAAGATTGCGCGCCGGCGTGGTTTTCCGGCTCGGGCATCGGCTGTGTGCGCGGCACGCCGCGGAGCGAGTACCTGGTGGGCAGCAACAACGTTTATTGGGCGGCGATTCACAATCAATTTTTCACGCTGATCGCCATGCCGCCGACGAACCTGCCGGCGCAGCAAATCGTCGCCCGGCCGGTGGCGCTTCCCTGGCTGGTCACGGACCCGACGGCGCCGACGCCGCAAGGGGTGCAGACGTCGCTGATTTATCCGGGCCAGACCATCACCGCCAATGCGGGCGTGGAACGCTCGCTGGTGCTGTACGCGGGACCGAAGGAATACCGGGTGCTGGCGCGGATCGGGGAGGATTTTCAAAATCACGCGGATCTAGTGATGAATTTCGGCACGGGCTTTGCGGGGTTCTTTGGCATCGGATCCTTTTTTGCGAAGGCGTTGCTGCTGGGCATGAACGGGATACATGCCATCACCTCGCTCGGCTATGGCTGGACGATTGTGCTGATCACAGTGCTGTTGCGCGCGATTTTCTGGCCGCTGACGGCGGCGAGCATGCGCTCGATGAAGCGGATGCAGGCGCTGGCGCCGAAGCTCAAAGCGTTGCAGGAAAAATACAAGGATGACGTGCAGAAGCTCACCGCGAAGCAGTGGGAGTTGTACAAAGAAAACAAGGTCAGCCCGCTGAGCGGCTGCCTGCCGATGCTGATTCAGATGCCGGTGTTCATCGGATTTTTCACGATGATCCGGAGCGCCATTGAGCTGCGCGGGGCGCACTTCCTCTGGGTATCCGACCTGTCGAAGCCGGACACGCTGTTTTTGATTACCAACCCGGGGATTCCCTTCTTTTCCGCCCATGGGATTCCGTTCAATTTGCTGCCGCTGTTCATGGTGACGGCGATGATCTGGCAGGCGCATTTGCAGCCGCCCTCCCCCGGGATGGATCCCGGGCAGCAGAAGCTGATGCGCTTCATGCCGTTGATGCTGTTGCTGTTCCTGTATAATTATTCTTCGGGCATGGCGCTGTACATGACGGTGAGCACGCTGGCGGGGGTGTTGCAAAACAAACTGACCAAGATCGCCCCGGTCGCGCCGGCGGCCCCGGTGGCCGATACGCGCTTGACGCCCGCCTCAAAAAGGCAAAAATAGTCCGTAACCCATTCCCAGATTTTTATGCCGACTCAGCCCAAAGCCACGTTGGAACACATCCTGTCCCTGATGGGATTCACCGCAACCGTTGAAGAAATCAAACTGGACGATGGCGTCATGCTGGACGTCAAAACGGAGGACTCGGGCCGGTTGATCGGGCGGCAGGGGCAGACGCTGGCGGATTTGCAATACCTCACGAACCGCATTCTGTTCCAGCAGGATCCGAGCGCGCCAAAGGTGCTGATTGATGTGGGCGGCTACCGGGCGGAGGCCCGCGAGGCGCTGGTCAAGAAGGCCAAAGACGCAGCGGACAAAGTGCGCCGGTGGGGGGATGTGGTGGAACTGGAGCCGATGGCGGCCTACGAACGGCGCATTGTCCACCAGGCGCTGCGCGATGATCCGGATGTGGAGACGCAGAGTGTGGAAGTGGATGGAACGGATCGGAAGGCGCTGTTGCTGCGGCCCAAGCAGGCGACGCGGTGAACGGTGGAAGCAGCTCCAAGTACCAAACTCCAAGCTCCAAGCTTCAGAGAATATTCAACTGACTTACCATGCCGTGTGCCGTGATCCGGACAAAAAATTGCCCATCCAGGGGATGGGCAGAGAATGGTGTGGTTGATTTCGGCGGGTCGGGTTCAGTCAACAATCTTGAGGGTGTAGGCCGGGGAGATCTTGGTGTCCGAACGGGGGGCGGTGCCAAAGTTGTTGTATTTGTAATCGAACATGAACCGGTACGTGACGCTGGTTTGATCGGCGGGGACGGGCACGTAGCCTTCCCAACGATTGTTCAACTGGGAGACGCGGGTCATGGGGATGACTTTGCCACTGACCACGACGGAGCATTGGATGCTGTCCCAGCGCAGGGACTGCTGCTCACTCGTGAGGGTGGTTTCGACGAGGTACTGGTTTTTTGCGTTGCGGGGTTGTTCCTGCGGGGTCAGGCGGGTAAAGGTCGTGACCGTGGTGCAACCCGTGATGAGCAATACCGGCAAAAACTTCAAAAATTTCTTCCACATAATGAATGCAGCGTGACACAAAGCATACCCGCTTGTAAAGTTGGATTTCAAAACTTGAATCACCCCCGGATTTCGGCTAAACCATGCGGACATGAATTCACCCGGAACCGGCCGGCCGCCCAGGAGCAACTTTCGCTGGGTGATTTGCGCCCTGCTGTTTTTTTCCACAACGGTTAATTACATGGACCGGCAGGTGATCAGCTATCTGAAGGATTTTTTCTGCACCCCGGCGGAACAAGGCGGGTTTGGCTGGTCGAACACGGACTTTTCCCATTTGACCGCCTTTTTCACGGGCTTTTACGCGGGCATGACGATGCTGGCGGGCTGGGTAATCGACAAAATCGGCACCAAGCTGGGACTGGCCTGCTCGCTGATTGTGTGGTCGGTCTTCGGCATTTTGAACGCGTTTGCGGGCGGGCTGGTGGCGATGCATGTGCTGGTGCGGAGCGCCTTTGGGATTGGCGAGGCGGGCAACTTTCCGGCCTCCATCAAGACGGTGGCGGAGTGGTTTCCCAAGCGGGAACGGGCGCTGGCCACGGGGATTTTCAACAGCGGCTCCAATTCCGGGGCGATGATCGCCGCCCTGTTCGTGCCCTGGTGCCTCACGTATTTTGGCAATGAGGCGGGCTGGAAGCTGGCCTTTATCATCACGGGCGCGGTCGGGTTCATCTGGCTGCTGTTCTGGTTCTGGCTGTATGACACGCCGGCCCGGTGCCAACGGCTGTCACCAGCAGAATACGATTATATTCACAGCGACCGGGACGAGACGGGGCCGGAGGATCAATCCGGCAAAACTGTGTCGGCCAATTTGTTCAGCTTTCAGGGCCGGGCGCCGCGCGCCGCCTTTTGGGGCATCACGATCATGATCCACATTTTGTGTGTGTTCATCTATTTCATCACAGAAAAAATCGTGGGCAAAGGGGTGCTGCATAACACGCCGTCGCTGGTGTTCTTCGCGGTAACGGGCCTGGTGGCGACGGCGGCGAGTGCGGCCCTGCACGCCCGTCGCTGGCATGATCGGAACCAGTCCGGCTGGCTGGCGTTGACTTATGCGGTGCCGGTGCTGGCGGGGTTTGGGGCGGTGATCCTCCTGGGGTTTGAAAACAAAATTTATCTGGTGGCGGTGGCGCTGGCGTTGGTGGCCATGGTGGCGGTCGGCGCGGGGGCGAGCGCGACCGGGCCGGGCAAATACGGGAACGCGACCAGCCCGGGTTTGCTGGGGCACCGCCAGACATGGGCGTTCTTCACCGGGAAATTGCTAACGGACGGGACCTGGTGGTTTTACCTGTTCTGGCTGCCGGATTATCTCCAGAAGCAGTTTCACATGAAAGTTCATGACACCATGTGGCCGACGTTCATTGTGTATGGCGTTTCCATTGTGGGGAGTGTTTACGGCGGGAGCATTCCAATGACACTGATGAAACGAGGAATGCCGGTGTACCGGGCAAGGATGACGGCGATGCTGCTCATCGCCATCGGTCCCCTGGCGGTGTTGACCACGCAATATTTTGGGGATGTGGGCCGCTTTGGGGACTGGGCGATGTACTTCGCGGTGGCGGTGATCTGCATTGGCGCGGCGGCACACCAGGCGTGGTCGGCGAATTTGTTCACCACGGTGTCGGACATGTTCCCCAAGCGGGCGGTCGGGTCGGTGACGGGCATTGGGGCGATGGCGGGTGGGCTGGGCGGGGTGATCGTGCAATTGATTGCGGGCACCCTCACGGACACTTACAAAGCCACGCCGCAGACCGCCTACCAAATGCTTTTTGCCATCTGCGCGCTGAGCTATTTGGCCGCCTGGGCGGGGATGAAACTGCTGGTGCCGAGGCACCAGCCGATCACGGATTTGTAAGTCGCCGGCTCAAATGCTCATGGCGTTGAAGCCGCCGTCCACGATCATTTCAGCGCCGGTGATAAAGCTGCCGGCATCGGAGGCGAGCAGCAAGGTGGCGCCGATGAGTTCGTGGGATTCGCCAAAGCGTTTCATGGGGGTTTTGGCCATGATGGCGGCGACGCGGTCAGCATTGAGGATCTTGCGGTTTTGCTCGGCGGGGAAAAAGCCGGGAACGAGGATGTTCACGCGCACGCCGGAGGCAGCCCATTCGCGGGCGAGATTCTGGGAGAGGTTGTGGACGGCGGCCTTGGAGGCGGAATAGGTGAAGACGCGGGACAGGGCCTTGAGCGCGGAGGCCGAGCCGAGATTGATGATGCTGCCGGAGCGGCGCTCGACCATGTGTTTGCCGAAGACCTGGCAGCCCAGCAGAACGCCTTTCAAATTCACGGTGATAATCTTGTCAAATTCCGTCTCGGTAATGTCGAAAAAGGGCGTGGGGGAATTGACGCCGGCGCCATTGACGAGGACATCCACCGGCCCGAAAGCGGCGATCACGGCCGCCAGCAAGGCCTCGAGACTGGCCTTGGAAGTGGTGTCGCAAGGGAAAAACACGGCGCGACCGCCGTTCGCGGTGATGCGGTCCAGACGGATTTTGGCTTTGGCGGCATCGCGGCCGACGAGGGCCACGGCGGCGCCGGCGGCGGCCAGGCCCTCGGCCATGGCGCCGCACAATTCGCCGGTGCCACCAATGACGACCGCCACTTTACCGGTGAGAGAGAATAGTTCTGCTGGTTTAGACATAGATTAAATTTGCGACAAACTACGAGTTTAAAGATTGAATCGCCCGCGATAGGCCCACAGTCCGAGGGCGGGGTTGGAGATGTAAAAGATTTCCTCGCCATCGGGCAGGCGGTTCCAGCCGTCCCGGAGGAGCGCGGGATTATAACGCCGGGTCATGGTGTTCAAATCCGCGTACTGGAAATTGACGCCTTCAATTTCCGCCTGCGACAGGTGGCCGGGACAGTAGGTGACGGAGAAGCGGCCCTCGGTGGAGCCATGAATCAAGTGCGCTGCGGCGCTCAGGTTGTCGCGCAGCTCGGCATTGGCCCGGGTGGCGGCCAGGGTGGCGGGCGTGCCCCGGTAACCGTAGCGGCGAATTAAGCGGTCAATTTCGGTATCCTCGCCGAATTCCTTGAGGCCGGGGGCGAGCACGATAAGTTCACCGCCATCGGCCATGGCCATGCGGGTGCGATAAATGCTCTTGTTGCCCAGCCAGGTGCTTTTGAATTCGGCGGGATCGAGATAGACGACCACCTTATGGAGCGGGGCCTCGAGCATTTCAAAGTTCACTTCCACCGACAATTTAGCGGCAAGGTCAAAACCGGAGACATCGTCACTCACGTACAATCCCCGCACGACCAACTCGCCATCCTCCGCCCGGCCCACGACGGTATGGACGTAAACAATGGGCAGATGGGGGGTGAAATGCGCGGAAGCGTAATTCAGGATGCGGCGGACGGGGGTGTCCGACCGGCCCATCATGCGCTCCATGCCGTAGGCCGCGCCGACGAAATGGCTTTTATTAATCCCCTCGGCACCGCCCGTGCCCACGAAAATGTTTTTGTTGTAATTGGCCATGCCGATGACCTCGTGGGGCACGACCTGGCCAATGGAGAGGATCAAATCATGCCCGCCGGTCCAGATGAGACTGGAGAGTTGCGCGGGCCATGAGAAATCCACCGCTCCACCGGAAACTTCGTTCACAAACGCGGCCGGGACTTCGCCGACGGTGGTGACCCCGAAGCGCCAGTTGTGGACGCGAAACAGATCGTGGGGCACGCCCGGGAACATCTCATCCAATTGAGGCGGAGTCATCGCGGTATGGGTGCCGAGCGCGGGGAGGATGTCGGTTAGCGCCGGGCCGTAGAAATCGTACGCGAGGCGGGTGAGCCGGCCGGCCTGGGAATGGAAGCGGGTAAAATCAGGCGGGACCACCAGCACACGCCGACGGGGTCCGAGGCTTTTCAAGGCCGTGAACAAACACTCGCGCAACGCTTCCGGCGACAGCCGGTCCGTGGTGGAACCACGCTCAAAGTACAACATAAATCAACGTGGAAAGCATCCCGCACCGTTGGAACCTTGTAAAGGAATTTTGGCCTTCTGAGCAGTAAAGGACGGGGGATTTTGTGCATCGCATGACAGAATTAAGCGTGGATTTTTTTACAGACAACGAGTTCGGCATTCGCCCATTATGTTAGTTACGGTTGATCCTCTATCCGGGCGACACTGGCCCGGCGCAGGCACCGTCAAAAAATATCATTTAACATGAGCACTGGTTTGAATATTCGCAAAGAAGGCGCCCTGGACTTCCTGTCCCTGGGCGCGTTAGTACATCGGCTGGACCCGGGGATCATCCCGTTTCGCAAGGCAACACACTGTGATATTCACGTGAGCGGCGGGGAATTTAACGTGTCGGCCAATTTGTCAGACTGTTTCCGGCTGAAAACGGGAATCGCCTCGGCGATGGTGGATTATCCGATTGGGGATTTGATTGCCGAACGCGTCCGCGCCATGGGCGTGAAGCCCATTTACAAAAACTTCAAGCACGACGGCGTGCATGGACCGAACATGGCCACGGTGTACAGCGACCGCGGCCAGGGGGTGCGCGCGCCGGTGGTGTTTTACAACCGCTGCAACGAGGCGGCGGCGCAGCTCAAACCGGGCGACTTCAACTGGCAGGAGATTTTCAGCCAGGGCGTGCGGTGGTTTCACAGCGGCGGCATTTTCGCGGCGCTCTCCACGACCACGGCGGAGGTGATCATTGAGGCCATGCAGGCGGCAAAGGCGGCGGGGGCGGTCACGTCATTCGATCTGAATTACCGGGCAAAGCTTTGGAATATTGTAGGCGGCCACGACCGCGCGGTGGCGGTGCTGGACAAGATTGTGAAGAACGTGGATGTGCTGGTGGGCAACGAGGAGGATTTGCAACTGGGCCTGGGAATTCCGGGGCCGGAAGTGGCGGCGAAATCCAAGCTGGATTCGAGCGCGTTCATCAGCATGATGGCGAATGTCACGAAGAAGCATCCGCAGATCAAAATCGTGGCCACGACGCTGCGGGAAGTGCATTCCACGAACCGCCATAGCTGGGGCGCGGTGGCCTGGGTGAACGGCCAGACGGTGTCATCGCCGACGTGCGAGCTGGATGTGATTGACCGCGTAGGCGGGGGCGACGGTTATGCCGCCGGGTTTTTCTACGGCCTCTTGAACGGGGAATCCACGCAGGAAGCGGTGAACCTGGGCTGGGCGCACGGGGCGTTGCTGACGACCTTCCCGGGCGACACGACGATGGCCACGGTGGAACAGGTGCGGTCGCTGGCGAAGGGCGGGTCCGCGCGGATTCAGCGCTGAAGATTTACCGGCAATGAAAACGGCGCGGATTTTTTCCGCGCCGTTTTTTTACAGCGTACTTACCGCTGCACGCGCGCCCCGGCGCCCTTCATTAATTTTTCCACCTCACCCTTGTCAGCCATGGAGGTGTCGCCGGGGGTGGTCATGGCGAGGGCGCCGTGGGCGGCGCCGTATTCCACAGCTTTTTGGGCGTCGCCCGTGGTCAACATGCCATAGATGAAACCGGAGGCAAAACTGTCGCCGCCGCCAACACGGTCGAGGATTTCCAAAGCGGGATAGGGGCGGCTTTCGTAAAACTGTCCGCCATGCCAGGCGATGGCGGCCCAGTCGTTGAGGGTGGCAGTTTTGGCGGCGCGCAGGGTGGTGGCGGTGGCCTGGAAATTGGGAAACTCCTTCACGACGGATGCCATCATGCGTTTGAAGGCGGTGACGTCAATGTGCAGGAGATGTTCATCCGCGCCCTCCACGTGGAAGCCGAGGCACGCGGTAAAATCCTCCTCGTTGCCAATCATGACGTCCACGTGCCGGGCGATCTCACGGTTCACGGCCTGGGCGCGGGACTGGCCGCCGATGGATTTCCAGAGGGAGGGGCGGTAATTTAAATCGTAGCTGACAATGGTGCCGTATTGTTTGGCCTTTTGAACGGCTTCGATGACCAGTTGCGGGGTGGTGTCGCTCAGCGCGGCGAAGATTCCGCCGGTGTGCAGCCAGCGCACGCCAAGTTTGCCGAAAATGTGGTCCCAATCGAAATCGCCGGCCTTTAACTGGCTGGCGGCGGTGTGGCCCCGGTCGGACACGCCCACGGCCCCGCGCACGCCAAAACCGCGCTCGGTGAAATTCAAGCCGTTGCGGGTGACGCGGCCGACGCCGTCAAACGGCAGCCATTTGATGAATTGCGGGTCCACCCCGCCTTGGAAAATGCAATCTTCCAAGAGGCGGCCGACGTCGTTGTCGGCAAACGCGGTGGCGATGGTGGTTTTCAGGCCAAAGCAACGGCGCAACCCGCGGGCCACATTGTACTCGCCGCCGCCTTCCCAGACCTTGAACTGGCGGGCGGTGCGGATGCGGCCCTCGCCAGGATCCAGCCGCAGCATGACCTCGCCCAGTGACAGGAGGTCGAATTGACACGCTGATTTATCCCGCAATTGAATGGCCATAAGATTAAAATATGATCCGTTTGAAAAAGGATGCAAAGGACGGTCGGGAAAGGAAACTTCAAACTTCAAAATCCAAACTTCAGAGAAAATTCAGACTCCAAGAATCAATTTGGAAATGACTCTCGGCAAGGACAGAGGCAGGAAACCAACCGGATTGGCAGCGAGTTCCCGTTCGCCGGGGAGGATCTGACAAACCTGCCGGGATTGCCGGCAGGTCGAAAAGCGGGGCGCGCGCGCGCAGCCTAACTGAGGCCCAGTTCGGAGCTGGCCATGGAATGCAACCGGGCCTGGGCCTGACGGGAAAGACTGGTGAAAATGAGGGACACGTTGAAGCCGGCATGTTTGTTGCCGTTGCAGGCAATGACGACCCCCGAACAATTCAGCCGGCTTCCGTCGCCCGGAGATTGCAGGGAAACGGTCATCTCAGACCAGGCGGTAAACGGGGTGGGGCTGCGAAATTCGACCCCGCTTTTATGGATGACCACCTTGTCGGCGGACAATTCGAGCCGGGTTTGGGGGGCTTCCAGAGTTACGGGTTGTTCAAAACTGCTGATACCATCAAATTTTCTTGCACACATAGTGTTAAAGCACCTTAGCACGGAAGTGATGATCGTCAAATTTTGATTTGTACCCCGTTTGAGGGACGGGATGACGGGGCCGGCGTGGCCTCAGGCGGCATCGAGGGTTTTACGGACCTTGGCGAGGAAATTTTGAATGGTGAAGGGCTTTTGCAGGAAGTGCAAGCCGGGCTCCAAGGCGCCATGCTGGGCAATAATTTCGGCCGTGTAACCGGAGATAAACAGGGATTTTATGGCCGGCTGCCGGGCGGCGAGTTTTTCGGACAATTCCTTGCCGTTCATGCCGGGCATGATGACGTCCGTGATGAGCAGGTCAATCTTTCCGGGATGGGCGGCGGCCAGGTCGAGGGCGGTTTCCGGGACGGTGGCGGCGATGACCTGATAACCCCGCTGCTTAAGCGTGAGCACCACCAGATTTAAAATATTTTGCTCGTCCTCAACGACCAGGATGGTTTCGGTGCCCCGTTCGGGAGACGGGCTGGGGGGCGGGATGATTGGGTTCATGGGGGAGTTGCGGGTGCGGGGGAAATAGAGACGGAACGTCGAACCCTCGCCGGGCACGGAATCCACCTCAATGTGACCCTGGTTTTGTTTGACGATGCCAAAGACCGTGGCGAGGCCGAGCCCGGTGCCCTTGCCGACGTCCTTGGTGGTAAAAAATGGTTCAAAGAGATGTTCCATGACTTCGGAGGTCATGCCATGGCCATTGTCCCGCACGGCCAGCCGGACATATTCCCCGGGGCGCAGCCCGGCCTCGGACGGGAGATGGCGGGCGGCGACCACGATATTGGAAAGTTCAATGGTCACACGGCCCTGGCTGGTGATGGCATCACGAGCGTTAATGGCGAGATTAGTAAGAATCTGGGTGAGCTGCAGGGGGTCAAGGCGGACGGGCCAGAGTCCGGGGCAAGGCTGCCAGCCTAGCTGGATGTGCTCGCCGATCACACGCTGGAGCATTTTGGTAGTGCCCGCCAGGGCCTCGTTCAAATCGAGGTCCTGGGCGCTGAAAATTTGTTTGCGGGCAAACGTGAGGAGCTGCCGGGTCAGTTCGGCGGAACGCGCGGCGGATTTTTGGATTTCCTTTAATTCGCCGTGCAAGATACTGCCCGGGACCACCTCCCCCAGGGCCAGGTCGGCATTGCCCAAAATGACCTGGAGCATGTTGTTAAAGTCATGGGCGATGCCGCCCGCGAGACGCCCGATGGAATCCATTTTCTGGGCCTGGAGAAATTGGGCTTGGAGCCGTTCGCTGGCCTGCTCGGAGCGCTTGCGTTCCGTCAGGTCACGGGCTATGGTGGAGAGGAAACTGTCGCCATTATGCTGGCCCTGGTGGACCATGATGGTCTGGGACACGGGAATTTCATGGCCGTCCCGGTGCAGCAGGTAGGTTTCCCCTTCCCAGCAACCATGCTGCCGGGCGGCCGGAAGCGCTTCGGCGGCAAACCAGTCGGCGGCGTCGGCCGGCAACAGGCCGGCAAGGGTAAAAGCGGACACGTCCAGTGTGGCATCCAAACCGAGTAATTTGCGACCGGCGGGATTGAGGTGCAGGAGCCGCCCCTGGTGGTCGGCAAACGCCACGAGATCACTGGTGGCCTCCATAACCATGGCGAGCTGGGCCCGCTCCCGTTCGTGGGCCCGCTGTTGCTCCAGGCTGGAGATGCGGCGTTTCAGCCGGGCATGCGTGATGCGCCAGGCGGCCACCCCGGAGATCGCGCCCAGACCCAGGATCACGAGCACTGGAAACCAGAGGGAATGCCAAAAGTCGGGGGGCGGGCTGAGGCTGAGGATGGCACCCGGTGCCGCCAGGCCCATGAGGTTCGGGGCGCTTTTGCCACCCCGGGAAGGTTCCGCCGCCCCGGCGATGGTGATCAGGGTAAAGCCAGCCCCCGCAAGGCATGGGAACCATTGCACCCGCCGGATGGCAGCAACTTGCAACCCAATCCGGCGGCGAATGGCCTTTTCCCGTGTTGTATCCCAGATGTTGATGCTCAAACCAATAATGCCTAGTATAATACTTCGGACGACCGATTTCAATCATTCCTCCACGGCGAACCGGGGAGGGGGTCGGTAACCCGGCCGCACCCCCTTGGGGGCGGCCGGCAAAACTGGAATTTTACCCGGGGACGGGGAGCAATCCAATGATCACATACATGCTGTGGGGGGCGGGGTTGATCGGAGCGGCGGGATGCGCGGCGCTGGCCTGGACCGGAATGGTGCAACGGCGGGTGCGGGAGCAAACGGCGACCATCCGCCGTCAGGTGGCGGCGGCGGCCGTCCTGCACGAGCGGTGCGAAACTCTGATCGCGGAACGCGAGGGTCTGGAGCGCGAGCTCCTGGAAATCAGCAACCGGGAACAGCGCCGGATCGGGCATGATTTGCACGATGGCGTCTGCCAGCAACTGGCGGCGATTGCCTACCGGCTGGATAGTTTGGGCGATGACCTGCAAGTGAAAAATAGGGAGGAATGCGCCGCGGCCCGGCGCATCGGCGAGCTGGTGGGGGAGGCCATGGCGCAAACCCGGGCCGTGGCCCGGGGATTGTTTCCCGTGCGCCTGGAGGAAAGCGGTCTGGCCCCGGCCCTCGCGGAATTTGTGGATAATACGACTCGCATGTTCGGCGTCCATTGCGAATTTCAGTGCGACGTGTTACCGTTGGCGATGGACAAAACGGCATCCTTGCATTTGTTTTTCATCGCCCAGGAAGCCATTTCCAATTCCATCAAGCACGGCCAGGCCAGCCGGGTGATCGTGACCCTCATTCAGGACCGGGACCGGCTGGGGCTGTCCATCCAGGACAATGGCCGGGGGTTTCAGGCGCCCGGGCCGCGCGCGGCCGGGATGGGTATTCGCATTATGCGGTACCGCGCCCGCTTGATCGGGGCCGGCCTCGAGGTGAAAAGCGTGCCGGGGGCAGGCACGGAAATCACCTGCGCCCTTTACACGGCGCGTTGAAAGTTGCATCGTATGAGCTACATGACGGAATTTGCCACGCCAAAACCCCACGCGCCCCATCCCGGCGCGCCCGTGCCAAACCGGATCTACATCGTGGACGATCACACGATGTTCCGGGAGGGTTTGAAGCATTTGATCGAGCGCGAGCCCGACCTGACGGTGTGCGGGCACAGCGCCGGCCTGGAGGAAGCCTTGCAGGCCATCCCCGAGGCGCGACCCGATCTGGTGATTGTGGATCTCTCATTGTCCGGCAGTCCCGGCCTGGACCTGATCAAAGTGCTCAAGGCACAGTATCCGTGCCTGCCGGTATTGGTAGTGTCCATGCACGAAGAAACCCTCTACGCGGAACGGGCGCTCCAGGCCGGGGCCCTGGGATATGTGATGAAGCAGGAGCCGGCGAAGACCGTGAAACAGGCCATCCGCAAGGTGCTGGGCGGGGACATGCATTTGAGCGAGAAAATGACCACCGCCCTGGTCGGCAAGGCGATGCGGCGGGGCCAGCCCGCGCCCCCCCCTCTCGCCCATGGAAAAACTGAGCGACCGCGAGCTCGAGGTGTACCGCATGTTGGGCCAGGGCAAGATGACCCGGCAAATCGCGGAGGAACTCCACCTGAGTATTGCGACCATCAATTCCTTCCGCAACCGCATCAAAGAAAAACTTGAATTTAAAAATTCCGCCGAAATGGTATTAAACGCCATTCAATGGTCCCGGGAGGGATCCTGACCGGCGGAATAAAACCCCAAAAATCCATGGCAAACCTGAACCATCTGTTCTCGAATAATCACGCGTGGTCCGGCCAAATCCGGCAGCGGGACCCGGATTTTTTCCTCAAACTATCACGCCAGCAACTGCCGGCCTACCTCTGGATTGGCTGTTCGGACAGCCGCGTGCCCGCCAATGAGATCGTCGGCTTGCTGCCCGGCGAACTGTTTGTCCACCGCAACATCGCCAATGTGGTCGTTCACACGGATCTGAACTGCCTTTCCGTGATGCAATTCGCCGTGGATATTTTAAAAGTACGGCACATTATTGTGGTGGGCCATTACGGCTGCAGCGGCGTGCAGGCCGCGCTGCGCGGCGACCGGGTGGGGCTGAGCGACAACTGGCTGCGGCATGTGCAGGATGTGCGCCAGAAACACGCGGCCGCCCTCGCCAAACTTGGCGGGGACACCTGCGCGGCGGACCGCCTGTGCGAGTTGAACGTGATCGAGCAGGTCGCCCATGTCAGCGAAACCACCATTGCCCGCGACGCCTGGGAACGGGGCCAGCCCCTGGCCGTCCACGGCTGGGTGTACGGACTCAAAGACGGCCTGCTGCACGACCTCAAGACCACCGTGACCAGCTTCGGGGAAAAAGAGGCCGTCTATGCGGCCGCCGTGGCCGCCCTCGGCTGAGATAGCCACCAGCCATACCTGCGCGCACCAGCACTTTGGAGTGCGCGGGCATGACCGCGCTTTGGGACTCGGCGACACGTCGCCGAGTACACTGCTCACGGGCCCTCCACCGTTTCCATTCCTGTCCCGCTTTGCCAATTGGCCGACGGCCTAAACCACGCCGGCGGCAACCCGGGACCCGTTAACGGGCAGGGCGGACGGCGCGGGCAACCCCGTGGCAAACTGGCCCGGCACATCCCCCGGCAGCAGGGTGGTGAGCGATTCGCGATCACACTGGCCGCCGGTGACGAGCCGCGTGCTTTGATTGCGCACCGCTGATTCGAACAGGTTCCGCATTTCCCGGGCATTGCCGAATTGCTCGTTCCGCCCCGCGTACAACCGTTGGCAGAGTTCCAGCACTTTGGCTTCCGTGGCCGGGGGACAGACCAGCCCGCTCTGCGCCGCCATGCGATTAAAAATTTCCGCCAGATCCGCCGCCGCGTAATCCGCGAAATTTAAATAATTCGTAAACCGGGACTCCAGCCCTGGATTCGAGGCGATGAATTGTTCCATGGGCCGGGTATAGCCCGCCACAATCACAATCAGCCGGTCGCGGTCGTCCTCCATGCGCTTGAGCAGGGTCTCAATGGCTTCATTGCCGAAATCCTCCGCCCCCCGCCCTGCCAGCGCATAGGCCTCGTCTATGAACAGGATGCCGTCCAGCGCCGAATCAATCGCCGCATGGGTGCGCACCGCCGTCTGCCCCACGTATTCCGCCACGAGCCGGCCCCGGTCCACCTCGATAACATGGCCCCGCCGCAGCAGGCCCAGGGATTTGTAAATGCGGCCCATGAGGCGCGCCACGGTGGTCTTGCCCGTGCCGGGATTGCCGAAGAAAACGCTGTGCAAACTCGCCTTGACCGTCGGCAGACCCTGCTGCCGGCGCAGCACTTGCATCCGCGCAAAATTAGTGGCGCGGTGGACTTCGCTTTTCACCGGCTCCAGACCCACCAGCGCGTCCAGTTCCTTGAAAATGGCGGCCAAATCCTCTTCGCTCACGCCCGGGTCGGCGGCCCGGGCATTGAAATCAACGGCATAAAGCCGGGAGACTTCGGTGAACTGGGCGGAAATCACGGCGGCGCGCCGGCGGCTGGTGTCCGCCGGGGCCTTGTCCAAACCGGCCAGCGTGGTGAGCAGCGTTTGCAGCGTCTGCCGCACAAATTCCACCGTGACCGGCTGCAAGCCCAGGTCCAGGGCGTGCCGGGTGAGGAATCCAAAGATTTCGTCCAGTCCGACCTTGCCCGCCGGTTGCATCATGTCCGCAACTTTGCCCATCGCCTTGCGGCCATAGTGCTCAAACCATTTGCGGAAGGCATCGGCGTCGCCATTGGCGGCGGCATAGCCCGATTCCAGCAGACCCAGGGCGTCGTCCGACCGGGCGGCCAGTCCCGCCACACACAGGGACAACGCGCCATAAGCCTGCAAATCGGATTGCTCCGTGGCCAGCCGCTGCCACAAGGCCAGGGTCAACACCCGCACAAAACCGTGGAGATCGTCAATCAGATCAAATTCGCCGTCCCCGATGCGTTTCACCGTCAACAGCGGCGGGGTGAGAATCTGCACGCATTCGATGAGCAGGCGCAGTTGCAACAAGCTGCGCAAAATCGCCTGTTCCCGCGCCACTTCATAACCGAACACCTGGCTGCGCCAGTCACTGTTGCGCAATAACTGCTGGTAACGCCGGGCATGCTGGTCAATGCTGGCGCGCAGGCGCAGGCCGTCATCCGGCGTGAACAAGTCCTGCGACTGATAGAAATTCAGCACGTAATCCGTCGTCATCCCGTCCAACTCGAGCAACTCCTCGCGTTTGAAGGCAAGCGTGCGGCCGCTATCCGGCTTGCGGAACAGCGTCGTCAGGACCGACCCCGGCAGAATGGACTCATGCACCGGCAGCGCCGGACGCGGCGCGGTGACCCGGGGCAGGCCGGCCGGCGCGCGCGTCACCTCCGCCAGCAAACCCGCCAGACGCAGCAACTCCTCCAACTTGCGGCGGAGCTTGACGTCATCCGACTGCGTTTGCGGGTTCGTATCCATGACAAATAATTTTAGCGTTCGTAGACCCGTCAAAACTGCCAGTGGCACGCTCAGCTTGGCAAGCCTCGAATTCCCGCAACGTATCCTTCGCCCCCTCCCCCGTAGCGGCGCTTCGGCAGAACGCCGCCAGAATCGCCCCTTTTCCGCCCTGCGGCTTTGGAGGACCGAACCACCCAACCGTTTCAAACCACTGCATGTCCGATTTCAACTGGCCACTGACCATCGATCGCCTGCCACTTTCTTCCATTTCTGCATTCATCCCAGGGCTGCAAGCCCGCAATGTGAAAGCCCGGGGTGAAGCCGCGGGTAAACCGCCCGAGCCTTTCCTCCGCCCTGAAAGGGAGGGACACTCTCTGGACATCCTATTTGAAAATCGGCCTGGACTTCCGGGAGGGAATTAATCCAGGCGACCAGTGTCCGCCCTTTCTCGCCATTATCCAGCCGGCGGTTGACTTGCTCCTGAATGGCCTTGGGGAGGCGTCCGATTTTACCTTTGGGAGGGGCGCATCTTGACACTGCCCCCGATTAGTTGGTGGGCCAGAGTTCCTCCCAATGGTGGTTGTGGCGGGCTTCGATCAAGGCGCTGAGATGGCGCATTCCTTTGGTCGTCCAAAATTGGCCGGGGCGTTTGAACCGGCATTGTCTTTGGCGGCACG
>Ga0182012_10001163_pt1 | contig 29063 bp, 28 predicted proteins | sample 612S2SmetaG_FD_120486 | JGI IMG/M metagenome (GOLD analysis project Ga0182012, IMG submission 120486) | Permafrost microbial communities from Stordalen Mire, Sweden - 612S2S metaG | ecosystem: Environmental > Terrestrial > Soil > Wetlands > Permafrost | place: Sweden: Stordalen | collected...
CGCTTTTCCTCAGCCATAAATATAATTAATCTTAATTGTTGTCACTCAGACAAAAGACATTTCGCTTAAGTTACTGCATTTTCACCAGCGATGTCCAATCCTGTGTTAAACTTATGGATTGGCACCCCCTGCCGGTCATCGCTGGCAGCCGGTCGGTTTTTCACTCAATTTGGAGTTTATCCCGACATCAGACTTGCCTTAGACTTCCCTCGTGATCGAAACGTTCATCCCCCAATTGCGCGACCGCCAGGAACTCACCGATGCACAGGTGCGTGACGCCGTGGCTAGCCTCGCTGACCCGGCGGTGGCGGCAGTCGTCAAGGCGGAGTTTCTAACGGCCCTGGCGCAAAAAGGGGAAACCCCGGCGGAAATAACCGCTTTTGCGCGGGCGCTGCGGGAAAAATCGTGTCCGCTCACCCTGGATTCGGCCACGCGCGCGGGGGAGATTCTGGACATAGTGGGCACCGGAGGTGACCGGCTGGGGACCATCAATATTTCCACCACGGCCGCTTTGATCTGCGCCGCCGCCGGCGTGACGGTGGCCAAGCACGGCAACCGGGCGGTCACCTCGCAGGCCGGCAGCGCCGATGTGCTGGAGGCGCTGGGAATTCGGATTGATTTACTGCCCAGTGCGGCCGCGGCGATGCTCCGGGAGCGAGGCTTTGCGTTTCTTTTCGCCCCCAATTATCATCCCGCCTTCCAGCATATCGGCCCGGCGCGGAGATTATGCGCCGGGCAAGGCCAGCGAACGGTGTTCAACCTCCTGGGTCCATTGCTCAACCCCGCCCGCCCCTCGGTAATGTTGATGGGCGTGCCGCGCCCGGAATTGTGCGAACCACTGGCCATGGTGCTGCAATCGCTGGGTGTGCGCCGGGCGATGGTGGTGTGCGGCCAGGCGGGAACGGCGGGGCATTTGGACGAGCTATCCACGCTGGGGGTGAACACCATCGCGGAATTTTACCAGGAGCGCGGCTTCACGGCTTCGACCACGGCGCCCGAGCAATTTCCCCTGCAACCCGCAATTCTGGATGATTTAACAGGGGGGGACAAACTGGCCAATGCAGCAACGGTGCGGCGGATTTTATCCGGCGCAGAGCAGGGGCCGAAACGCGACGCGGTGCTGCTGAATGCGGCGGCGGCATTGTTTGTGGCGGGAAAGACCAAGTCCCAGGCGGAGGGCTGGGACCTCGCGGGGGAGACGATTGACAGCGGCCGGGCGGCGGCCAAACTGGCGGAACTGGCACGGGGATAAACGGGGTTACTGCGGCATCCAGATGCGAAATTCGCCGCTGCAATGGAGTAGCGCCATCATGTAAAGCAGGCCTTCATAATAGCGTTCAAGACCATCGGGCGTGGGGGTGTTCCACAAGGCGGTCACAAAATCACTGGCGCGGGGATTGGTGGCCGCGAGGCTGGCCACCGCGTTTTCGGCCACCAAGCCTTGGGCATGGCGGGGATCCAAGGGTTTGCCATCCCGGGTGAATTGACAGCCATAGGCATCCAATCCTTGGGCGGCAAAAAACGTCTGTAAATGGTCACTCAAGGTGCGTTCCATGGGGTCCTTGCCCCACCAAGACCAATCCACCGACCAATTGGCGGCGGAGCGAAAGGCGTCGAAGCGAAAATTAGCCGCGCCATTGTCCCGGCCGCTGGTGACCGGCGACCCGTCAAAATTCGCGTAATCGGGCGTGAGTCCGGTGACTGGGTGGGCCGCCTTGGGAAAGAAATCCCGGCTGGCGGCGGCCGCCTGCCGCCAAAAATCGCGGTCGGCGGCGGGTCCCCAGCGCGACCATAATTCATAGAACGCGGGCAAATGATAGGAGGGGTCGGTGAAGGGCGGGCGCTCGGAACTCGGTGAGAACAGGATCATTTGATGCGCCTCGTCGAACAACGGTCCGGCGGTCACCATGATCACCATGTTGGTATCGCGGCGGAGCATCGCCAGTGGCCCGTGAATGACGGCCCGGTGCCGGAGGTTGCCCGCCAGTTGATCCGCCTGCGCGGCATAATTATAAATCCCGGTCCCGCTTGCCCAGCGATGGGCGGCGAAATAGAGCGCCATGGTATAATAAGATTCGCCATCGGGCGCGACAAATTCGCTCATGGCCACCCCGTTGGTTTTGGCCTGCCAGGAAAAAAATCCAAAGGACGGATGCGCGGGCGAATCATGGTACAGATAGGTTTTCGACCAGTTCCACAGCGCGTTAAACTCGGCCTGCCGGTTCATTTGCACGGCGATCATCATGCCGTAGGACAAGCCTTCGGTGCGCACATCGTTGTGTTTGATGTCGGTGATATAGGCCAAGGGGCCATTGGAATTGGCGCCGGCGGAAAAATAAACCGCCTGCGTGGCCGGATCGCCATGGAACAGTTGCTGAAAAGCCCCGTCAATTTTCGCTTGAATCTCCAGTTGGGCATGGCCGGTTTCGGCAAACAAATTGCGATAATGTCCGGTGGCATAGGCTCCGGTTCCCGGATCATCCGCCCCGGCGGCAAACGCCGCGGTCCCCGCCAGGAAGAGCAACCCGGAAATGGCAACCAACCGAACGGAGTCAATCAAACTTAGAATCATGGTAGTAGGCGTCATGAAACGCATTTTCAGGAGAATTGGCAATGGAAATGCGGCTGCCGTCAGGCGGGGGATGGGAGACGCACTGATCTTGAACCAAGGGAGCAGGGTCTGGCCAACAACCAGACCAACGTCAAATTTCCGCTTCCGGCATTTCCAGCGAGGCGTAATGCACGCCGAGGTTGTGCTGGGCGGTTTTGTCTCCCTGGCGGGCGGCGCGGAGAAACCACTGGACGGCCTGCTGGGTGTCTTGCGGCACCCCGCGACCGGTCTGGTAGCACAGGCCAAGATTGCACTGGGCCGGCGCGCATTCCTGCTCGGCAGCGGCGCGATACCATTGCACGGCGGTGGCAAAATCCTGCTCCACGACCTGGCCGGACTCGTAAAATACTCCGAGGTTAAACTGCGCGGAGGGATAGCCGCGCTCGGCTGCCTCCCGGTACCATTTGAGCGCCTCGGGGTAATTCTGCGGCACGCCCTGGCCAGTTTCGTAAAGCATTCCCAGGTTGAATTGCGCGGCGGGATCGCCCTGCTCCGCTGCCTCCCGCAACCAGCGCGCGGCCTCGGTGTATTCCTGCGGCACGCCCGCCCCTGTGATATAGCTCACCCCCAGATAGCACTGGGCCACGGGATCATTCTGGTCAGAGGCGCGGCGAAACCATTTGATGGCCTCGTGAAAATCCTGCTTCACCCCCTGGCCATTTTGAAAACAGACGCCCAAATAACACTGGGCCTGCGCATTCCCGGCCTCGGCCGCGGCGCGCATGGTCTCAAGATTATCCCAGGTTTGACGATGTCCGGACATGATAGTTCTTTTGGCAAGTGGCCTGATAAAACCACACCGCTGGTAAAATACGGGCAAACCACGGTAATTCAAGCAGTGAATTCAGCTTTCGCCGGAGCCGCCGGCCTGTTACATACAGGCCATGGCAGCCAAATTAACCATCGGATTTCTGGGTGCGGGCAAAATGGCCACCGCCCTGGCGCGCGGTCTGGTTCATGCGGAAATCGTTTTTCCCCGCGAAATCATTGCCAGCGATCCCTATGCCACCGCCCGGGAACAGTTTGCCACCCAGGTGGGCGCGGGGGTGACGGCGGAAAACCCGGCGGTCGCCGCTTTTGCCACGGTGCTGATCCTGGCCACCAAGCCCGACCAGGCGGCGGCGGTGCTGGCGGAAATCCAGCCGCATTTTACCAGCCATCACCTGTTAATTTCCATCGCCGCCGGGGTGACGCTGGCCAAATTACAAGCGGCCCTGCCCGCCGGTGCCCGGGTCATTCGCGTAATGCCCAATACCCCGGCGCTCATCGGTGCCGGTGCCTCCGCCTATGCCTTGGGAGCCCACGCCACGACCGCGGACGCCGACTTGGCTGGACGTCTCCTCTCCGCCGTCGGCCTGGCCCTGCCGGTGAAGGAGGCTCTGCTCGACGCCGTCACCGGTCTGAGCGGCAGCGGGCCAGCCTATGCCTACCAATTTATTGAAGCTATGAGCGATGGCGGGGTGGCCGCCGGCCTGCCCCGCGACGTGGCCACCCGTCTGGCCGCCCAAACCGTCTTCGGCGCAGCTAAAATGGTGCTGGAAACCGGCTTGCACCCCGGGGTGCTCAAGGACCAGGTGACCAGCCCGGGCGGCACAACCATAGAAGGCCTGCACGAACTGGAAAAAGGCCATTTGCGCGGCACCGTCATTAGTGCCGTGCGCGCCGCCACCGAGCGCTCCAAAAAACTGGGGCAATCATGACCGGCTCACCCCCCACTCCGGCGCAACGGCGCATCCTTTGGCTCGCCTTAACCGGCGTGGCCATAGCCGCCATTTTGGGACTGGTGGGAGCCACCTTCTGGGGCTTGGGCCGGCTGCTGGACGTCCTTGGCCCCGTGCTGTGGCCGCTGGCAGTGGCGGGCGTGGTGGCTTGTGTGCTCTCGCCGCTGGTGGACTGGCTGGAACATCACCGGGTGCCGCGGCTCCGGGCAATTTTGCTGGTGTTCGTGGTCGTTTTCGCCCTCGCCGCGGGAATCCTGGCCAGCCTCATTCCCCAGGTGGTGGTGGAGACCGAGGAATTGATCCAGAAGATTCCCGAATATTCGACCAGCTTGCAGCAGCGCGTCGCCGATCTCCTGGCCCATCCGCCGGAAATTTTGCGCCAGATTTTGCCCGCCTCGGTCACAGCCGGCACGAACACCCCGGATCAAAAGGAACAAGCGATGGCCTCGGCGCTCGGCCTTTTACAGGCCCACTGGTCGGGCGTGGGCAACTGGGTGTTTTCGCAAACCGGCCGGGTGGCCTCCGGTTTCGGGGTGATCGCCGGGCTGGCTTTGATCCCCGTGTATGCCTTCTATTTTCTGCTGGAGACGCGCAAGATCAAGGATCGCTGGCAGGATTATCTGCCCGTGCGCGACTCGCAATTGAAGGAGGAAATGATTTTTGTTTTGGACGCCATCAGCGGTTACCTGGTGGCCTTCTTCCGGGGCCAGGTGCTGGTGGCTTTGTGCGATAGCGTTCTATATACGATTGGCTTTTTGTCCGCCGGCTTGCATTACGCGTTTTTGCTGGGGGTGGCGGCGGTGCTGCTGTCCATGGTTCCGTTTCTGGGGGCCATTGTCCTCTTTGTCTGCGCCATGGCCCTCACCGTGGTCCAGTTTGGCGACTGGCTGCATCCGGCCATCATCCTGGGCGTGTTTGGCGTGGTGCAAGTGCTCGAAGGCCTGGTGATTTCGCCCAAGATCATTGGCGACCGCGTGGGGCTGCACCCGCTGGTGATCATCATCGCCGTCATGACGGGCACCACCCTGCTGGGCGGCATCCTGGGCGGCATTCTGGCCATTCCCCTGGCGGCGGCACTGCGGGTGATTTTGTTCCGCTACGTGTGGAAGGTCAGGGAGGGGTGAGTTTTCCGGAAGCTCACACTTTCGCCAGCAACGTCCGCACGTCCACCGCGTCCATGCCCGCCGAACGGATGGCCTGCATGCCCAGGTCGGTGTCCTCATAGCCCCGGCAGCATTTTGGGTCCACCCCGATTCGCCGGGCGGCTTCCAGGAAAATATCCGGGGCGGGTTTCTGATTCACCACCATTTCGCTGGTGACGACGGCATTGAACAGGTGCCGGATTTTCAAGTGCTCCAGCACGGCGACGATGATCGGCTGGGTGCCCCCGGAAGCCACGGCCATGGGAATTTTTCCGAAATGTTCCCGGGCAATTTCCACCACCGCATGGATGGGCTCCACCTCGCTCATCATGGGCAGATAGGCCTCTTCTTTCTCATGGGCCACGGCAATGTAATCAATCGTCCGGCCCTGCTCCTCCGCCAGCATTTTCAAAATGTCCCGCGAAGGCACGCCGCCCAGGGAATAAAACCGGTCGATCGGAAAGTGCAGGTCATGGCGCTGGGTAATAAGCTGCCAGGCGCGCCAGTGCAGCGGCATCGTGTCCGCCAACGTGCCGTCGCAATCGAAAACCAAGCCTTTGATCGTCATAAAATTAAAGCTTCAATGCCGCCAGCTTCGTATCCATGTCATGATTCATCAGCGGCTCCACCAGTGGATCCAGTTCGCCCTCGATGACATTCGCCAGGTTGTACAGCGTCAGCTCCACCCGGTGATCGGTGACGCGGTTTTGGGGGAAGTTGTACGTGCGGATTTTCTCACTGCGTTCGCCGGTGCCCACCTGGTCTTTGCGGGCCGCCGCGTACTTGGCATCCTCCTCGGCAATCTTACGCTCCAACAGCCGGGAACGCAACACCGTGAGCGCCTGGGCTTTGTTTTTTTGCTGCGACCGCTGGTCGGCGCAACGCACAATCATCCCGGTGGGTTTGTGAATGATCTGCACGGCGGAATCGGTGGTGTTCACCCCCTGCCCGCCTTTACCCGAGGCGCGGCAAACGTTGATCTCAATTTCATCCGGATTGATTTGCAGGTCCACCTCCTGGGCCTCCGGCAGCACGGCCACGGTGACAGTGCTGGTGTGGATGCGCCCCTGCGCCTCCGTCGCCGGCACGCGTTGCACCCGGTGCACGCCACTCTCGTACTTGAGCCGTTTGAACACGTCCTCGCCCGTGACCTCAAAAATAACTTCCTTGAACCCACCCAAATCCGAAGGATTGGAATCCATGGGGTCAAGCTTCCAGCCGCGCGCCTCGCAATACCGCGAGTACATCCGGTACAAGTCCGCCGCAAACAGGGCGGACTCGGAACCGCCGGCACCGGCGCGGATTTCCACAATCGTATTGCGCGAATCCGTGGGGTCGGGAGGCACCAATCCGCGTTGAACCAGCAGTGTCAGGCGTTTTTCCTCGGCTTCCAGGCGGGCGGCCTCCTCCCGGGCCATCTGGCCCAGTTCGGATTCCGGCGGCTCGGTTTTCAAAAGGGCGCGATTTTCCTCCAGTTCCGCCACCGTGCGCAAGTAGGCGTTGCCCGTGGCCACGAGTTCCTTGATGCGGGCGTATTCGCGCGACAGTTCCTGGGCGCGCTGCGCATGGTCAAAGACGTGCGGATCACTCAAGGCCGCTTCAACTTCAGCAAGGCGGCGGGCAAAACGTTCGATGTGCGGTCGCAAGTCCATGGCGGGCGGGATCAGCGGGGGCCGGGTAAAAAAGAATCCGCCCGCCCGGGCCAAAATTGACCCGGGCGGGCGGAGGCAAAGCGCAGAACTAAACTTTCTTTTTCTTCTTGCCGGCAAACGCCGTCTGGGCGGCGAGGGTCTTGGCGGCGCGCTGCTGGAATTTATCCACGCGACCGGCCGTGTCCACGAATTTCTGCTGGCCCGTGTAAAACGGATGGCAGACGTTGCAAATGCCAACGATCACCGTGGGCTTGGTGGAACGCGTCTTGATCACATTGCCGCAGGCGCAACGGATTTCGGCGTCCACATATTTGGGATGGATGTCCGTCTTCATAAAATGGACGGGTATAATAGCATGGTTTGGGCGCATGACAAGGAGCTTTTTAAAAAAGGGCAAAAAACATTTGAAAGGACGCCCGACAGATTTCTTCTGTGTTAAGAAAAACATTAAAATCAATCGTTGACAGTTCCCGAAATATCTGGCTTAATCACCAACCCATTGCGGGAAAATTTATGTACGCCGTTTTAGAAACCGGAAGCAAACAGTATCGAGTCACCGCCGGTGACACGTTGGAAATCGAGCGCCTGGCCGTTGAAGCCGGGCAGCCGTTCACTTTTGATCGCGTTCTGCTGGTCAACCGCGATGGCGCGGTTGCCGTCGGCACGCCGGTCGTCACCGGGGCCACCGTCGTCGCGGACGTGGTGGAGCACATCCGGGGCGAGAAGAAACTGACGTTCAAGATGAAGCGCCGCAAAGGTTATCACAAAACCATCGGCCATCGCCAGGAACTGACGATTGTCAAAATCAAAGAAATCATCGCTTAAGGATCGTTATGGCACATAAAAAAGGTCAAGGCAGTGTAAAGAACGGGCGCGACAGCGTTAGCAAACGGCTGGGCGTCAAAGAATTTGGCGGCACGCTCGTCAACGCCGGCAGCATCATTGTGCGCCAGCGCGGCAGCAAGTTTGTGGCTGGCAAAAACGTGGGCACCGGTCGCGACTGGACCCTGTTTGCCCTCGTCACCGGCAAAGTCATGTTCGACAAGGAAAGCCGCCGCGTCAACGTGATCGCCGAGGCCCCCGTGGCCGCCGTGGCGCAAAACTGACATTCAACCCCTTAAATTTTCACGGCGAGGTCACCGGCCTCGCCTTTTTTATTGGTACCGGACCCGGAGTGCCTGCGGGTGGCAACGCCGATTTTGCTATTCCCGCCCCGGTTTTCCAGTTATTACCTATTTCAGCCAGATTTCATGTTTATTGACGAAATCAAAATTTACGCGCGCGCCGGCCATGGTGGCAAAGGTTGCGTCGCGTTCCATCGCGAGGCTTACATCACCAAGGGCGGCCCCAGCGGCGGGAACGGGGGACGCGGCGGCAGCGTCATTTTGCAGGCGGATCATGATCTGAACAACCTCATTGCCCAGTATTATGTTCCCCGGCTGATTTCCCAGGATGGCGAGGCGGGCATGGGCAAGGGCATGGATGGCCATGCCGGCAAGGATTTGATCATCAAAGTTCCCTGTGGCACCCTGGTCTGGCGACTGCCGGATCTGGCCGTGCCGGCCGACTCGCTCGTGGTCAAAAAGGACCAGGATGATGACGATGACGATGAGGCGGCGGAAGCCAAGCCCATGCTGCACATCAGCGGCCGCAAACGTCCCATGCTGCGCAGCGCCAGTGGCGAAGTCGCCCAGGAAATTGATTTGAATATGGACTCCCGCAGTGAATCGGCTGTGGCCGATTCCACGAAGGGCGAGATTGTGGCAGATCTCACCAAACACGGGGAGCAGTTTGTTTTGTGCCAGGGCGGTCGCGGCGGACTGGGCAACCGCAATTTTGCCACGGCGGCGCGTCAAACCCCCCGGTTTGCGCAGCCGGGGGAGGCGGGTGCCGAGGGCAATTATTTGCTCGAACTCCGCATTCTGGCCGAGGTCGGCCTGGTGGGCTACCCGAACGCCGGCAAATCCACCCTGCTCACCGCCATCTCTCGCGCCCGGCCCAAAGTGGCGCCCTATCCCTTTACCACCCTCCACCCCCAGATCGGCATCGTGGAATATGCGGACTGGCACCGCCTCACCGTCTGCGACGTGCCCGGGCTGATTGAGGGCGCCCATGAGAATGTCGGCCTCGGCCACGCGTTTCTGCGGCACATCAAACGCTGCCAGGTCCTCGTGATCCTCCTGGACATGGCGGGCACCGACAACCGCGCCCCGTGGGACGATTACCGGTCGTTGTTGAAGGAATTGGAATTATACGATCCGGCCATGCTCGAAAAACCGCGCCTGGTGGTGGCCAACAAAATGGACGAGGCCGCGGCCGAGGAGAATTTGAAACAGTTCAAAAAGAAGGTGCGCAAGACCGTCGTCCTGCCCATTTCCGCCGCGTTTGACGAAGGCGTGGAAAAATTCAAGGAAACCATCCGGTCCGCCGTGGCCGACGCCGCCGCGGCGACGAAATAAAACCGGCCCGTCATTTAAACCGTTTTTACCCCCTGGTTATGAATATCACCAATCTCAATCCCGACACCGCCATTGGCGCCAGCGCCTGGCTGGTCGAGGTGGACGACCACCGTCTGCTGCTGGACGCCGGCATGCATCCCAAGCGCGAGGGGGTCGAGGGCCTGCCACTGTACAAGTCCATCCTTCAGCAGGATTTGGACGCCATTGCCATCTCCCATTGCCATCATGACCATGTCGGCACCCTGCCGGTGGCCCTGCGCCAGTTTCCCAAGGCGCACGTGCTAATGAGCGAGCTCAGCTATTTCATCATTGAACGGGTGCTGCACAACTCGGTGAATGTCATGACCCGGCAGCGGGACGAACTGGGCATTCGCGATTACCCCCTGTATTCGCATGACGAGGTGGATGACATTGCCTCGCGCTTCCAGGGCTTTCGTTACAACCGGGAAATCGAATGGGCGGGCTTCCAAAAATCCCGGCTCGGCAAACCCTCGCCCACCCTGGAATTTTTTGACGCCGGCCACACCCTCGGGTCCGCCGGCATCATGGTGCGCGGCAAAAAGGAAACCTTGTTCTACACCGGCGATGTTTGCTTTCACGACCAGACCATTCTGCGGGCCGCGCGGTTTGAAGGCGTCAAAGCCGATGTCCTGATCATGGAAACCACCCGCGGCGCGCGCGCGGTGGCCCCGGGATTCACCCGGGAAAAGGAAATTGAACGGCTGACCGACGCCATTCAAAACGCCTTGAAACGCAAAGGCTCCGTGCTCATCCCCTCCTTCGCCCTCGGCCGCACCCAGGAAATCCTGGCCCTGCTCGCCCAGCTCATGCGCGCGGGCAAGTTGAAAAACCAGCCCATTTACATCGGCGGCCTGGGCCGGGTCTTCACCGAGATCTATGATCTTGAGGCGCATCGCACGCACCGGCAGCATACGAATTTGCAATTGCACGAGGCGCTCAACCTCATCGTGCTGGAGCAGGGCCAGTCCGAGAACATGAAACTGACCGGCGGCCGCATCTTTGTCATCACCGCCGGCATGATGAGCGAAAACACCGCCGCCCACAATCTGGCCGCGCGCATGATCGGCGATGAAAAACAAGCGATTTTCTTCGTGGGCTATGCCGACCCCGAAACCCCGGGCGGCCGCTTGAAAGCCTCCAAGCCCGGCGACACCTTTGTCTTTAGCCCCAGCGCGGGCCAGGTCACCCGCCGGTGCGAAGTCGAGGATTTTGATTTGACCGCCCACGCCAACCGCGCCGACCTGCTGGATTTTGTCGGCCAGGTTTCCCCGCGCGTAGTGCTTTTGGGCCATGGCGATGAGGATGCCCGCCTGTGGTTCGAGGAACAAATTCACCTCCGCCACCCCAAAATCAAGGTCGTCCAGCCGCAATCAGGCAAACCCGTGGTGGCCTAACCCGCGCGGGGAGATTGCCATCCCCGGTTGAGAATTTCCTGACGGCAGTAGATCAGTCTCGCGCTGACGGTCACTCTTTCGTAAAAATAATCTGCCGCGCCTGGCGGTCGCCAAAATCCGTGGGCCGGCGCGGATTCCCCGGCTCATTGGCGGTGATCACCAGCCGGCCATGGCCTTCCCCGTCGGTTTCCAATTGATAAATCCCCAGCACCGTCTTGCCCACATATTCGGCTTGCGGACACTGGGCAATCACCGCGGTCAACTGCTTCGGATCCGTACTGGCCTGGGTTTGATAGGTCCCTTTATACCATTCTTTGCCATCCACCGCGCGAAATTCGATCTCCTGACCAATGAGCATCAACCAACTGCCGGCCACCCCGCCTTGCCGCACTTCCTGGCCCTTCCACGTTCCCTGGATAGCGTCCGCATCCGCCGGTCGTTTTGTGGCGCAACCGGATGCAACCAAAAAGGTTATAATTACCAGTGTCAATAAGTGTGTCTTCATAGATCTGAATTCAGGTCAAATGCTTGGTCAGTCCGCCGCCTGCGACTTTTTACGAAGCAATCCTGGTGCAAACCCTCGCGCATTGACTCCAAAAACATACCGTGAAAATGACGATTTACCAACGCTTTTTAGCATGGCACGACCAGTGGCCACTCCCTGCCCTCGTACCGCAAACTTCTCCATCTGGTTCCTGACCAGCGGGGCGTGAAATTACCGGCGACAAATCCGATACCCATGCCCTGCCGATTGGGAAATCGGCGCTACCGGGGAACAATGCGCTGATGCCCCCTCCTGAATTGGAGTGATGAAAAAATCATTGTCACGATTGGGTAAATTCAATACGTTTGTTGGGAAATGCACTGAACAGTGCGTAACAACATTAGTTTGCCCTGGGCGCATTTGCGGAAAAAACAAACAAAACAAACAACATCGGAGGAACAAGATGAAGTTTAATAAATGGACATTGGGTCTGGCGGCGGTTGGCCTGGTCAGTTTGACCTCGGTCGCCCGTGCCGACGAAAAACCGAGCGCCGTGCAAACCGCGCTCTCAAACACCACCATCAGTGGTTATGTCAGCGCCTCGGCCAACGTGGCTTTGACGGATAATTATGCCAATTCCCCGGCGGCGGGCATTCCGTTTCAACCGGTGAGCAAGGAAAATGGTTTCAACTTGGACGTGGTGAAGCTCTCCATTTCCAAGCCGGAAGACGAAGGTCCCTGGGCCTCCGGCTACAAGGTGGATCTGTTGTTCGGCCCGGACGCGGTCGGCTACAACACCTCGGTGAACACCACCTCCACGGCTGATTACGCCATCAAACAGGCTTACGTCAACCTGCGCACTCCGGTGGGCAACGGCATTGACTGGCAGTTCGGTGTGTTCGATTCTCCCCTGGGTTACGAAGTGTTTGATTCAACCAGCAACCCCAACTATACCCGTTCCTATGGCTATTCCATCGAGCCGACGGAACTGACGGGTTTTTCCGCCACCTACAAAATCAACGACACCTTGTCCGTCGTCGGCGGGGCGGCTGACACCTCGGTTGCCGGCATTAATAATCGCAATAGCGACGTTAGCCTGGTTCAGAGTTCCTGGCACCTCGCTTATTTCGGTGACGTTACGTACACGGCTCCCTCTTCCTTCGGTTGGGCGGCGGGTTCGACCGTGTCAGTCGGGGTTCTCTACGGTGGCACCGATACCATTAACAATGGCTACACCCGTGGCGACTTGGGTGGCAACCAGGTTAACTACTATGGCGGCTTGACCCTGAACACGCCCTGGACCAAGCTCACGGGCGGCCTGGCCTTCGACTACGCGCAAAACTACGAGGGCGGATATGCTTCCGAGGGCCCCTATGGGCCAAGTTCGGCCAATCCCATCCCCGGAGCCACTTACCGCTATGACGAGATGGCCATCGGCCTCTATGGCACCTACAAAGCCACCGACAAGCTGAGTTTCAGTGGTCGCGGTGAATACGTGGAAGCCGACGCCTACAGTGGCGGCAACTATAATTCCTCCCTCAACCTGGTGGAACTGACGGGCACGGTCGAGTATGACCTGTGGGCCAATGTCACGTCCCGCTTGGAACTTCGTTGGGATCAAAACCTCCAGGGCTCCTCTGCGGCCTTGGGTCTGCTGCCCAACTCCAGCTATACTATTCCCACGAATTACACGACCCAGCGTGATTCCGTTGGCCTCTATGCCAGCGTCGTTTACAAATTCTAATCTAATTTAGAATCTAATAGCAGACCGAATGCCGGCGGCAACTTGGCTCACGCCAAGGCGCCAAAGTGATATACCGCGCCAGATCTGGTGCGGACAACTTTGGTCATTGCCGCCGGCATTTTTATGCCTCCAAGGTCTGCCTCGTCATGGTGGGGGTCGACACCATGACCGAAGCCAACAAAGGCCACCGGCAGAAGACCTGCCTCCCGGAGGATTTTCGCGGCAAGGCCGGGCGGCGGGAACGCACGATGGGCCAAGTGCTTGGGCGCTATAGCGGAACTAATCGTTAGATAATTCACTCGCCACACCGGCCTTTGGCTGGTAAACTTCAAATACCCGCATTGCCTGATTACAATGCGGGTATTTGATATTTGGTGGCAGGTACCGTTACGAATCCATCCTCCATTAAAGCCAGGCCGGTGGTCGGCAATTATCTGCCGATACGGTATCCGCCAATAATCGGCGTGCAGGAAATCGGTCGCTGGGATTGCGGCTCGACGATGGCGACGGCTAAACCTTTGGTACTGGCCCAAGCCCAGGTGGCTATTCGAATGTAGCCGGGGGCCCCCGGCGGGGCTCAATTTCGCCATTGGCCAGCAAGCCAACGCACTGCAGCTGAGGACTGCCGTCTCCTGACAGCGCCTTTCTACGCTTTGGGGCGGTGTCAGGGGCGTGTTGCCCGAAGCCAGAAGCCGTGAAACCAGCCGATTGGTGAGGGCTCCCCACCGGCATTTACAGGGAATTTCACGTTGGTGCGCCCGGGGACAGGCGCGCTCCGGGATTTGGGCAACCTTCCCTCAGGATGCACCCGCCCCGGATTGGGGTGCAGAAAAAAGTATTGTCACGATTGGGTGAATATAATAAGTTTATTGGCAAATGCACTAAACAGTGCGTAGGCAAATTAGTTTGCCTAGGGCGCATTTGCGCAAAAAACAAAGAAAACAAACAAAACAAACAACATCGGAGGAACAAGATGAAGTTTAATAAATGGACATTGGGTCTGGCAGCGGTTGGCCTGGTCAGTTTGACCTCGGTCGCCCGTGCCGACGAAAAACCGAGCGCCGTGCAAACCGCGCTCTCGAACACCACCATCAGTGGTTATGTCAGCGCCTCGGCCAACGTGGCCTTGACGGATAACTATGCCACCTCCCCGGCGGCTGGCATTCCGTTTCAACCGACGAGCAAGGAAAACGGTTTCAACCTGGACGTGGTGAAGCTCTCCATTTCCAAGCCTGAAGACGAAGGTCCCTGGGCCTCCGGCTACAAGGTGGATCTGTTGTTCGGCCCGGACGCGGTCGGCTACAACACCTCGGTGAACACGGCTTCCACGGCTGACTATGCCATCAAGCAGGCTTATGTCACCCTCCGCACCCCGGTGGGCAATGGCATTGACTGGCAGATCGGCGTGTTTGATTCTCCCTTGGGCTATGAAGTGTATGACACGGGCAGCAACCCCAACTACACCCATTCCTATGGCTATGCCATCGAACCCACCGAACTCACCGGTGTGCTCGGCACTTACAAGATCAGCGACGCGTGGACCGTTTCCGGCGGCGTCGTGAACACCTCGGGCGCGGGCATCAATGCCCGTAACAATGAATCCGGCAATGCTGGCGGCAGCGCCTGGCACAAGGGCTACCTCGGCACGGTCACCTACACCGCTCCCTCCTCCTTTGGTTGGGCGGCTGGTTCCACCGCGTTTGCTGGCGTGCTCTACGGTTATGTTTCCAGCCCCACGATTAATGGTATCACCCCGCCCTCCGGCGCCCAGGACAACAACCAGATCAACTACTACGGTGGTTTGACCTTGAACACCCCCTGGACCAAGCTCACCGGCGGTCTGGCCTTTGATTATGCCCAAAACTTTGACGGCGGCTATGATGTCCCTGGCACGGTTGTCGAAGTCAACGAAATGGCTCTCGGCGCCTATGCCACCTACGCGGCCACCGACAAGTTGAAAATTAGCGGTCGCGCTGAATACGTCGAGGCTGATGCCTTCCAGAATAACAATTATGCCGCCAGCGGCAACCTTGTGGAAATCACCGGCACGGTGGAATATGACCTTTGGGCCAATGTCATCAGCCGCGTGGAACTCCGCTGGGATCAAAACCTCAGCCAAGCCAGCTTTGATGGTTTCAACACCTATCTTCCCATCGGCACCACCGAACGGGACGCGGTTGGCCTGTATGCCAACGTCATTTACAAATTCTAAGCCAACTTAGAATCCTTCGCCCCTTTCGGCCTGGCCGAAAGGGGCTTTTTGTTTTTTGCTTTCCGTTCAGACAAAGCTTGGCATCTTTTGCCTCGCCCGACATAATTTAGAGCCATGCAATTTATTCGCACTATTTTGGAGGCAAAAATGGCAGCGCGTGAGCCCGCCATTTCCTTTGAATTTTTTCCGCCTAAAACGGACGAGGGGGATCGCAACCTGCTGGAACGCCAAATCCCGGCCCTGATGGAAACGCGGCCGGATTTCTGCTCGGTCACCTACGGTGCCGGCGGCACCACCCGCGACAAAACCCTCATGATCGTGGACCGCATTCAGCGGGATCACGGTCTCACGACCCTGGCTCACCTGACGTGCGTGAACCATACCCGGGATGAGATCCTCGGGTTGCTGGAAAAATTCCGCGCGCTCGGCTGTCAGAATATCCTGGCCTTGCGAGGCGACTCACCCGGAGGCGGCGCGTTTCAAGTTACGCCCAATGGCTTTGAGTTCTCGGCACAACTCGTAAAATTCATTAAAGATCACGGGAGTTTTTCCATCGGTACCGCGGGCTTTCCGGAGGGACATGTGGCCTGCAAGGAGGGCAAACACGCGGATTGGGGCCACTTGCGGGAGAAGATCCAGGCGGGGGCGGACTTTGTCCTGACCCAGTTGTTTTTTGACAACGCGGATTACTTCGAGTTTCGTGATTACCTGACGCAAAAGCTCGGGGTCAATGTGCCCTTGATCCCCGGCATCATCCCCATTCTGAATGCGGGCCAGATCACCAAGTTCACGCAGCTCTCGGGCGCGAAAATCCCGGCCGCGCTGAAAGCGTCCCTGGACAAGCTGGCGACCAATGACGAGGCGGCGGCGGAATTTGGCATTGAGTATGCCACCCGGCAATGCGAGGAACTGCTGCGCACGGGCGTCCCCGGGCTCCACTTTTACACGCTCAACAAAGCGCGTTCCACCGTGCAAGTGTTGAAGAACCTCAAGCTGGTTTAAAACAAATTGCCCGCCATGATGCCGAGGATGCTCAACGGCCCCTGGTCCTCCAGCCCGTCGGCGGCCTTGTCCAGCTTCTGCAGCGAGACCTTGGCGTTGAGGATCAAGTCATCATCATTGACCAGTTTGCCCACGCTACCCTCGCCATGATTGATCTTGAATAAAATCTGGTTGAGATTCGTCATGGAGGCGGTGGTGGAACGGTACAGCGCCTCGTCCGTAAGCAGTTTTCCGATGGTACCCTGGCCGGCGCTGACATTATCCACCATCTGTTTGGCCTCGGTGATGGTGCCTTGCAAATTAGCCACCGTGCCCATGGCATTGGTATAGAGGCTGTCGTCGTAAATCAACTTGCCCACCGTGCCCTGGCCGGCGGCGATCTGGCTGGAGACATTTTTGATGTTGGCGATGGTCGCGCTCAGGCCCCCGCTGTTTTGCTTGAAAAAGTCCGTGAGCGGGCCGAGGACATTGTCAATTTTGTCCCCGGAGAAGCTGCTGGCCACCCGGGCAATGCCCGAGGCCGCGTTGTCCAGCTTGGCCATGATGGCGCTCAGGTCCGGCTGTTCCCCCGTCTCCAGCACGGTCCCATCCGCCGCCCGGGGCGCCGCCGCCGATCCGAAGTCAATGGCCACAAAATTCTGGCCCATCAAACCCGTGAATTTGATCAGTGCCTTGCTGTCGGTCTTCACCGGCACATCGTCATGCAATTTCATGGTGACCTGCACCTTTTGATCGGTGAGCGCGATTTTTTCCACCCGGCCGATTTCCACCCCGGCCATTTTCACGGTGTCGCCCACCTTCAAATCCTGGGCGGTGTCGAACTGGGCGAGCACATGGTAGCCGCCGTGAAACAGTTCCACGCCGCCGAGGGTTTCCACAATCGCCCAGGCGGCCAGAATGGCCACAGCGACAAACAAACCAAGCCGGGTTTCGAGTGAATTTTTCATAAACTTTTTTGTCGGGGTTCGCGTTTAAAATCCGCGGTGAGAAATTGCTGCACCCGGGCATCCGGAAAGGCCTTGATGGCCTCCGGCGTGCCCATGGTCAGGATGCGGCCCTCATCCATCACCGCAATGCGGTCAGCCACGCCAAAGGCGAGGTCCCGGTCATGGGTCACCACCAGCGAGGTCACGCGGGTGCGCTGGTTTAATTTCCAAATTTCCTGGCCAATCACCACCGAGGAGAGCGGATCCAGTTCGCTGGTGGGTTCGTCGTACAGAATCAATTGCGGCTCGATCACCAGCGCGCGGGCGATGGCCGCCCGCTTTTTCATGCCGCCAGACAGCTCCCCGGGCATTTTATTGATGGCCTCGCTCAGGCCCACATCCTCGAGTTTCTCCTCCACCACCCGCCGGATTTCCGCCGGGGTTTTCAGCCGGTGCTCGGCGAGGTACAGCCCCACATTTTCCCCGACCGTCAGCGAATTGAGCAAGGCCCCGGATTGAAACACCAGCGCCATGCGATATTTCCCCGCGATTTCGGGGGTCATGATGGATTCGCCATTGATCAGAATCTCCCCGGCATCCGGCGTTTCAAGGCCGATCAAATGCTTGAGCAGAACGCTCTTGCCACTGCCGCTCGGTCCCATGATCACGAAAATCTCCCCCGGCTGCACCTCAAAATCCAAGCCTTGGAGTACTTCCTGGCCGGCAAAGCTCTTGCGCAACCCGCGCACCGCGAGTTTCACCCCGTAAGCTGGCTGGTTGGTCGAATTCATCAGTGCAGCAAAATACGGGTGAGGATGTAATCAAACATCACGATCAGGATGATGGAATTCACCACGGCTTTGGTAACCGAGCGGCCAATACCCCGCGGGCCGCCAATCGTGGTCAGGCCCTGATGGCAGGAAACGGTGCCGATGATCAGGGCAAAGCAAAAGGTTTTAAAGACGCCATTGGCCACGTCCTTCAGTTCCACCATGCTGCGCAGGTCCCCAAAATAAACCGCGTAGGGGATTTCCATGTGGTGGTTGACCTCCGCCACCGTGGCGCCGCCGAACCAGCCGATGAGAATGGCAAACAGCACCAGCATCGGCAGGGCCAGGGCCATGGCCAGCACCCGGGGCAGCACGAGATAATGGATGGGGTTGATGTTCATCGTCCGCAACGCGTCAATTTCCTGGTACACGCTCATGGAGCCGATTTCCGCGGCCATGGCCGAGCCAATGCGTCCTGCAATCAAAATAGCCATCATCACCGGCGCCAGTTCCTTGGCCACCGCGATGCCCACAATGCCTCCCACCGCGCTGGGGAGGCCTTTTTCCACCAGCACCGGACCCGTTTGCAACGCCAGCACCCCGCCGATGAAAAACGACAGCACGCAGACCATCAGCAAACTCGCGTTCCCGATTTCAAAAAACTGCTCAAACACTTTCTCGCGCTGCCGCCATGCCACCGGCAACGCCAGCAGCGTGCGCCAGAACAACAAAACCATTTGACCTACATTTTCAAACATATTTATGCGCGGGGTCAGTTCATTGGGCTGGTTGTTTCACTCGCCAGTTTCACCCGCTTGTGCAAATTAAAGTCCAGGCCGTAAAAGCAGCGGACCCGGTCGGTCTCACCGTCATGCATATACTGGAAAAGGCCGAACAGGAGCGAGCTTTTTCTCGTCGTCGGGGTGGTGTCGCTCCGGTATAAATTCCACAACAAAGAGCGGCTCTGGCAGCCGTTGGTCGCATTATCCTGCGCCCGCCAGACCGTCCAGAGCGGCGACCAGTTGCGCTCGATCCCGCGCTGGTCATTCAGCGCCGGTTCCACCGGGGCGAACACCTGCAACCGCGTGCTGCCCTGCTCATCCCGGTGCCACTCAAAAAACGGCCACATGTCCAGCCGCTTTTTAAAGGTGCCCTTCACCACATTGCTCTCCACCGTGCTTTCGTACAGGTAAAACACCACCCGCTGGCGCTTGGTCTCCACCAGGTCGGTGTGAAACCCGCGATACTGGTACAGCGGCCATAAATAGGAGTCGCTTTCCTGGGTGGCGTTGCGCGACTGGCTGAAGATCGGCCACACGCGGTCGGTGTGCTTGCCCGCGCCCCGGGTGAAAATGACGAGCGGCCACGGCCCCTGCCATTCGTGATACCCTTTCTGCCGGTCCTCAGTCCAGGTAAATAGCGGCCAGATGACCGAGGTGGAATCGCGTTGGGGCGACCGGGTCTTGGTGTAAAACGGTATCACCCCCGCCGTGTGCTCGGGATTGTCCGAGCCCAATCCGGTATGGGTGTTAAACCCAAACGGCCACAGGACAAACGACGTGTCATACCCCGGCACCAGCGAGACATCGCCAAAGCCATTCGTGGCCCGGGTGATGTCCTTGTGTTCACTGCCCGCCACCGGCCAGAATTTCCAGCCCGCCAGGTGATCCCCCTGCCGCTTGGAAAAAATCGGATACAGGTAGTTGTCGGTCACGTAATCGTGCTTGCGCGTTTCGGCATAGAGCGGAAACATGATGAAATACACATCATGCAACATTAACCGGTCCTTGATGTGACCGTAAAACGGCACCACCGCCGTGTAGTTTTGACTCGCGTTGGTCGAGCGCTGCTGGAAATAAAAGGGATAAATGGTAAACCGTTTGGCATCGCCCTGGCCGGGATTGGCCCCCGTGGCCACATTCAGGGTTTGGGCAAATTGCCAGTGAGTTTCCTGCCCGTAAGCGATCCGGGAAAACAAGGGATACAAAAAATTGTCCTCCCGCGACCCCAGTTTGGGGTCTTCGCAAACGGAATAAAACGGCGGCCACGCCCGCGTGAGCTCCGTTCCGCGCTGTTGCCGGTAATAAAACGGCCCGGCAATTTCCGTGCGCGTTCCCGAATCCAAGGTCAAATCAAACATTTGCCAGGCCGGGCCGGCCGATGGCTCCGCCTGGGCGGATTTCCATGGGCCAAATCCCATCAAAATCGCTCCGAGCATCAGCCAGCCCAACCGGCCAACTGTCATGGGTGCGGTAAAATACCGCGTTCGACCCCGGTTTATCTTCAAATTAAAATAAATTCGTTAACGTTATTTATTCAAGTGAATGGTTTGAATCCGCCATTTTTTGCCAAAGTTAACATAGCATTTGACAATTTGTCACTTTTTCACTAGACTAACTTCAATTGAGGTCTTTCACCTCGGTTCCTCCAGAACCCGGTGCCGGTTTTGTCCAGCCGGTGCCGGGTTTTTCTATCAGCCTCCCATTTCGTCCCAGCCACGCCAGCAACGCCGGTAAAAATGTCAGCCCGGCCACCATGCACAAGGCAATGCCGCTGGCCATGATGAAACCCAGGCTATGAATACCACGATGTTTCGCCAGAATCAAGCTGCCGAACCCCGCAATGGCCGTCAGGCCGGACACCAGCACCGCCTTGCCCGTGCTGCGCGAGAGAATTCCCGGGGTCCGTTCCTCCGCATACCGGTTTAAAATGTGAATCCCGTTGGTCACCCCGATGCCAATCACCAGCGGCAGCGTCATGATGTTGGCCGGGTTGAACGGCACCCCGAGCCAGCCCATCAATCCCGCCAGCCACAACGTGCCAATGCCGACCGGAATCAGCGACAGCGCCACCGCCGTCAGACTTCGGAAGTGAATGAGCACCAGGATCGCGATGGCGATGAGCGAATAAATCGCCGCCCGCTCATAGCTGTCCTTCAGCAGCGAGGTGTATTCATAGAGCTGCACCGGCGTCCCTGTCACGTTGGGGTCCACCGTGCGGAGATCCTCGATGAATTGCTCCTGGTTCGCCCGCTGCCAGACATCCTGTTTCGGATAAATCTGGAGCTGGTATTTGCCCGTCACCCCCACAAACCGGTCCCGCAGCGCCGGCGGCAAATCCGCCACCGTCAGCGGCGACCGGTCATCCTGGTTTTGCAATGTCTCAAACGTCTCGCGAATGTCATTAAACAGCGCCTGCTGGAATTGCGCCAGTTTTTCCGCGTGGAGTGCCACCTCCATTTCATCCCCATCCAGCATGTCCGCCCGGAACTGCTGAATCCGCTGGCGCAGCGATTCCAGTTGTTTCACCAGCCCCGGATCACTCGAACCCGCCTCCGCCATCGCCGCCCCGAGATAACCGCGGAGCGAATATAACGTCCGGCTCAACTCGCTCACGTCCACCGGCCGGGGATCCGGCGGCAAAAATTGCAGCGCGGCCACTTCCTGCTTGATCTGGTGGATGAGCGCCAGTTTGCCGTCCTGGTCCGGCGTCATGAACTCCGCCGCCGACTGCACGTCCGCCACCGTGTTCGTCAGCGCTTTAAACTGCTTCGCCAGCGCCACCGCCTGCGGCAGCGTGTCCGCCACCGACGCCCCAAACAGGACCGATTTGTCCGCCGAATCAATGAGCTTCTGCTCAAACACCACCGCCGGCAGGCCCAGGCTCTGCATGTTCAACAGATTGTAATCGAAATAAACCTTCCGCAATTGGGTGGCCGCCAGGATGCACGTGATGACAATGAACAGCGTCACCCACCGCGGCCGTTGCAGCCACAGGTTTTCAATCCGTGCCCGCGTGGCCGCCGCCGTCGAGGGCGTGTGATCCATCACGTTTTGCCGGCCCCGCAGCAGCATCACCGGCAGCAGGGTCATCATCGGAATGAAGCACACCAGCAACCCGCCGCCGCAAATGATCCCCATTTCCTGAATGCCTTTGAAATCCGTGAACCACATCGCGATGAACGCCCCCGCCGTCGTCAGCGCCCCGGTGAAGATGCCCTGGCCGGTGTACACCATCGCTTTAACCAAAGCCTCCTCCTCCGTCCGCCCCAGCCGCAATTCCTCCTCGTATCGCGTCACCAGATGCACCCCGAAGTCAATTGCCAGACCGATCAGGATCGGCACAAAAGTGATCGTCAGAATATTAAGATGCCCGACCGTGAGGGTCGCGAAGGCCAGGGTGTACGCCAGCCCCACCACCAGGCAAATCGTCGCCTTCACCGGCCGCCCGGTCTCGTTGTAGCCGTAAATGAATATCAATGCGCACAACACCAGGGACACCACGCTGGCGACCGTCGTGTCCTTTTGGGATTGCAGCATTTCATCCTCCTCCAGCACCGGCTCGCCCGTCAGCCCCACATTCAGCCCCGGCACTTCGGCCCGCGTCTGCGCCACCAGCTCGCGGAACCGCCGCACCGCGTCCTCATTCAAATCATCCGTGGGCGCGTGGGCGGTCACCAGAAAGATGGTGCCCCGGGCAAAGGTGATGTACGTCGCATTTTGCGCCTCGGCGCTGCTGTCAAACAACGCATTCACTCCGGGGGACAGCGGCGGTCCCGGCTGGTTCAGGCTGTCATCCGCCTGTTGCAAAATCCGGTCGAGCGCCGGCAACGCGCCGATGAGCGAGTCCGTTTGCGCGCTGGCTTCCCGCGGGGCCGTGCGAAACTGGGTGTTCACCTGCTTGAAAAACGTCAGCAGATTCGTCGCCCGCGTGAACTGGGCAATGAAGGGACGGAATGTTTGCAGGGTATGCAGCAACTCCTCCAGGTCGCTTCGGGAAATATTATCCGGATAGGCGTCCTCCAGCAGCAGGCGGTTCAGCATCGCCCGCGCGTCGCCCTCGGCTGGCGCGGCGGCCAGCAATTTTTGGGTTTTGGGCCGCAGTTTCACTCCGGCAAACCGCGCCGGATCATAAATCAGCGGCCCGCTCACGATCCGGTTCAGGTCATTCGTCAGCACCGTCAGCAAGGGCGCGGCGTCAGCCGGCGGACCGGGGAATGTCGTCAGCGCCGCGCGGGTATCCGGCGAAAAGCGCCCCAGCAAATACCGGGAAACCGCGTCCATTGGCGGTGCCAGCATTCCCGGAGCGGCATCCCCCGGCCCCTTGAACCGCGCGGCGAAGGCCGGCAGTTGCTTGATATCCCCCGCGTTAAAATCCGGCGTCTCGTCCGGCACAAATAGCAGGGCCTTGGACCCCATCATTTTCAGATCGCCTTTGTAGAAAACATCGGTGAACAGGTTGGTCTCCGCGTCCAGCCGCGCTCCCAGCCGCTCCACAAACTGCCGGTTCTTCTCCGGGTTCTCGCTCTGCACCACCACCACGAGGTCGTCCTGCTGGGTGAACTCCTTCTTAAACTCGAGAAAATTGTGCTGGTACTTTTTGTTGGCCCCCACCAGGTCGTCCCGGTTGGTGTCAAATTCCAGCCAGCCATACGGCTTCGGCAGTGCGTAAAACACACACACCACAAACAGCACGATCTGCGGAATGACCAGCCAGCGCGGGTGCCGGCAGCACAGCATCGCCAGCCGGCCCAGCAGCCGCGCCATCAAGGAATCCGCGCTCAGCGCCTTCATGCCGGGCGCCCTGCCTTCCGTGCTCCCCCCCCACCCCGGTTCACAATGGGCCGTTGCTTCACAATGCCTCGACGAACACCGCCGTGCCGTAACACAACACCTCGGTGATGCCCGGGGCGATCTCCGTGGCATCGTACCGCACGCCGATCACCGCGTTCCCGCCGACCTGGCCGGCATGAGTCAGCATGAGATTGAACGTGTCCTCCCGCGCGCGATCGCACAGATCCGTGTACAGCGAAATGTTCCCGCCAAAAATGGCCTGGATGCTCGCGCCCACATTGCCAATCACCGAGCGCGACCGCACCATGATGCCGCGCACCACGCCAAACGATTTGACGATGCGATAACCCGGCAACTCAAACGCCGTGGTGGTCAAAGGATGTGTCAGACTCATAACGGGAAGATTGAACACGACAACGCCCCGCCATTAAAGCCAAAAGTTCCCGCGCCCTTGGGCAGGAGGGGCATTAAATCCCCGAACAGCAGACTCTGGGGTCCCGGCCTTTTCTCCTAGCGTATTTCCCGTCAACGGTGCAGGATGTTTCTCCTAATAGGTCTGCGAAACCTGGATGTGAATTTGCCCGCAGCGACTGAACAATGTTAACCGAACCTGAATTGCTCGCCCTGATGGCCGAACTTGAATCGTTCCGAGTCGAACGGACCCTGTCCACCACGGACACTGACAAGTTTCGCGAGGCGATTTGCTCGTTTGCCAATGACATGCCGAACAGTGGCCAGCCTGGTTATTTGCTGATTGGCGTGGATGACAAGACTGGCCGCGCGCGCGGCATCCCCATCACCGACCATCTGCTCCAACAACTTGTCTCATATCGCAGCGACGGCACCATTCTGCCTCCGCCAGCCTTGGTCGCTTATAAAATCACTTTGTCTTCCGGCGAAGGCGAGGTTGCCGTTGTCGAAGTGCAACCCTCCCACCTGCCCCCGGTGCGTTACAAAGGCCGAATTTGTGTTCGTGGCGGCCCGCGACGGGGTTTCGCCAATGAAGCGGAAGAGCGCAATCTTACTGAACGCCGAATCGCGGCCGCCAAACCATTCGACCGGCAACCTTGTGTCGGTGCCGGACTGGACGACCTGGCCATGGATATTTTTCTCGGCACTTATCGTGTCGCGGCGATTTCGCGTGACATTTTGGACGAGAATCACCGGCCGGTTAAACAGCAAATGGCGTCGTTGCGGCTTTTTGACCTGGCCAAGAACTGCCCTACAAACGCAGCCATGTTGCTGTTTGCCAAAGACCCGCTGCAATGGCTGTCCCACGCCTATATTCAATATGTCCAATTTCCCGGCACGGAGATGGATGATTCACCGCTGGTGGATAAACGATTTAGTGGTGACCTGCTTACGTTGCTTCGGGAAGTGGATGCTTTCGTTGGCAACTTGCCGGCCAGCCGGCCTCTGGCATTGTCCGCGTTACGCGAAGAAACCGTTTATGACTTTCCGCCGGCGGCTATTCGCGAATTGCTCATGAACGCGGTGGCCCATCGTTCCTACGAGGCAGCCTCACCCATTCGATTCTACCGCTTTGCCAACCGGCTGGAAATAATCAGCCCCGGCCCCCTCTATGGTGAGGCCACCCCCGCCAACTTCCCCCGTCAGACCAGCTACCGCAACCCCGTCATTGCCGAAGCGCTGGCGGTACTCGGTTTTGTCAATCAATACGGGCGTGGAGTGCTACGCGCCCAGTCAGCTCTGCAAAAAAATGGCAGCCCCCCGGCCCGGTTCGAGTTTGGCGACACTTTTTTTGGGGTCACGATACCAACTCGACCATGAAAACGATTGCTTTCTTCAATAACAAGGGTGGCGTTGGCAAAACCACGCTCCTTTATCATCTGGCGTGGATGTTCTCGGAAATGGGAGTGCGCACCGTCGCCCTCGACTTTGACCCGCAATCAAACCTCACCTCAATGTTTCTTTCCGAGGAACGCCTTGATGAACTTTGGGAAAATCCTGCGGAAGGTAAAACCATTGTGGCCGCTGTGGCCCCGCTACTGGAAGAGGGAACCGGGGATGTTCAGATGCCTCATCTTGAAAGAGTGGCCAAAAATCTAGCCCTTGTTCCAGGCGACCTTGGATTGGCCCGGATGGAGGACGAATTAAGTGCCCAATGGCCAAACTGCCTCGAAGGGGTGGCCAAGGCCTTTCGAATAACTTCCGCCCTGCACCGTACCATAGTGCTAGCCACCAGGGAATTTGACGCTGAGTTGGCCTTGATTGATGTGGGGCCCAACCTGGGAGCACTTAACCGCTGTGCTGTCATTGCGGCTGATCATGTTGCCGTGCCGCTGGTGCCTGATCTCTTCTCACTTCAGGGATTGCGCAACCTCGGTCCCACCTTGCGCAAATGGCGTTCTGGTTGGCAAAAACGACTGGAAGAAGCCCCGGCATACTTGACGGAACTTCCACTGGGACAGATGAAACCGGCTGGGTACATCGTCCTGCAACACGCGGTTCGGCAAAGTCGTCCCGTAAAAGCGTATCTGCGCTGGGCAGAAAAGATGCCTTTCGAGTTTCGCCGAGTCCTGCACCTTCCACCCATGGTGGGTTCGTCGGGCACAGGTTTCGAAAATCCTACTCTGGATAATGACCCATATTGCCTGGCTCAGCTTAAACATTATCGCAGCCTCATGCCACTGGCTATGGAAGCCGGCAAACCTATTTTCCACTTAAGACCTGCTGATGGAGCTATCGGCGCCCATGTCGCCGCTGTGGAGGAATGCCGCAAAGACTTTCTTCGCCTCGCCAAGAGTCTGGCGAAAGCAACCGACTTGCCATTGCCCGAACCACAAGGCATTCTGATTTAGCATGGTTCCCGCCCAATGGGCGTATGACCGGCCGGCTCACGGCGAAAGAAACGCCCCCAGCGGCAGATTGCGCACCACGCCAAAAATCAATGCCACCACCAGCCAGGGAATCAGGCACCGGGTGGGAATCAGGCTCGCCGCTGGCCGCCGTCGCGCCCGATTAAGCGCCAGCCAGCCCGCCCGGGCCAGCAATGCCCCCAGTGTGCCCAGGAACAGCGCATTGTCCCGCCAGGCCGCCTGCCAGCGCCCGTGCAACAACGCGAACACCGCCCGCGTCGCTCCGCAACCGGGACAATTGAGCCCCGTCAGTTTGTGAAACGCGCACACGGGATAAAACGAGCTCAGGACGGGGTCGTTGAAATACACCAGGGTCGCCCCGCCTGCCACCAGGATGCCCAGCAGCAATCCCCCCAGCCACACCGGAAATCCTCGCCGAATTCGCGGCGGCGAAGCAACCGTGCCGGTCTGGAGGAGGGGCGGGTTCATAACCTGTGATTACCGGCTGATCAAAACCAAGCCCGTCAGCATCAGCCCCAGGATGGAAAAAATCAGGCCGAGGATCGCCTGGTCCCGCCCGCCATAACGTCCCGGCTGCTCTGAAATTTGCACCAGCGCAATCACCGAAAAAACCAGGCCCAGCAGGTTAAACGGCAGCCCCCCGCAACAGCAGCAGAGCGTGATGGACAACCCGCCGCACACCAGTCCCGCTGTCGCCAGCGAACTGCTCGGCGGCGGGGTGCCCGGCACAATCACCGCCGGCCCGGAACCCGTCAGCGGCGGCGGCGCGGACATCGGCAGGTCCGCCGCAAACTCCGGCAGCAATCCCAGGTAAGTCCATTCCGGCGAGCCGGTCACGAACACCGGCGTCCGCGCTTCCACTCGGTGCTGGCGGATCCACTGCCGGACGTGGCCGGCGTCCGCCGGTCCATATTCTTTTCCATCCGTGCCAATGATTTTATACATGGTGATTTAGCCTTTCCCCGGTTATTCCGGTTCGCCACCGCTCTCCGCCCGGCGCTGGTCCGCGCACAATCCCCGCTTGCTGCCCGTCACAAACTCCAGCAATTGCAGCGCCCCGGGACTGTGAAATTCCTCCCGGGCCGCCGCCAGCGCCGCCCCGAACGCCCCGCGCCGGCGAAATAAATGGTGGTACAACCGCTTCAATTCCAGCCGTTGCTCCACCGTGAACCCCGCCCGCCGCAGTCCCACCGTGTTCAGCCCGCACAGTTCATTTATCCCGGTCGCCACCGTGAACGGCGGCAAATCCTTGCTGATCGCCGCGCCCCCCTGCATCAACGCCAGCGTCCCCACGCGCACAAACTGATGCACCAGCGCGTTCCCCGAGACAAACACCCGGTCCGCCACCGTCACATGGCCCGCCAGCAACGCCCCGTTGGCCAGGATCACATGGTTGCCCACCAGGCAATTATGCGCCACATGCGAGCCGGCCATGAAAAAATTGTGCGACCCGATCACCGTATCCTCCGTCAGCTTGTTCGAGCGGTGAACCGTGACGTGCTCGCGAAACACGTTATGATCCCCGATTCGCAACCCGGTCGGCTCCCCGCGATACTTCAAATCCTGCGGCGCATCCCCGATGACCGATCCCGCATGAAACACGTTGTGCGCGCCAATCACCGTGTGACCGGTCAGATACACTTGCGGCCCCACCACGCACTGCGCGCCCAGTTCCACGCCGTCGTCAATCACCGCGCCGGGGCCCACCCGGACGGTCGCATCCAGGCGCGCCCCGGGATGAATTATGGCGGAAGGATGAATCATGGGGTCAGCACCCGGCGGACGGGCGACAGTATTTCCCGGCAGAGCAAAATAGTCATCACCCAAAACACTGCCAACAACCCGCCCCCGAGGCAAGCGCAAGCCATGCACGGCTCGTGCCCCACAGAATCCCCCATATCGCCGGCCACCACCAAAATCCACTGCCACAGGACCCGAACGTTCAGGTTTAATTTTTTTATGGCCGGAAACAGGCGGATATGGCCGGATGTAGCCGGAGATTGACCGGATGGGGGCGCGGGGCCAATAGAGACACGCACCGGGATGGTGCGGCAACCGGCAGGCGGGGACGCTTGCCCCACGGGGGGAAGGGTTCCAGTTTCGGTCCGGCGAGATGTTTAACATACGCGCTCATGCCTTGGGGAAAAGGGGCAAATCCACGCGAACAAACAGTGAAAAGCCCTGCAAAGAAAGGAGAATGGTGACACTTGCCCCGGACATCGCCGGGGCAAGATGGGGTTGCCCACGAAGCGCACGAATGCTGATGGGACGGAGGGATGCCCTACCGTTGGTTTTTGAGGCCGGCGAACTTGGCGCTGACCAGCCCCGGTCCGCGCGACAGCGTCCTGGAGTGCGCGCAGTCCTCTGCCGCTTTCGCTGTTAAGCAACCGGTTACTCTGATTACCAGAGGGTGGTAAGCCACCGGATCATTCCCTCTACCTGTCCGCCATTTACCATCGGGTTCGTTGGCAGACCCCACCCAACTGCCGTTGGTTTTTTAAGCCAACGAACC
>Ga0182012_10001164_pt1 | contig 29055 bp, 19 predicted proteins | sample 612S2SmetaG_FD_120486 | JGI IMG/M metagenome (GOLD analysis project Ga0182012, IMG submission 120486) | Permafrost microbial communities from Stordalen Mire, Sweden - 612S2S metaG | ecosystem: Environmental > Terrestrial > Soil > Wetlands > Permafrost | place: Sweden: Stordalen | collected...
ACCGCTTCTATCTTTGGAAATCTCCCTACCAACGGCCCAAACAGTGCTATCCGGGGCAACTGCCAATTGCCTTACCTGAAACGGCGTGGTCTGAATAACCTGCGCCTCAGATCCATCGGGCGCGATCCGAGCCAGGAAAAAACTCTGCTGACCCTGACGCGAAACTGCTTGTCCGCTGGCCCAGATAGTCCGATCCGGGCCGGCTGCGAAATCAGTAACTCTCAATTGATCAGCGCCCGGAATCTGAAGTAGGGTGCCGGAAATTCTTTTGCCGGATCGATCGAAAACGAACAATGACGGCGCACCTGCGTCGTCTATCAGCAAATGGACATCGCCACTCCACTTGGTTCTACTGTGTGCGCTCGCATCCGACGGCAGCGTCGTGTAGTCCATCGGACGCTCGGATGTTCGGACAGCAGTGCGGTCGAGATTATCGGCGCCGTATACGGCAACTACCGAAATAATCGGGGCTAAAAAGCATTTCATCCTCATATTCCTGACCATTAAGCCCTTCCCCTTTAAAAACTCTCGTTGCAAGGTTAATTTGGACAGCTACAGAATGTATACATGCATTGATTGCACCCCGGACCGGTGCAATCGCTCGAGAAAGTCTAATCGGAATCCCAAGGAGAGCCTGCGTCAAACCCTGCAGTGAATAGGCCAGAGCAGTTTTCCCCGATACAGTTTTCCGACTGCGGAAGACCGCCGCAGCCCGCGTTCCCGCATACGGAGTCACAACCTTGGGCGTGTACGATGCCGCTCACCCCAAGAATAGAGCCAAGCGCCGAAACACTTCCCTTTGACTGGCTACAAGGAAAGGGTGCCGAGCGGCTGGCTAATCGAGCTCGCACCTCAACGACTTGGCGGCTGGCCACCGTCCCGTCGAAGATAGATTTTAGGGACACCCCCGCCCCGTCGATGAATGAAACCCGTGCCCGTGCCGGGTGCCAAGCGCCATTTTTACTGTGGCTCTCGAACATAGCCTATCGCACCGACAATGAGGAGGATCAACACAAAACTGTAACGACCGTAGCGATTCATGGTCCCTCGCCGTCTTGCGCCAGTAGACTACAGTCATGCCGTCGCGTCAATCTCGGACTTATACCCGGTACCACTGTTGTCTAAATTAGCGTAATTTTCCGCAGACGCCTTGAGAAAACAAAGGCAGACGGATGGGTGGGTGCGCTTTCGCCCGAAGGAGGTTGGTCGGCAGAGGCAGGTCACTACCCCAAAAAAGATGGCTACCCCGTGAACCGCCGGTTCGAACCTATGCAAGCCAAACTGAAACGATGAAGCTCTCTACATTTCGACCATTACTTCGGCAAGCGTCCATTCGCATTCCTCAGGAAATATGTCGATATCCAGACCCGTTTCATTAGCAGCGTCAATGCGTGCCCTGTCATACGCGTCTGACAGAATTTGCGGCAAATCTCGGCGTAAGCTCGGGCTCTCGCGCAGCGACTCTTCAATTTGCTTTCGTTGAACCCGAATGCTCGCCTGCCAGCTTCGCGATGCTTTTGCCGGCTGGTACTTCGTTTTTAGCAAGTGCATGAGCAACAGCGAAAAAGCGCTCCGCAGTTCTCGCCTCTCGCTTTTCCCCAAATCTCTCACCTCGTCCGCGAGCGCTGCTCTGTCAATATCTTCAAAGCGGCCGTCTTCGATTGCGCGGGCCGTGTCTTCCACCCAGCCAGCATAGTCTTGCGTATAAGCCCTGACCGTTGCGGATAATCCTTTGCTGCTTTCCATCGAGCCCTTCCTGTGAAGCTCCCGCCCACATTTAATAGTACTTTGAAGAGCCGCCCGTTGGATTTTAGGCACACGTATGGTGCCGCCGTGCCCAACGAACAGTGATGCGAGGCGGAGTTTTGCGCTTTTAGGCGGTGGCCTCCATGCTTTGCGGCAGCTCCGCAGCTTCGGCGATGGCTTCTTCGAGCAGTTTCGCCTTTTGATCGGCGGTAAGCCGGTTCATGTAAACGGTGAATTGGAGTTTTGAAAAAACGAACCCAAGGCCGGGTACGGTTTTGAGGGGTTTTTTGTTGTGTTCGGCCAGAAGAGCGGCTTTGGCGGCAGCGGCCAGGGCGTTTTCTTGTTCCTTTGCTTTTCGAGTGGCTTGTAGCCGTTCCAGTTCCGCTGCTTCGCGTTCGCGACGACGGGACAGGCGGTGTTCTTGCAGAGCGAGATTGCGCAGTTCTTTTTCGTGACGGAGGCGGACTTCGCGTTCGAGCGCCAGATGAGCGGCGGGATCGGCGTAGGTGGGTTCTTCGGCGATGAGTTTGGCACCTTCCATTGTTAGGACGACTTGCTCGAGGCCTGGGATTTTGTTGAGGCGCCATCTTAGGTCGGCGATGGATTGCACCAGGGCGCATTCTTCGGGGCCGACGGGTTGGAACTGAGATTGATAATCGCTGATGTCTTTGTGATAGCGAGGTGCTTCTTCGGCACTGACAAGGACGTGGTTGCCCGTTAAATTGCACTTCACGGCGTTGAAGCGAGATTTGGCTTTGCCTTCCGGCGATACCGGGCCGTGCGATTTTTGTCCGTTCTCGCGAGCGGCCGCTGAGTGGGCTTCGGAGATCGGGGTAGTGCTGCTATCTTGATTGACTTCTGACATGGTGTTACTCCTGAAAAAGATTTCGAGCTGAGCACTGCGGGAGGAGGGTGGAAAGCTCCGGACCTCGCTGGCCAACACAGGGTTGATCACGGTTTGATTTTGAGTGATGGATTCGCGCGACGGAGATTGGCGAATTGGGTGCTGATTTATTAAGTGGTTGATTCTAGGTGGGTTGGGGGCGAAAAATAAATCTGCATTCGTTGTGAACGCATTTTCGAGGGGGCTCAAAGTACCGATTGTTGAGTTCAGTTAAGGACGGGGACGGAGGGGGGACGGAGGGGACGGAGAGCTATGGAACCATATCGATTTTCAATGCTTGGGAACGTCGGTTTGGCGAATCCTGGGTTCATAAATGCGTATTTTTAGAAATTCCACCGTGAATCGCTGCCAACGTCGCCCTCGCTTTGTATAGAAAAGTGTGTTCGGAGCGTCCTGAATTGCGATAGATGTGGTAATGAAACCATTCAGGGAGCCGAAAGGCGTCCGGTACCATAGCTCTCCGTCGCCTAAGTCTCCCAAAAACCGCCTCGCATCACTCGTTGTCTTGCACGGCTACACCACAAGTGTGTCAAAAATTACCCGCGCTACCACTCTCCGGTTCTTGCCGTGACCTGCAACACGGTATTACCTGGCAAAAACTGGCCAGCCGTTTTTCCTTGACTCAACTATTCCCAGGGGAGTACAAAAGTTTAAGTTACATCTCGCTGCTACAACGATCTAATTAGTATTCGCTATCCGCGAACCAAGGGGGAATTTCTAAGTCCATGAAGACGCTTTCACGTTCTATCTCGTTCTTTTTCTTGGCCTGCCTGCTTGCCATTAACGCCTTCGCCCAATTCCGAGCTGGCATCCAAGGCACCGTAACCGACTCCGCCGGCGCTCTCATCCCTGGCGCAACCGTTACCCTCACCAGTTTGGAAACCAATGTTCAACGTGTGGCTACCACCAGCAACGTTGGCGTATACGATATTCCCGGCCTTGCCCCAGGCCGCTATTCGCTCTCAGTCGAAAAACCGGGATTTTCCAAAAAAGTCTTGAATGATCTCAACCTGATCGCCGAACAGACACAATCCTTTAACGTTGCTCTCGAAATCGGCCAGGTCTCCACTGTGGTGAATGTCGATTCCTCAGTCGCCCAAGTCATCGATACCGAAACCGCCATGATCGGTGGTTCCATCACCGACAAACAAATTCAAGATTTGCCCTCCGCCGGTCGCGACCCGTTCCAACTGGTTCGCCTTGCTCCCGGCATCTTCGGCGACGGCGCGCAAAGTGCCGGTGGCGGCACCGCTTCGCTCCCCGGCTCTAATATTGGTGGACCCGGCGCCACCGACAGCATTTTCAAAGTCGAAAACGGCGTGCAGATCGTCGGCAACGGCGGTCGCCAGAATTCCAACGACATTCAAATCGATGGTGTCGGCGTCAACAGCGCCGCTTGGGGCGGAGCGGCTGTCATCACGCCCAATGAAGAATCAGTGAAAGAAGTGCGCGTCATTGCCAACAGTTACGACGCCCAATACGGCCGTACCAGCGGTCCGCAGATTCTAGTCGTTTCGCAAAATGGCACTAACGATTATCACGGCAGCGCCGTTTTCAAATGGCACCGCCCCGGCCTCGACGCCTACAACCGCTGGGACGGCATCGGCACTCCCAGTCCTGTGCAGCGCGACAACAATCGCTTCAACCAATACGCCGGCAGCGTGGGCGGTCCCATTGTAAAGAACAAACTGTTTGCTTTCTTCTCTTACGAAGCGCAGCGCAACAAGTCGAACAGCGTCGGCACGGCTTGGTATGAAACTTCGCAATTTCTGCAAAACGCCGGCCCGAAGGGCAGCATTGCCCGCACCATTCTCTCTTATCCTGGCGAAGGTCCGGCACCCGGCACACTCGTCCAAGTGACTTGCGCACAAGCCGGCCTCTCCTCAACTCAATGCCAAAACACCGGCAATGGTCTCGATCTGGGTTCTCCTCTCAAGAACGTTGCCTTGGGTGTGCAAGATCCCACATATGGCGCAGTCGCCACCCCTTATGGAATTGGTGGAGGTTTTGACGGCGTCGCCGATGTGCAAGAACTGCAGACCCAAAGTCCAAACACCGCCGCCAGTGTGCAATATAACGGCCGCGTCGATTACCAAGCCACTGATAAAGACCGCATTGCCTTCAGCGCTTACTTCACGCCCACCACGTCCGAGTTCTACAACGGCGCGCAACGCTCCGCCAACGATTGGCACCACAGCGGCCTTGCCCAGTCATGGACCGGAATCTACACCCGCACCATCTCGCCTACCATGATTAACGAAGCGCGCTTCGGTGCCAGCGGTTGGCGTTACAACGAAGAAACTTCCAATCCACAAGAACCCTTCGGTTTACCGCCCATCGGTATTAACGGCATGGGCAACGTCAACGTGCAGGGGTACGATCCACCGGCCCCCGGCATCTTCGATCAAATCACCTATAACGGCCGCGATACCCTCACCAAGGTTTACAACAGTCACACCATTAAATTTGGCGCCGATATTTCCCGCGCCCAATTCTTGGACGCTGCCCCCTGGGCCGGCGTGCCCAGTTATAACTTTTACAACATGTGGGATTTTGCGAACGATGCACCCTATGTAGAGAACGGCACCAACTTCAATCCCGTCACCGGCGTACCCACTATTGCCGAAAAGAATCTGCGCTTTGGTACCTATGCCGGCTTCGTCCAGGATGACTGGAAGGTGCGAAAAGACTTGACCGTGAATCTAGGCATGCGCTGGGAATATTTCTCCCCTTTGACTGAAACACACGGCAACATCAGCAACCCCATTCTGGGTCAAGGCCCCGACCCACTGGCCGGCGTTACCTTGCATGTCGGCGGTGATCTGTTCGCCACCAGCCACAACAACTGGGGACCGCAACTTGGCTTCGCCTACAACCCCACCAGCAAACTCGTGTTTCGCGGCGGCTTTGGCATCGGCGACAACTTGGAACAGCTAGCCATCACCTCCAACGGCCGCTTCAATCCGCCTCTTACCGTCAACCTCACGCTGTTCGGGCCCAACATTCTCTACGCCCTCAGTTCCAGTCCCAAAAACCTCAGCGGCTATCCTTCCAATCCCGCAGCTATCCAAACTTTCAGCCCAACCACCGGACTGCCCATCACTGGCGCACCTTCTAACCTGACGGGCTTCCCCAACTTCATGCCTACCAGCGTGACTTACCGTTACTCATTTGAAGCGCAATATGATCTGGGTCATAATTGGATGGCCTCGCTCGGCTATCAAGGAAGTAAAAGCAACCACCTCACCCGCCAGAGTGAGGCGAATTGGGTTTACTACCCATACAAAAACCCAAACCTCGCGAGCTTGGACATTTACTCCAACGACGCCAACGCCCACTCCAACGCCTTGCTAGCCGAGGCCCAGCACCATTTCTCGAAGAGTTTCGAAGTCGATTTCCAATATCGCTTCGCCCGCAGTGTTGATCAGGGATCGCAGGATTACAACGAAGATCCCTATCCCTGGAACTACAAATACACAACCGGCCCCGCCGATTTCGATGTCGCCCACAACGTTAAATTGTGGGGCTTGTGGACGCCTACCCTCTTCCATGGCAACAACAAAATGCTCGACAAAGTCATTGGTGGCTGGACACTCAGTGGCATTGTCAACTTTCATACCGGCTTTCCCTGGACGCCCCAATATTGCGGCGTGGGCAACTACGTAAATCCAAGTGGAGCGCAGCTGTACCAAAGCGACCAGTTCCCCGGCTGCATCCTCCCCCAGACTTACTCAGGTGCCGGCGGGACTAACTACAGCAACTCCACCTTCCTCGGAGCGGGCAATTTCTCCAATGGCTCACTTTCTTATTTCACTGCTCCCACACTCAACCCGAACGGTTTGATCTTCGCGCCCCCTGGTGCGAATATTCACCGCAACATGTTCCGCGGCCCAGGCTTCTTGGGCGACGATTTTACTCTTGCCAAGGCGTTTGGTTTGCCCAGGATGAGAATTCTGGGTGAAGGCGCCAAACTAAACTTACAGGCGAATTTCTATAACTTGTTCAATAAACTCAATCTGACCAACATCAATAACACCATCGGCAATTACGCCTCCAACGGCTCTATCGCGAACGGGAATGCCACGTTCGGTTTGGCCCAGAGCGCCTTTGCCGGTCGCACTGTCGAATTGCAAGCGCGCTTTAGTTTTTAAATGCACAACCTCGCTCGCTGGGGCAGGCGCTTTCGTCTGCCCTTCCTCTCGCTTTTCACAGTTCTGCTCCAGGCCCAGTCGTCCTTCCCCGCCCTCGCCAAACAAGCCTCCGAAGCCCGCGACGCCAACCACCTCGACCAAGCCGCTAATCTCTATCAAAAAGCGCTTGCCCTCCGCCCCGCTTGGGCCGAAGGTTGGTTTTCCCTCGGCACCATCCAATACGATCAAAATAACTATCAATCCGCAGACATGTCCTTCAGCCGCGCCGTGCAGGCTGACCCTAAAGTGGGCACACCCCAAGTCATGTTAGGCCTCTGCGAATTTGAACTCGGCCACGACGAATCAGCCCTCGCTCACTTACAAAACGGCCTCCGCCTCGGCATTGCCGACAATCCCCAACTCCGCAACGTCGCCCTCTTTCACGAAGCCGTTCTCCAACAGCGCACCGGCAAATTCGAAGCCGCTCTCCAGACGTTTTATCCTTTGTGCTCCGCCGGCGTGCAATCCGATCAACTCATCACAGCCATCAGCCTCGCCGCCTTGCACCTCCGCGCTTCAGACTCATCTGTTCCCTCCGTCGGCCATGCCGAATGCCTAGCCGCCCAAAAGCAATTCGAGCAAGCCCGGACCGACTACCGCGCTCTGGTGCAGCGTCATCCAAACTTCCCCAATATCCACTACGCCTTCGGCCGTTTTCTTCTGCTCATCGTCCACGATCCCGCAGCCGCCATTGCCCAGTTCGAAGAAGAAATCAAGAATCAACCCTCCAACCCGCTCGCCCGCCTGCAAATTGCCGCCGCCGAATATCAAGTGGATTCCCCCGCTGGCCTGCCGTATGCCGAAGCCGCCGTCAAGCTAGATCCGAACATACCCCTCGGTCATTACTTACTCGGCCTCTTACTGGAAGATACCGGCCAAGATAACCGCGCTATTCCTGAACTCGAACTCGCCCGTAAGTCATTTCCCACCGAGTCCGGCATTTACTACGCGCTCGGCAAAGCCTACGCCCACGCCGGCCGCACGCAAGATGCTGCCCAGGCCCGCGCCGTATTTAAACGCCTCAAAGATCAGCCAGGTCCATCGCTGCTTCCTGCGCGCTAGTATCGTAATCTCATGCCGCGCGTCTTTCTCATTGACACCGATACCGCTTCCGATGACGCCGTTGCCCTCATCATGGCGCTCAAAGCACCAGACGTCCACGTGGCCGCCATCACCGTGGTCGCCGGCAATGTCGGCGTCGATCAAGCCTGCCGCAACGCCCTCTACACCGCCGAACTTTGCGGATCGAACGTCCCCGTCTTTAGTGGCGCTCAGTCTCCCTTAAGCCGTCCCCTCGAAGACGCCAGTTGGTTTCACGGGCTCGACGGCATGGGCGATCATGGCTACCCTCTCCCCAAACGTTCCGTGGAACCCCTGCACGCTTCCGATGCAATCATTCAGACGGCCGAAGCCAATCCCGGCCTGACCATGGTCACCCTCGGTCCGCTAACCAATCTCGCTCTGGCCCTCCAGCGTAAACCGGATTTGGGAAATCTGGTCGGCCGCTGCGTCGTCATGGGTGGTGCCCCGTGCTGCGAGGGAAATGTGACCCCCGCTGCCGAGTTCAACATCTGGTGCGATCCCGAAGCCGCTCATATCGTGATGCGTGGCGGATTACCTCTTGAACTCGTCGGCTGGCAACTCTGTCGTGGTACGGCCGCGCTCGACCTCACCGACATCGAACAAGTAAAGGCTCTAGGCACTCGCTTAGGTCACTTCGCCATTGAGTGCAACAGCACCGCCCAAAAAGCCTATCTTGAACAGACCGGCGAACATGGCATTTCGCTGCCCGATCCAGTCGCCATGGCCATCGCCCTTAACCCTGACGTTTGTACCGGTTCAAGTACCCACCACGTAGACGTGGAAACCCGGTGTACCCTCACCCGCGGGATGACCATAGTCGACCGCCTCGGCGTTTCTGCTAATCCCCGTAATCGGTTGATTTGGAAAGATTTGATCCAACGCCCGCCGAACGTCAAGGTCTGTTGGACGCTGGACGTTCCCGGCTGGAAAAAGATCCTGTACCAAGCACTTTCCCAATAGGAGTATCTGCATACGTTGGTACTATTTGCACGGTCGACCGTGTAAATTCTGACGTAGCAGAAGCTGGGTTTAGGTGACAATACGGTTGTTATAGGGTAGATTATAGAAAGTAGCTGCGAAAGGGTCTGTTGCGAGATCGATCACGTTAGATTAATCGAGTCTCAACAGGTCTTAGCAGTGATTTTGGGTCGTAAATAATGTTCCGGGGCATGGAGGCCCCTTTCTTGAAGAGACTTTCTTCCCTTCTTTTCTTATCGGCGTTGAGTTTCGTGTCTTCGGCGTCTGCTGGCGTGATCTGGACAGATGGTCTGACTACACCTGCTCTCGTTGCGGGTGGCAATCAATATGCGGTTACTGCGGGAACCACTCTGGGCAACCTCACTGTGTCCCAAGCGAACGTTGACTATCTTGTGACTCCCGATTACACGGGTTCTCTTTGCGGGGGCCTGACTGCATGTATTGACTTAGACGGCACACCTGGTATCGGTGGTGTAACGAGTTCAGTGAACTTCGCTACGCCTGGTACGTATGTCCTGAGCTTCTATCTTTTCTCCGCTCAGCGTGGTACAACTGCCTCAACAACCGTTGCTTTCGGTGGTCTGGTTCCGGCCGTCACCTATACAGATGGTGCGGCGGTGAACGGTACGCCAAACGGTTTGGTTACTGAAACCTTCAACGTAGCTTCTACAGGTTCTTATACGCTTAGCTTCACCAGCCTCACTGGCGGCAACAGCGGCAGCGCCGGTGACCTCGTTGGTGGAATTTCGATCGCCGCCCCAAACGCTGTTCCTGAGCCTTCCACGATGTTGCTCTTGAGCCTGCCTTTACTGGTTTTCGGTTCCAAGGCATTTCGCCGTTCGCGCAGCTAGTTTTCTGGACTAATTTAGTTTTGTCAGAGAACAGGTACGACGAAAATCGTACCTGTTTCTTTTTTGGAGCCTGGGCCGAAAAGCATGAAGATTTTACACTATCTCAAGCCGATCTAAGTTATACTAAGGAAACCCAGATCGCACTTCGATTTATCCGACCAGCAGCGTTTAGACTGTTGGCGCAAACCAGAGTCTGGGAACTTTGCAGTTCATTCGGGTCTAGGAGCCCATTTTTTTGAAGAGACTTTCTTCGCTTTTGGTCTTTCTCACTTGCAGCTTATCCGCTGCAACCACTCATCCGGCGATCGCCGCAAAAGCCCCAGAACCTTCCACATTTCTCTTGATGAGCTTACCTTTGCTCGCATTTGGCGCCCGCGCTTTGCGGCGTACCAGCAAAGACTAAGCAACGCCCAAAACAAAGATCTATAGACTCAGCACTGGACAATGTGACTGCCGGATAATGGAGTAGCTCTGCGTCCGCAGACGTCCGCTCGCCTTGCTGGCGACCTCTTCGTCGTGATCGCGCCCTATGACCAACAACTTCGCCCCAATGCGTTCCGCGAAGCCACAGATGGTCTGCGCCACGTCTCCCGACTGTACGCAAGAGACGATACGGCCCGCCGCAAAGCTCAAATTATTCTTGGCCAGTTCGCTGGAAACCAGTTCTTCTAATTGAGGTTGAAGATCTGCAGAGTTTGCCGTACCGTCCTGCCCTGTTGCCGGAGTGACGTGAAGTACCCCCAACTTTGCTCCGAAATCCGTGGCGAGCTGGGCGGCTGATAAAAGCGTTTGCGCACTGATCGTCTTCATATCGATGGCGCAAGCGATGGTAGGAAACTCCTCTTTCGCATCATGGATATGCTTTTCCATGTGGACCCCGGTAAGAACAGCCGCTGGTAGATCATCAAGCACCTTCGCGGTAACGGAGCCGATCAAAAACCGTCGGAAGATGCCGTACCCGTGAGTCGGCATGATGACAAGATTCGCCTCTTCAGCTTTGGCAATCTCCACAATTTGCATTTCCGGAATGCCTTCGTAAACCAGACGGCGCACCGGCAAACCAGCCAGTTCGCGGGCGGCGAATTCTTCCAGCAATTTAGTCTTCTCGGCAATCAGCCACTGTGGCACGGCAATTGCTGCCGGCGGCGCCATGCCGATCTCCGGCGTAATGAACACTGGGTTGATGACATGCAAAAGAGTGATTTCGGAACCATACTTCTCGGCCAGCGCCTTTGCGTACAGCGTCATTCCCAGGCAACGCTCTGAGAAATCGATCGGCAACAGTATCCGGGAAAACTTGACCATGGTATGACTCCTAATCTGATGGGGTTCGTGCAATTAACCTACCAAAGCCGAATGAGCCAGTAGAGCAGCAGGAACCTTAACACCGTGCGTGATCCAGCGCAGCGGAATGTGCTTTAGAGCGCAGAGGAACGACGACATATGGCCACTGCCCCCGTAAGGCGTCTGCGGCGAATTGGGGGTTGGCGTGCATATGAACCTTATGCCGAAAGGAGAACAACGATGCGGCTTGGCGAAATTTGTACGCGGAATGTAGTGACCGTGGAAAGAGGTACGCCGGTTGATGAAACGGCGCGCTTGATGCGTTCGCAGCATGTCGGCGACGTCATCGTAGTGGACCACAGCGCCCGCGGCGCGATTCCTGTGGGGATTGTGACTGATCGCGACATTGTGATTCAAATCATTGCGGCCGGCTTGGATCCTTCTCGCCTTACTGCAGGCGACGTCATGGCGCTCGACTTGGTGACGGCAGCGGAAGATCAGAGCGCCTTTGAAACTGTTGCGCAGATGCAACGGAACGGTGTGCGTCGTTTGCCCGTCGTCGACAAGATGGGTTGTCTGGCAGGAGTCATTACTGGTGATGATTTGCTGGAACTGTTTGCCATGCAGCTGTCGAGTTTGTCGAAAGTGTCCTCCAGTGAACGCAAACAGGAATTACAAGCGCACGCATAGCAATGTTGCGCGCTTTTTAGTTTTGGCTCTTTGTCTTGTCTTCCCTGAAAGACAACAAGGACTAAGCCCGGCAGCCGCCATCGAAGGTGTCGCAAGCACGGATGGCGGTGCCCCTTTGCCGGGTGTGAGAATCGCATTGGATAGTTTAACCAGACCGCTGCACTTGGAAGCGCAAACGAATATGACCGGGCATTACACGATTGACAACGTGCCTCCCGGGGCCTATTCTCTTTCTGCGGAAGCGAAAGGTTTCGGCTGCACCATCGTGCCGAAAGTTGTCATTGAAGGCGGCAAACGCCTGAAACAGGACTTCGAATTTCTGCACAGCCGCGGGAAGTTGGGCTGTCCCACCGTTTCCAAAACCAGCGCGTAGGAACATAGGGGGAGTGGCCCTATTATTAAATGCGCGCGATCTGAGCAAGTCCTATGGTTCCGATCCGCTGTTCCGCAATCTGACATTGAACATATCCGAAGGCGAAAGGATTGGTGTCATCGGGCCCAATGGTTCCGGCAAGTCAACATTGCTCGAACTGCTGGCAGGTCGGAAACAACCCGACAGCGGCGAAGTAGCGCTTCGCAAGAATACGCGATTGGCGTACGTCGAGCAAGATTCGCGCTTTCCTCCAAAGGAGACCGTGCGTGAAGTGATCCGGCGTGCGTTGGAACGCGGCGGCGTTTCGGAAGAAGAGAAAGATAGCCGGGAGGCCGAGACGCTGGGTCGCGCTGGCTTTGCCGATTTGGATGTGGAAGCCGCTGCCCTCTCCGGAGGATGGCGCAAGCGCTTGGCGTTGGCCGAAGCGTTGGTGGCTGATCCCGATATTCTGTTCCTTGACGAGCCGACCAATCATCTGGATTTGGCCGGCATTCAATGGCTGGAAAAGTTATTGCAGGGCGCACGCTTTGCTTGCCTTGTGGTGAGCCACGATCGCTACTTCTTAGAGAACGTGGCCACCGATGTGGCCGAGATTAACAAAACGTATCCGGATGGCATCTTGCGCGTCCGTGGCAATTACAGCACGTTTCTGGAGAAGAAGGGCGATTTCCTGGCGGCGCAAGCCAAGCGCCAAGATGTGTTGGAAAACCGCGTAAAGATTGAAATGGAATGGCTGCGGCGCGGCCCAAAAGCGCGTGCAACAAAAGCCAAAGCCCGTATTGATAACGCGCATGCGCTGATCGGCGAATTGGCCGATTTGAATAACCGGTCGCGCACCGCGACGGCCGATATCGATTTCCAGGCTTCCGAACGCAAAACAAAGCGCTTGATCGAAGTGATTGGCCTGCGCTATGCTTTTGACGAGAGACTGTTGTTCGACGGCCTGCAGTTCGTGCTAACGGCAGGTACGCGCATCGGCTTAGTGGGACCGAACGGCAGCGGCAAGACGACGCTGCTCCGTCTGCTGCGGGGCGAACTGAAGCCATTGAGCGGCGAAATCAAACAAGCCAACGCGTTGAAGGTTGTTTATTTCGATCAGAATCGTCCACTCAATCCCGACCTTACGCTGCGACAGGCGTTAGCAGGTGGCGGAGATTCGGTCATCTACCGCGAACGCGTCATCCATGTGGCGTCTTGGGCCTCGCGTTTTTTGTTCGCGAACGAACAACTCAATCAGCCGGTGAGCCGCTTATCGGGTGGCGAACGCGCGCGTGTGCTGATTGCCAATCTGATGCTGGAATCAGCCGACGTTTTGTTGTTGGATGAGCCCACCAACGATCTGGATATTCCCACGCTGGAAATATTGGAAGAGAGCTTAGTGGAGTTTCCCGGTTCGCTAGTGCTGGTTACACATGATCGCTATCTGCTTGATCGTGTTTCCACAACCGTCGTTGGACTCGACGGCGAAGGCAAAGCAGAATTATTCGCCGACTATTCGCAGTGGCAGGCTTGGGTGGACAAGAAAGGCAGTAAGGCAAAGTCATCCACCAATACACCGAAAGGAAGTGCCGAGGCAAAGCAGCCCAAAAAGCTGTCATATCTGGAAAACCGTGAATGGGAAGGGATGGAAGCGCGCATCGCTGACGTGGAACAAGGCGTGGCGCATTGGCGTGCGCAGTTGGAAGAGCAAGATGTTTTGCGTGATCCAAAGCGGCTGGCGGAGTGCTTCAGCAAAATGGAAAGCGCGCAAAGCGACTTGGAATTGCTCTACGCGCGTTGGATGGAACTACAAGAGAAAATCGGTTAGGCCTTCGCGGCTTTGGCCAAAGGTGCTGCGGTCAAGTCTTTAATTTCCGTCACCGGGCCATTCTTCGTGACAGAAGCAATGCCCTTCTCCATAGCGGCTTTCGTGGTGTAAGTTTCACTCTTGCCGATAATCTGCTTATTCGCGGCATGCAGATCGAAGTAAAACTGCCCGTTGTGAGCGGTTTTGCGTTCGAACTGGGCCTCGATTTGCGAATTTTTCTGGACGGACTCAATGCCGTTCAGAGCCCCGCTTTTTTCCTTGTACATTTGGCTGGTGAGAATGATCTCGTTATTACCCGCCAGTAAATTAAACATGAACTCGCCATTTTTCGTTGGTTTCAACTCGTACCGAGCCGCCATCAGAGTCTCCAGTATGTAGATTTACCTAGATGCGACCGCTAGCATATCAAATTTGAATGCAAACAAGGGCTGTGCTTTAATAGTAGAGGCGTCAGTTTGCACAAGCCGAAATCAGGGATTTGTTGCGGGCTCGGCGTATTGCTCCTCAGTAGCTCAATGGCAGAGCATTCGGCTGTTAACCGAAGGGTTGTAGGTTCGAATCCTACCTGGGGAGCCAAATTATTTCTATCCGCGGCTCTTAAGCCACCAGTTCATGCAGCACCTTGCCGGCCACATCCGTAAGCCGGAAATCGCGGCCGCTATAGCGGTAGGTTAGCTTCAGGTGATCAATCCCCATCAAATACAAAATCGTCGCATGAATATCATGCACATGCACCGGCTTGTCGATCGCCTTGAAGCCAAAGTCGTCCGTCGCCCCGTAAATCGTGCCGCCCTTCACAGCACCACCCGCCAGCCACATGGTGAACCCGAACGGGTTATGATCGCGGCCGCGCTTGGCCTGGTTCGCCATGCCACCGACTTCGCGCACGGGCGTGCGTCCAAACTCGGAACCGCAAACCACCAGCGTGTCGTTCCAAAGACCACGCGCCTTCAGATCCTTGATCACGGCCGCAAACGCTTGGTCGGAATGCTTGGCATTTACTTTGTGCGCCATGATATCCGCGTGTGCGTCCCATGGGTCGCCCTTTGAATAATAGAGCTGCACCATGCGCACGCCTTTTTCCACCAGGCGCACCGCCATCAAAGCGCCACGCGCGACATCACCCGGACCATACATGTCGAGCGTCGCTTGCGACTCCTTCCGTATATCGAAAACCTCCGGCGCCTCCGTCTGCATTCGGTAGGCAGTCTCCATAGACTGGATCACCGCTTCCACCTGCGGATCGCTACCGGCATCCTGCGCGCGGATCTTCTCTAGTTTGTCGAGCAAGTCGAGTTCTCGTCGCTGCTCGGTTTGCGAAAATTTCGGATTGTTGACGAAGTTCAGAATCTTTTTCGGGTCGAAGTTTTTTTCGATAACAACCTTCTGCAATTTTTCCTTGCCGTCTTTATCCTTTTCAGGGGCCGCGCTCATGGGCGCGCCGCCGGCACCATCAACAACACGTTTGTTGGCGATATACGTCCCTTGGTTAACCGCGGGCAGAAAGCCATTGCTCCAAAGCGGTGGTCCAACGGTTGTTGGGATGTCTGGACACAAAACAACGAACCCCGGCAGATTTTTATTCTCACTACCGAGCCCATAGGTAAGCCACGCACCCATCGAAGGGCGGCCAGCCTGATTGGCACCAGTATTCAACATCAGACACGACGGCTCATGGTTGGGAATTTCCGTATATACGGAGCGCACCCAACAAATGTCATCGGCCACCTCACCCAAATGCGGCCATAACTCGCTCACATCCATGCCGCATTGCCCGTGTTTTTTGAAAGCAAACGGCGACTGCATCAACTCACCCGTTCGTCTCTCTGTCGATATCGAACCGCCGGGCATCGGCTGTCCGTCGTACTTGGCGAGCATCGGCTTGGGGTCGAACGCGTCAATCGTCGAAAGGCCGCCGTTCATGAACAGAAAGATCACTCGCTTCACGCGCTGCGGATGATCGAGCCTGGCCACACCAAGCCCCTTATCGTCCAGACCAGCTTTCAGCATGGACTCACCCAGCATGCCCGCAAAGGCCATCATGCCGAATCCATTGCCAACCTTGCGTAATGCTTCTCTGCGAGTAACCGGAATTGAAGATTTGTGACTGGACATGTATGGACCTTTTTAGTTGATAAAAATGAATTCGGTGGAACTGAGCAACAGTTTGGCGTAACGGCCCCAAACGGTGGGTTCGTATTTAATCTCAGCGGGTCCACCACTCCCCTTGCGCACGCCAGGAACGCCTTCCATCATGCCCATGCCCATTTCCGCACTTGGATCTGCCGGAGTTGCATCAGCCGGCGCAGCCGCCGCACTTTCGGCGCTCGGCCCACTCGCTGGCTGATCGGTAGCCGGAGGCGCGCTGGCCTTGGCATCGGTGGTCGTGGGCGCAGGCTTCGCCTCGCTATCCTTCTTCTGCTTTTCCTTTTCTTTTTCGAGCGCCTGTTTCTTGCTTTCTTCGTATTCCTTAAGCGGCTCGGTCTTCAGATACTCCAGCGCGATTTGGACTTCGGCCTCTTTCGGATCACGGCCATAGACCAGGTTGTAAAGTTTGCGAATGCGCGCAGCATTGTTCGGCTCAGCTGCCGCGCGTTTGTAGAGTGCTTCCGCCTCCAATTGCACGAAATCGCTATTCATGAGGAAAAGGCGCTGTAGCGGAACGGTTGTAGTGAAGCGCTTTTCCGCGCTGATGTTGGGCGGCGGAAAATCGAAGAGTTGCAAATACGCATCCAATTTGTAACGGCTCACGTGGCCATAAACCGTGCGCCTGTGATACTCGGGCGTAAGATCTTTCGGCGGCCCGCCAATCTGATCATCCAGATCTCCCGCCACTTCCAAGATCGAATCACGAACCTGCTCGGCATCCATTCGCTTGCGGCTGGCGCGCCAATAGAGCCTGTTGCCAGAATCTCTCTCCGAAGCTTCAACATCGTTCGCAGTGGAGAGCTGGTACACCGAGCTCAGCATAATTTCACGCTGCAGCTTCTTGATTGACATACCATTATGCACAAACCAGTTCGCCAGATATTCCAGCAGTTCTGGATCAGTAGGCCGCTCTCCGCCAAAGCCGAAGTTGCTGGGTGTATCAACAATGCCTGTTCCGAAATCCGCTTTCCAAATGCGATTCACAATGACCCGCATCGCAATCGGTTGCTTGACAATCAGTTCCGCCAATTGCAGGCGACCACTGCCCTGATCGAGCGGCGTAGGTTCTCCCGGCGACAAAATACTCAAAAAGTGCCGTGGCACTTCCGGCCCCAGCGATTCCGGATTTCCACGAAGCGCCAGTTGGATGTTCACCGGCTTATCGGAATCCTTCACCCCGTGGACAAACGGATAACGCGCGTCGACTTTCTTTTGGAGCGTTTCCACATCTTCCTGCAGCATTTTCAAACGCGCCTGAGCCGAAGGCCCCAGCCTGCTTTCGAGTCCCCAGCCTCGGAACATCAAGACACCCGGCGTCTGCTTTCGCGGATCAGGGTCCATCATGTCGTTGGCATCTTCCTCTTTGAGTTCCCGGAAGAAAATCTCCGTCCAGAAGTTCGTCTGGTCATCAGGCAAGCTCTTTAGGCGCAGCAGCGCCCCCGGATTGAAATCCTTGTTCGAAACGAAATTGCTCGGCTTGTCGGTCTGTTTCTTGGGCTTGGTTCCATCCACGTCTTTGTCGGTGATGACGCGGTTCTCTTCATCAATCCCATCCTTAGCCACGGTTACATCCACAATCTGCTGTTGAAACTTATCGGCCAACTTCTTCGCTTCCGTCTCGGTGCCGCCGCCCTTCTTCATCATCGCCAGCCATTCATCTTTGTTGTGATACTTGTCGGTGGGCTTGCCCATGTACTTGATCCAGCGTTCCAACAGCTCGTAATCAAGCCGGCGCTTATCCACCACTTGCGCAATGTCTTTCTTCTGTTTGCCGGTCACTTCCCAAACGCCCATCAAGTAGTTTGATGTCTGAAGCATGAGAGAGCGTGCCAACTCACCCGTAAGCGTTCGCTGCAGTTCCTGAAGAACTTTCTCTTTTTCATCGAGTTCGTTTTCCGTCTTGACGTACTCTTCTACGATCTTCTTGGGAGCCTGCGGATACTCTTCATACGTCGTGTTGTAGAAAACACCGGCAAGGGAATAATAGTCGGTCTGCGGAATCGGATCATACTTGTGATCATGGCAGCGGGCACACTGCACGGTCATGCCCAGGAACCCGCGGGTCACCGCATCCACACGGTCATGACGTTCGTCGGCGCGCGTCACTTCGTTGGAACCGTTGTCGTAGTACCACGGACCCAAGCCCAGAAATCCAGTAGCTGGGATCGTCTTATAACGGACTTTGGCGTCCAAGAGGTCGCCCGCAATCTGAGCCTTTACAAACTGATCGTACGGCAGATCGTCGTTGAACGCGCGGATCACCCAATCGCGGTACGCCCAAGCATTCGGATAGGGCCGATAGCCGCGCGGAAAGGGATTCAAACTTCGATAATCATCTTCGCCATAGCGCGCCACATCAAGCCAGATACGGCCCCAACGTTCTCCATAGTGCGGCGAAGCCAGCAGACGATCCACCACCTTTGCAAATGCATCGGGCGAATTATCTTTCGCGAAAGCCGCTTGCTCTTCCGGCGTAGGCGGCAGCCCGGTGAGATCCAGATAAGCACGCCGCAGAAGATCGTGTTTGGTGGCCGGATGAACCGGCTTGAGCCCTTCCTGTTCCAAGCGCGCGAGCACAAAGCGGTCAATACCCGTCTTCGGCCACGCTTTATCCTTCGCTACCGGTTCCGCCGGTTCCTTCAACGGCAAGAACGACCAGAAGTTCCTGCGCTCCGGAGAGATAACATATTTCCCATCTTTGCTGGGAGCCACGGCGGCGGCCGTACTCGCCGGCCACGCAGCGCCTGCCTTGACCCATGCTTCCAACGCAGCCACTTCCGCCGGCTTCAGCTTGCTACCGTAGGGCATCTTCAAGTCCGGATCAGTCTGACGAACCGCTTTTATGAACAAACTCTTGTCAGGATCTCCCGGCACTAACGCGGGGCCACGTTTACCGCCCTTCTTCATCCCTTCCAAACTGTCGAGACGCAGGTCTCCCAAGTGCGAATTCGCGTGGCATCCGAAGCAATTATTCGCCAGAATAGGCCGGATTTTCGTTTCGAAATATTCCGGCGTGCCGGCATTTACCGTTTGTGCGGCAAGCGGGTGAACGGTCTCTAGCAATACAAGAGCGCTGAAGATGAAACTGATTGAACGCGGCATGATTGTCTCAAGTGTCGAACTTAACGCAGACGCTGCGGCGAAACGAAACCACCCGGACGAGGAGTGAACAGCCAAACAGGGCTGCACGGTACTTCATTTAAGTTATCAGAATTTCTTAGGATCAATGCGCCAGATATTGTGGGCTCGCAGATTCGACAGCCAAATAGAGCCATGCCCTGCCCGGATGGAATCTCCACCTTCGCCCACCCATTGTCGGATCACCGTGTTAGTAGCCGGGTCAATCTCAGAAATCGGAATGTGAAACAAAGTGGCCCAAATATGTCCGAAACCATAAGCAATCTCTCCGCCTTCGCCGGGAATACCCACCTCAATGGTGGCTACCACTTTGCGTGTTTGCGTATCAACGCGTGAAATCGTGCCATCGCCCTGATTCAACGTCCAAACACAACCATCGCCAAATGTTTCAAAACGAGCACCGGGTCCAACCGCAATCGAGTCCGTCACTTTGTTCGTGGCGGCGTCCACGCGGGTCAACATGTTCTTGGCAGGAGTAGTGACCCAAATCGCGCCATCACCATAAACGACGGCCGCCGAACCGGCAGGCACATCAACTGCCGCCGCAACCGTGTTGGTCTTAGGATCGATGCGTGACAGTGTCCCCTTCGGATCGGTTACCAGCCAAACCGCATCTGCGCTCGTTGCAATTCCGCCTTCGCTTTCTCCTGGCCCGATGGGAACCGTCGCAACCACAGTATTCGTCGCAACGTCTATCCGCGAAATAGTCTTGTCTCCACAACTTGGTACCCAGATGCTGCCGAAACCCGCCGCTAAACCAGAGCACGGGCGCTTGCCAACGGTGATGTTCGCCGCAATCTTGTTGGTATTTACATCCAGCCGGTGAACAATACTCCGCGGCCCGTTCGTGACCCAAACCGCATCTTCCGTGAGAACCTGCCAATCGGGCGATCCGCTTTCCGCATCAAAGATGGCGATGGGCGTAATGGTAGAAAGTTCACGCTTCACCCCCGGAGTGCTCACGCCAGGCGGAGGTGCATGTTTCTTCCCCGGCTGTTGAGCCTGAACCGTCAGAACGATTAAAAAGCACGCTGCAAAAAGTTTTGGGTTCATCGTTTGGATTTCCTATTCCGGCAGCGTCACAATGACCCTCTTCGGATCAATCCGCCACACCGTACCTGTTTTGGTATTCGACAGCCAGATAGCTCCGGGCGAAACCGCAATGGCACCGCCGCCTTCTCCGGTGAATTGCTGAATCACCATTTCCGTCTTCGGATCGATGCGCGCAAGCGGGAACCCTGGCTGTGTGACCCAAAGGTAACCTCCGCCGAACGCCATTTGACCGCCCATTCCAAAAACGCCAAGATCAACGGTTTTCGAAACGCTATTCGTCTTCGGATCAATGCGGTCAATCTTGCCTTCTTTGCGACAAAGTGCCCAAACGGAACCTTCGCCCACCGCAAGAAACTCTGGCTGGTCGGAAACTTTGATGGCTTGTTCAATCAAATTCGTCACCGGATTGATCCGCAGAACTTTGTTTTCCGCCGGACACGCGAGCCACAAAGCTGTTTCGCCGAACGTTAACCCGCGACACCCGGCCGGAACCCGCAGTTCCCCGACCACCATATTCTGATCCGGGTCAATTCTGGAAATAGTCGTCTTATCGTCAGTCAGCAGCCAGATGCTATCGGCCGTAGCGGCAATCACGTTCTCAACACTCGCCACGCCGGTAGCGATAGTGGCCGACACCTTGAACGTTTTCGCATCAATACGAGCCAGCGAAGATGTGCCGCAAACGGGAACCCACAAACTATCGAAAGCGGCGGCCATACCACCGCATGGTTTGCTCAAGCCGCCAATTGGTTCGCCTGGTTTATTTGTCTTTGGATCAATCCTTTCGACATTGTCCTTTCCACGCGCAAAAGCTGAGACTGAAAAGAAGAGCCAATCGGGCTTGGCGGGCGCCGGAAATTCGGCTTCCGGTTTGAGATTCGCAAAGGGAATTTGCACGCCTGGGGTCTTCACTCCCATCGTCGGCTTAACCGGCTTGGTACTCAGCGCGGCCTGTGACGAAACAACGAGCGTTAACGCAAATGATAAGTTTATAAAAATACGCATCGATCCTCCATCACCTGTTCCTGAATGCCCGCCAGCTTGCCAGTTGCGTGATCTCTTCCGCATCACTCAGCGCGCACGGCTCGCAGATAAATGACTTAACCTTCCGCCCACTGGCCAGCGTACAAGTTCCAATTCCCAAGGGCGGCGGCACTGCTGCCACGAAAGGTCCAAACGCATTCTCGGGAACGGCCCATACTTCTACTTCAATAGCCGCGCCGCCCCCGGTTGGCGAATAGATCAGTCCTGGTTTCGCGGGAACCGTTCCCTTTAACGCATAGAAGCGGTAATCGGGCGATGTGTGTGTCGCCTCAATCAGAAACGCGCCGGCATGTGTGAGTTGGTGGTTCAGCGGTTGTCCCGCTAGATGAGCGCCGCAAACCGCCAGCGCCACGTAGCCAGCGGGACAGTACGGTTTTTCAAGCGATTGGCGATGTAGAAGATCAGCCGTATGAAGCAGTGCCTCTTCCGACCACGCCGGTCCGATCAGCGTCACGCCAAAAGGCATTGCGTTGCCGCGAGTTCCCGCCGGTACCGCAACGGCGGCCAGATCCAGCAGGTTTACAAAGTTCGTGTAGTATCCGAGATTCGTGTTGGTGCCAATGGGATCGGCGGCTACTTGCGCGTGCGTGTAGTGGGTGCCTGCGGTGGGCACAAGCATGAAATCCATGTGCCTCCATTCCTGCTCCGTAGCGCGGCGGGTTTCCGCCAATTTGTACATCGCTTCGAATGTATCGGTAGCACTGATCGTTCTCGCACCACCAATGATGCGCGCGGTCACAGGATGCAGCGAGTCTGGGTGTTTTGCGAAAAACTCTTTGATGGCGGCCAGCCGTTCGGCCACCCAAGGTCCTGAATACAGAAGTTCCGCTGTTTTGTGGAAGGGTTCGTAGTTGATGACCGTGCGGATTCCGCCTAATGCCTCCACTGCCGCAATTGCTTTCTGGAATCCGCTGGCCGAATCGTGATCGTCAAAAAAACGCAGCCATTCATCCGAAGGCACACCGAAGCGGAAACCTTTCGCGGGCCAGGATTTGCGCTGGCCGCACGGACGCGACCACGGATCATCCGAATCGAATCCGCTGGCCACCGCTAAGACTCGTGAAGCCTCCGCGCAAGTTGAAGCGAAGATGGAGACGCAATCTAGGGTTCGGCATGCGGGCACAACGCCCTTAGTACTCAGCGCGCCTCGCGTTGGTTTCAACCCAACAATGCCGTTAAACGCCGCAGGCACCCGGCCCGAGCCAGCCGTATCCGTTCCCAACGAAAACGAAACAATCCCCGCCGCAACCGCCACGGCCGATCCCGAACTCGACCCGCCCGATATGTGTTGTTCGTCAAAAACGCTCGAACAAGCGCCGAACGGCGAACGAGTTCCAACCAAGCCCGTCGCAAATTGATCGAGATTTGTTTTACCGATCGGCAGCGCTCCGGCCGCCATCAATCGCGCGATCACGGTAGCGGACTCATTCGGCGTGTAAGCATAATCGGCGCAGGCCGCCGTAGTAGGAACACCCGCAAGATCGATATTGTCTTTAATCGCGAAGGGAATTCCATACAGTGGCAGATCTTCTCGAAACGGGCCGAGCGCTTCGGCGCGCGCAACGGTTTCCTCTTCAGGAATCAGATGAATCCAAACATACTTTTCGCCGCGCTCGCGGATGCGTTTCCAAGTTTCGCGAACAATGCCCGCAGGTGTGAAGCGCCCATCCCGGTAGCCTTCCCTCAGACTCGCCAGATTCATTGCGATCATGATGAAGCCTCCGGCCGAACGAACATGAGACTCTGGCCCGCCGCCACTTGAACGCCTTGCCCGCACAGAATTTCAACCACGGTGCTGCCTTGTGGCGCCACCACCGTAATCTCCATCTTCATCGATTCCACAATCACCAGGCGCTGCCCTTGCACCACGCGGTCACCCGCCTTTACCGCCACGTTCCAAATGCTACCGTGCGCCGGCGAATTGATAGCGCGGCAACCTTCCGGAACAGCTTTCGGCGCAACAGGCACTTCTTCTACCGCCTCCACCTCGCGGTCCAAGCCGGCCTGCTTCCAACGCTCACGCTCGGCTTCAAACGCGTTTTGCTGGCGCGTCTTCGCCACCACTGTCTCTTCGCTAATGGCGTCTAAAAACGCATGATACTCGCGCAACCGAAACTCTTCCTGCGTGATCTGCGGATGATACTTCCCGTGCAGAAAATCATCGCGCATGCCCAGAAGTTCATCCGCTTCAACCGGGTAGAAACGAATCTGATCGAAGAAGCGCAGCAGCCACGGTGTGCCCCGCCGAAACTCTGCTGTGGTCCGCCAAGTATTCCACATCTGCACCGTTCGCCCCACAAACTGATAACCGCCGGGGCCTTCCATGCCGTACACACACAGATAAGCGCCACCAATGCCAACCGAATTCTCAGCCGTCCAGGTGCGCGCGGGATTGTACTTCGTCGTCACCAGCCGGTGCCGCGGATCAAGCGGCGTGGCCACCGGTGCACCTAAGTAGACGTCGCCCAAGCCGAGCACCAAATAACGGGCATCGAACACAATCCTCTTAACGTCTTCAATGGAATCGAGTCCATTGATGCGGCGGATAAATTCGATGTTGCTCGGGCACCAAGGCGCATCGGGCCGAACCGACTTCATGTACTTCTCAATCGCCTGCCGCGTGGCTGGATCATCCCAGGAAAGCGGGAGATTCACCACACGAGTTGGGATCGTCAGATCGTCTAGAGACGGCAGCGAAGACTCGGCGCGATCCACCAAGTCCAACAACTTCGTTCGCGAAAGTTTTCCAGTGTCGTAGTGAATTTGCAGCGAGCGTATGCCTGGAGTCAGATCGATAATGCCTTCAGGCCTCTCTTGCCCAAACCAATGCAACAGCTCCTGCACGCGAAAGCGCAAGTTGAGATCAAGCACCGGCTCACCGTATTCGATCAGCAAATAGCGATCACCGGAAGCGCGGCAGACGCCCGATGGCATGCGGTGAATGACGGCCGGTTCGGGCGGTGTGACACGATCCGGCAACGGATCGGAATTCTGTGCCTCCTGCGCCGCAAGCGGCACGAAACGAACAGAATCGTCGGCACGCAATTGCCCCATCTTCCACAGTTCTTTATCGACGATTACAACCGGGCAAACGAAACCACCCAAGCTGGGTCCATCAGGTCCGAGAATCACCGGCATATCGCCTGTAAAATCAACCGCGCCAATAGCGTATGCGTTGTCGTGAATATTGGAGGGATGCAGGCCTGCCTCGCCGCCGTCGTGCCGCGCCCATTGAGGCTTGGGGCCCTTTAAGCGCACTCCGGTGCGGCTGGAATTGTAATGAACTCGCCAAGACGTGGCGAAAAACTCGCGCATGTCGTCTGCAGTAAAAAAGTCGGGCGCACCGTGCGGACCATACGTGACACCAATCCGCCATTCATTTGTAATTTCCGGAATTGCTTTGATCTCGGTTCCCAAAGTGCCCGACGCCTCGCGCACATGCAGAATATCGCCAGCGCGGAGCGTGCGTCCAGCCTGACCGCCGAATTGGCCCAATGTAAAAGTGGCTGCGCTTCCCAGATACAGCGGCACTTCTAGTCCACCGCGAAACAGAATGTAGGCTCGCACGCCCGCGCTACCGCACTCCGCCAGTTCCAACACCGACCCTTGCGACGCACGAATCACTTGCCATTGCGGAATCATTTGCCCATTGAGTCGCGCATTGAAGTTCGCCCCCGTAAGGGCAATCTCCGTATCGCAATGAAAAGTCAGCATAGGCCCGGAAACCGTACATTCCAGTCCCGGCGCACCTTCGCTATTGCCAAGCAGCAGGTTTCCGAGCTTGAAAGAAAGCGAGTCCATCGGACCCGAAGGCGGCACACCAACATTCCAATAACCGAGCCGACCTGGATAATCTTGCACCGTGGTCATAGTGCCACCATCCAGCACTTCTATGGTGCGGCGGCGATACGGAAAATCATTCAGAAAACGTGTAACCACGCCACCCTTGCTGAACTCCTCACTTGCCACAACCTGCCGCATGTACGCAAGATTCGTCTCAATACCGCCGATATGCGTGTCACTCAACGCCACCTTGAGATTCGAACGGGCCGCGCCCCTGCTCGCTCCATGCACAATGATCTTCGCGAGCAACGGATCGTAAAACGGTGTGACCTCCGTTCCGCGTTCCACCCAGGTTTCAATACGCGCGTTCTTCGAAAACTCAGCTTCCGTCAACAGTCCCGCGCTGGGTTGGAAATTCTTGCCGGGGTCTTCTGCATAAACGCGCACCTGCATGGAATAACCGTGAGACTGCGGCTGAATACTTGCCAAGTCCGGCATTTCGTTGGCGGACATGCGAACCATCCACTCCACCAGATCAATACCCGTGACCTCTTCCGTGACGCCATGCTCCACCTGCAAGCGGGTATTCACCTCAAGAAAATAAAACTTACGCGCAGCCGCATCATAAACAAACTCCACCGTTCCGGCCGAGCGATACTGCACAGCCTTGCCCAGCAAAACCGCATAGTGGAATAGCTCCGCGCGCAGCTCCGCCGAAAAGTCAGGCGCAGGAGTCTCCTCAATCACTTTCTGATTTCTTCGTTGTACCGAACAATCACGCTCGCCTAACGCAATCACTTCGCCGCGCCCATCGCCAAAAATCTGCACTTCCACGTGCCGTGCAGATTCAACGAATTTTTCAAGATAGATCCCGCCATCTTTGAAACTCGCCCGGCTGGTTCGAGCCACTGACTCGAACGCTTCCACAACTTCCGCTTCTGCTCGGCACAAACGCATGCCAATGCCACCGCCGCCCGCTGTGCTCTTCAGCATCACCGGCAAACCAATACGAAGCGCCTCCGCCCGAGCCTCATCTGCCGTACTCAAAATCGACGTGCCGGGTAACAAAGGCACACCATTCGCCTTCGCAATTTCACGCGCCGTATGCTTCAACCCGAATGCGCGCATTTGTTCCGGCGTTGGTCCAATAAACGCAAACCCAGCACGCTCGCAGGCTTCGGCAAAATCTGCATTTTCGCTCAGAAAACCATAACCCGGATGAATCGCCTCCGCGTCTGTCTTACGAGCCGCATCCAGCACCTTCGCCACGTCCAAATAGCTAGCAGCAGCCACCGCAGGCCCAAGCAAAACCGCTTCCCCTGCTTGCGCCACATGCAGCGAATGCCTATCCGCTTCGGAGTAAACAGCCACCGAACGAACACCAAGTCTGTCAAGAGTTCGGATAATCCGGCAAGCAATGACGCCGCGATTCGCTATGAGAACTTTCGAAAACAAACTACTGACCCGCGTCCCAGACCAGCACCTGAATCGGCGTTGGATCATAGCCATTACACGGATTGTTCAACTGCGGACAATTGCTGATCAGCGCGATCACATCCATTTCGGCCCGCATTTCCACATATTTTCCGGGATTCGAAATGCCGTCTTCAAAAGTGAGTTTTCCTTCCGGCGTCACCGGTACGTTCATAAAGAAATTGATATTGGCCGTGATGTCGCGTTTGGTCAGATTCCACTTTGGGTCAGCAATCGCCAACAGAAAACTATTGCGGCAAGCATGCATATGCCGCTTCTCAATGGCATACCTAACTTGGTTACTTTCAACCGCACAAGCGCCGCCCAACGTATCATGCCGCCCGCATGTGTCCGCCACAATCGTCAGCATGGCGTTGCCCAGGTTTGAGCGCAGCGTGGTTCCAGTCGTCAAATAAATGTTGCGTTGGCGCACAATCGTGTCAGTTGCACTGTAACGTTCAGCAGTATCGCTGGCATTGTAGAACAGCGTATCCACCGCCTGATTCCCTTTAAGATCCACAATCCGAAACGTCTGCTTCGCCTTGATTTCATGAATCCAAAAGTCACCAGCAAGCACAGTCTGGTTATAGACAGCATCTTCGGGATGAAGTGCGCTCTCAATCACAGAAAATACCTTTCGGTATTGATGAATCCACGCGCATTCTCCGGACACTTGCGCCTGCAAGGATCATCCGCTGCCACAGGCAATGCCGGCCGAATCGAAAACTTCACCGGCTTCGGCGCATAGTTCGGACTCGGATCAAGCGGGTGCTGGCCGGTATCGAGAATCACCAACAAATTCATCTCAGCGCGCAACGTAACAGAATCGCCCGCCGCACAATTGCTTGCGACATACTCCATCGACCCGTCGTTGTGCACCACCGCTTTGCTAAAGAAATTCACATTCGCCGTAAGATCGCGCAAGCCCAATCCATACTTCCCCAGTTCAACAATAAAGTTGTCGCGCGTGTTCCTCTTCCAGGCATTTCGCATTTCCTGATATGTTGAATCACCATACTTCTTCCGCACAGCAGCAGCATCATTGTGTCCGCCTAACGGATCGTGCCAGCCGCGCGTGTCCTCGGTAATGGAACAAAGAATCCGCCCCATGTCGGAATACAGAACAAAGCCCTTGGTCAAGTGCGCGGTGTGTTGCGCCTTCAGGGTATCCGGCATGTTGTAACGTTCCGTCGGCGCTTCATAGTTGTAAAAGAGGGCAGCCACGTTCGCGCCCCCTTCACTGTCTTCAATTCGCAGTTCTTGACCGCGACGTAGCCGCAAAGACCAACTCGCGCCCGCCTCAACGGTATCCCCCCACAAAATCGTTTGCGACATTTTCACTAAAACGAATATCGCAAACTCAACTGCACCACGCGCGCAGGCTGAGCAGACTGAAACTCTCCAAACTGCGAAGTGTTGTTGATATCCAGAATCGGATTATAGAGATTCACGTGATTGAAGGCGTTAAACGCTTCGGCCCGGAATCCCAAGCGGTGTCCCTCCCACGGCATCGCGAAATTCTTCATCAACGCAATATCAACGTTGGTCGCACCAGGAAGTCTGAGAATCGCGCGCGTTCCTGTTGTACCCCCGGCCTGCTGGAAGTAATTTCCAGAAGCGGAAGTATTCGCGAACAGGCTCGGCAATCCGTTGTTGTCTATGAACTTGCCATAGTTATTAGTCGCACCTGGAATCAAATCTGCCAGCGCACTAATTTCATAATTTGTAGGATAAACACCATTCGCGGAAATCGTGGAAGGCAGACCCGAATGGTAACGGAAAATGGTGGAAGCCTGCCAGCCGCCAATGATCGCATTCACAAACCCGTTCGCATTGCTGACAAACTTCTTCGTTTTGCCAAACGGCAATTCATAAAGCCCATTAGCCGTTACGTTAAAACGCTGGTCAAAGTCCGAAGATCCTCGGAACGCATTCACATTGAAAGCATCCTGAATCACCGCGCCGCTCGTACCCGCACCCGATTCCGCACCTGACGAATTATCAATCGAATGTGAAAGCGTGAAGTTGAAATCAAATGCAAACCCATTCGAAAGCGGCCGGCGAAGACTCACTGTTCCCGCATTGTAGTCGGAGTAGGCTGCATTCGTCCAAGTGGGCAAGCCCGCAGCCTGTAGCGGATAGAACGTATTGCAACCGGTAACGCTGTAGCATTTGTTGGTACCGGGAATTCGTTGCCGGTCCATCAAATTCAGATTGTCTTCGTCACTCAAACCGTTGATGACCACCCAGCCGTAGTAATAATTCTGAGTCGCGCTCCCGGGCACAAAGGCATTGGCCAAACTCGGAAACATGTTTTCGATGAACGGAACCGTCCCAATCGAACCATAATTTTGCCCAGCGGCCAGATAGTCATTGTGCAGCACCCCAACCGCCTGCGCCCAGGTAGTGCCGGACGTTTTATCTCTGAAAGTCGTCAGCGGCTGATCAAAGTCTTGCTGCACTAATCCACGGCGGTATAGCCGCCCCGCATAGCCAAGTTCAAGGGTCAG
>Ga0182012_10001165_pt1 | contig 29048 bp, 24 predicted proteins | sample 612S2SmetaG_FD_120486 | JGI IMG/M metagenome (GOLD analysis project Ga0182012, IMG submission 120486) | Permafrost microbial communities from Stordalen Mire, Sweden - 612S2S metaG | ecosystem: Environmental > Terrestrial > Soil > Wetlands > Permafrost | place: Sweden: Stordalen | collected...
ACCTCCGGTGAAGCCGGTACCGAATGCTCCGCGGCCGATGATGGCCAATCCGGTGCAGCCAGTGCCGGCGACGGCGCAACACGCTAACCCTCAACCGCCGAATCCACAAGCGCCAAATCAGCCGCGGCCCAATGTGGTTGCGACGTCAACCACGCAGCAACCGCACAATGCCTACCCGGAACGCGAGCATCCGAGCAAGCCGCCAGCCGCGAGCAAGCCCCCGTCTCCGCCCAAAGAACACAAAGATAAGGGCGAAGAGAAGAAGGATAAACACTAGAGAGCTTCAGTAACATGGGTAGTTCGCCAAGCGACTACCCATGAAGATTGTTGATATTCGCGCCACGACTGTTACAGTGCCATTGGAAGCCGCTCTTCGGCACGCTAACGGATGCCATTGGGCACGATTTGTGAGAACTGTCGTTGAGGTAGAGACAGACGACGGCCAGATTGGTTTGGGTGAAATGGGCGGGGGCGGGGAATCGGCCGAAGCAGTATTTCGGGCGATGAGGGGCTATCTGGTCGGACACGACCCAGCGCGTTTGGAAGAAATGCGCTTCCTGATCGCGAATCCAACCGCTTCGCTTTATAACAACCGGACGCAGGTGCTGGCCGCACTGGAGTTTGCGTGCCTTGATGTTCTGGGCCAAGCGTGGGGCGTGCCGGTTCACCAGATTCTGGGTGGTAAGTTGCGCGATCAAGTACCGTTCGCGTCATATTGCTTCTTCAGGTATGCGAACCCGCACAGTGGAATGGACGAGGTTCGCACGGCGGATCAATTAATCGCCTTTGCTCAAGCCGCAAAAAAGCGCTACGGCTTTACCACGCATAAGCTGAAAGCCGGTGTTTTTCATCCAGATCACGAGTTGGAACTTTTCCGTGCGTTGGCAAAAGCGTTCCCGAAAGATCGTGTACGGTTTGATCCGAACGGCGTTTGGTCGACCGAACAAGCCATCCGCTTTGGCCAGGGGATTGAAGATCTCAACAACGATTATCTGGAAGATCCGGTTTATGGCTTGAACGGCATGCGTCACACGCGGGGGAAAGTCCGCATGCCTTTAGCCACGAACACCGTTGTGGTGAATTTCGAGCAACTGGCCGCCAACGTTTTAGATCCAGCAGTGGACGTGATTCTGCTTGACACGACTTTCTGGGGAGGCATTCGGCCCTGTGTGAAAGCGGCGGGCATCTGTGAGACTTTTCAGGTGGGAGTAGCGGTTCATTCGTCTGGCGAGTTAGGTATTCAATTAGCCAGCATGCTGCATCTGGGGGCAGTGATTCCGAATCTGTCGTTCGCGGCAGACGCCCACTACCATCACCTGACTGATGACATTATTGAAGGCGGCTTGATGAAATACGAGAACGGCAGGATTAGAGTTCCCGATGGCCCTGGCTTGGGAGTCAAGTTAGACCGTGACAAGCTTCGAAAATATCAGGAGCTTTATCAGAAGCTTGGGCCGTATCCCTACGATCAAGATCCGGCGCGACCTGGTTGGACGCCAGTTTTACCGAATGACCGCTGGGCAGACGAGAACGATGACAAATATCCGGCGGCACTGGGTTAGTTATGGGCAAAAGCTGTCTTGATCTAAGCGGCAAAGTGGCGGTAGTTTTTGGCGCGTCGTCGGGTTTAGGAAAGGCCATCGCCCTTGGATTAGCAGAGCATGGGGCCGACGTTGTGCCCACTGGACGGCGCGGCGAGATGGTGGGAAGCGTTTGCGAGCAAGTGAGCACTTTGGGCCGCAGAACCTTATTTGCCACGAGTGACGTGTCGGACCGGTTGTCGATTCGCGAGCTGCGAGATGCCGTGAAGAAGCAGTTGGGGCGGGTAGATGTTTTGGTGAACGCGGCTGGGCAGACGTTCCGGAAGGCTAGCGTGGGTGTAGAAGATGCCGAGTGGGCCGAGTTGTTTGAGACCAATCTTACTGGAGTGCTGCACACCTGCCAAGAGTTTTATGAGCCATTGAAAGCGGGTGGCGCGGGCCGGGTGATCAACATCGCTTCGCTGGGGTCATATGTTGCTTTTCATGAGGTGGCAGCTTATTGCGCGTCGAAAGCAGCCGTACTTTCATTGACGCGGAGTTTAGCTTGCGAGTGGGCGGCGGACAGGATCTGCGTGAATGCAATTGCGCCGGGAGTTTTTCCGACTGAACTAAATGCCCATCTCTTGACCGGGACTGAGCGTGGGAAGGAGATTTTGCAGCGCACACCGATGAAACGCTTCGGAGATCCAAGGGAGTTGGTTGGTGCGGCGGTACTGCTGGCCTCCGACGGTGCCAGCTTCATGACGGGAGAGTGCTTAGTGGTAGACGGTGGCTATCTCGCTTCGGGAGTAAACTCATGAGGCGCGCGCTCTGGCTGCTGATGCTTGTGTCTCTTGCGAAAGCCGAGACTGGGCGAGAAGCTTGGTTACGTTATCGAGCGATACCGACGCCTTTGCCCAGTGTAGTTGTGAGGTTCGGAGATGAGCCCGAGGTGATTGCCGCCGCGAAGGAGGTTTCGCGCGCGTTAGAGGGGTTTAGCGGAAAGGCGCCACTCAGCCGTCAGTCATTGGTTGATAACTCGGTTGTGTTGGCCACGGCTCGGAGTCTAACAAATCATTTGCCCGGAGTTAGTTCGCTTACTGACCTGGAAGCCGGCGGCTACTGGCTGGGGACAAGCACTGTAAAAGGAAAGCGGGTCTCTTTTATAAGCGGGTCGGATTCGGCGGGAGTTTTGCATGGGGCATTCGCATGGATTCGACACGTGGCTGCGGGCGAAAATGTTGCGCGGCTGAATGAGAAAAGCGACCCCGCTGCACCAATCCGCTGGGTGAATGAATGGGACAACCTCGACGGCACAATTGAGCGAGGTTACGGTGGGCGGTCGATCTTTTTTGAGAACAATAATGTGGTGGCTGATCTCACCCGCGGAGGTGAGTATGCCCGGTTGCTAAGTTCTGTGGGAATCAATGGCTGCACGGTTAACAACGTAAACGCGAATCCGCGAGCGTTGACCAGCGAGTTCCTCCCACAGATTGCGCGCATCGCCGAGGTGTTCCGGCCTTGGGGAGTGAAATTGTCGCTCTCCGTTGATTTTGCGAGCCCCAAAACGATTGGAGGTTTGGACACGTTCGACCCAGAAGACGGTCGAGTTGTGGAATGGTGGAAAGCCAAGGCAGATGAGATTTATCGGCTGATTCCCGACTTTGCAGGGTTTGTATTGAAAGCTGATAGCGAAGGCCGGGCTGGGCCCGCTACTTATGGGCGGACGCATGCGCAAGCAGCTAATCTATTGGCACGTGCTTTGAAACCGCATGGAGGAGTTCTTGTTTATCGAGGTTTCGTATACGATCACCACGCAGATTGGCGAGATCTGAAAAAGGACCGGGCCCGGGCAGCTTACGATAATTTCCAACCGCTGAATGGGCAGTTTGACGACAATGTTCTGGTTCAAGTGAAGTACGGGCCGATTGATTTTCAGGCGCGCGAACCGGTATCGCCATTAATCGGGGCGCTTTCCAAGACCAATCAAACTTTGGAGCTACAAATCACGCAGGAATACACTGGGCAGCAACGGCACCTCTGTTACCTTGCGCCGATGTGGAAGCAAGTTCTCGATTTTGACTTGCGCGTAGGCAATGAGCGAACTCCGGTGAATGAGATCGTCGCTGGGAAGACGTTTCGGAGGCCGCTCGGAGGCTTTGTTGGAGTGGCGAATGTGGGGCGGGATGAAAACTGGCTTGGGCATGACTTAGCCATGGCCAATCTTTACGCGTTTGGGAGACTGGCGTGGCAGCCGAGTTTGAGCGCAGAGGAGATTGCGCAGGAGTGGACTCGACAAAGCTTTGGAAATGACAAGCGGGTTGTCTCAGCTATCACCGGACTCGAACTGGATTCCTGGCGAGTGTACGAGGGCTATACCGGACCTTTAGGACTCGGCACGTTGACCGACATCTTGCGCGGGCACTATGGGCCCGGTATCGAATCAGCAGAAAGGAATGGTTGGGGACAGTGGATTCGGGCGGATCATGAGGGGATTGGGATGGATAGAACCGTGGCAACGGGAACGGGGTTTATCGGTCAGTACCCTCGGGAGGTGGCACATATGTATGAGTCACTGCGGGAATGTCCGGACGAGTTGGTGCTGTTTATGCATCATCTGCCTTACACTTATGTGCTGCATTCAGGAAAGACCATTGTTCAGGATGTTTATGACTCGCACTATCAAGCTGCTGAAGCGGCCCAGCAGTTTGCGATCCGCTGGAAGGCATTGGAAGGCTTGATTGATGAAGCCACTTTTGCGAGAGTGATGAACAGGCTCGATTATCAAGCTGGGCACGCAATTGTGTGGCGCGACGCGATTTGCAGTTGGCTCCTGAAGGAGTCCGGAATTCCAGATTCCAAGGGTCGCGCGGGTCACTTCCCTGGGCGGACCGAGGCGGAAAGCATGACGCTCAGCGGTTACACAGTGAAGGATGTGACACCGTGGGAAGATGCTTCGGGAGGGAAGGCTGTAACGTGTGAAGCGCCTAACCAAAAATGTACGGCATCGTTCACGTTTGCGGGAACTCCGGGGCTGTATGACATCGTGGTGCAGTACTTCGATGTGAATGACGGAGAGGCCCGTTTTCAGCTAAACGTTGGTGACAGGGTTTTGAGAGCTTGGATTGCCAACGACCACTTTCCGACAAAGGCGCTGAATGGAGATTCGTCGACAAGGGTGACATTGCGAAAAGTAAGGTTAAAAACTAACGAAATAATCAAAGTGGAGTCATCGCCAGACGGGAATGATCCTGGCGCTCTTGACTATGTTGAAGTTATGCCGTCGCGCTAGGGCTCAGTCGTGTAAGCCTGCCGTTCTGAGTGCCGCGCGCAGAGAATCCTCCGATCGGCCACCTAGGAAGAACTTCACCACTTTGCCGTCTGGGCCGATGACAAAGACAGTGGGTATTGCCGAGATCCGATACAGCCGGTGGGCCTTTCTCGAACTGTCGTCAAGCGTGGGCAATTCCAGTCCAGCTTTCTCCAGATACTTTTTCGCGGTGCTGCGATCCTCGTCGTTCACTCCGAGTACAACCACGCCCTTGTCTTTCAGTTCGTGATAGAGCTTTGCCACCGTGGGCAACTCGGCGCGACAGGGCGGACACCAGCTAGCCCAGAAGCTGAGCATAACTACCTTCCCGCGAAAAGCACTGATGCTCACTTTTTCTCCGGTCAGTGTGCGCGCTTCGAAATCGGGCGATTCATGATTAAGTAAAACAGAACCCGGCTGCCCGGGAATAATTAGGTCCTCCACTAGCTTCGCTTTCTTCGGAGGGTCGAAAACGAAGAGATCCGCAGGGAGGGGATCGCCCAATGAGAAACGATTAAACCGCACACTCACTCGCAAGGTGGAAGTGGCTGATTCTTGCTTTCTAATGTCCGCCCATGTCAGCCTCCCAACCACTGGTCTGTCCGGCGCCATAACGAGCTCGGCGATGGTAACCGTCCCATTAGGCTTGGGTTTGCCTTGAATGTCGATAGCCGGCCAACTCACTTTACCTTCGGCTAGCTTCAGATTCACTGTCCGCACAGCGTTCAACGATTGAGCTTCTTTTAAGAGCGTTGCAATTTTCGGGATGGCTTGCCGTGCAAAGCGTTCGGTTGGTGGTGCTGCGCTTTCACGCTCGCCCGGTTCTTCTTCCTCGCCATCGGCGTCCAAACTAACTGCGTCTTCCTCGGAGTATTGTTTCTTGCTGGGAAGATAAGACCACCGCTTCTTCCCGTCTGAAATAAGCCAGTATTCCTCTTGACCGGACGCTTCCACTTTTACGAGAGACTTGCCATTTTCATCCGCCGCTAATTGAATCTTGGCTTCCGCAACGGCAACCAAAAGACCTCCCGGCCGCTGCGTGGCAATATTTATTTCGCCTGCCCAAGAATAAACTCGCGGGTTTGCCGATCGTTTCGAAAGCTCTTCCAGTGTTTTGCGTAGAGTTGTTAAGTCCGAATTGGCGGGTTGCTGGCTTTGTAGAGGGAGGGTTAGGCAGAGGGAGGAAATTAATATCGAACCCAGTGTGACGCGCATCGACTAGTATCTTGTCACAAATTACTGTGCGATTGCAGGGGCGGGGTGTTACGATCCCGCCCCTGTTAGAAGCTTAGAACGTAAACTCGCCGTGAAGTTGGACCAGGCGAGGTGATGCGTCACCTCCCAGGAAGGAACCCAGGATCGAAGTGGGAACGTTGACTGTGCTGGTAATCTGACCGAAGAAAGGGCTCTCGATGTTGCTAGTCGGAGGAGCGAAATTCGGATGGTTGAACAAATTAAAGAATTGAGCACCCAACGCTAATTTCATCCCCTCACGAATCTGGAACGACTTGAGCACGTTGAAATCGGTATTGAAGTAACCAGGCCCGCGGTACTGATTGCGGTTTTGGTTACCCAGGCCGAGTTGGTAACCAGTGGAATTCACCACTGGGCTAAATTCGCTTGCAGTAAGGCAGGGTGTTCCATTGGTGTATACAGCAGAAGCTCCGCACGTTGGGCGGCCCGCTGTATCCGAATAGGCAAACGTAGTTCCGCCACCCACCAAATTATTTACACTGTCAGTGACCGAGAAGGGAAAACCCGTGCGATGGAAGATGGTGCCGGATAGTGTCCAGCCTCCGAAGATACGGTTCGAACCCTTGTGAAAACCGGCGTACCGAACAACATCATCGAGTACGTAGCTAGCGCTGATGTAATGCCGGACATCGTAATCGGAGTTGCCATAGTTGTAGGCGCGAATATTAAAGGGATCAATGGCCGCCAGAGTGTTGCCGCCGAACCCAAGTAAGCCGCCATTTGAAACGTCATCCAGGGAGTGGCTGTAAGTGTAATTAAAGTTGAATTGGAGATGCTCACTCATCGTCTTGCGCGCAGATACGACTATGCCGTTGTAGTTCGACGTTGCCGGACTCTGGTATTGAGTAACCGCGAAAAATCGTGAATCAGGCGCGGAATTCGGAAAGAGTGTAAAACCAGGAGCACATTGCGCACAGTAGGCATTCAAGCCACTGTTTGCAATCGCTTCATGAACTCCTCGGTTGCCCACGTAGTTCAAGCTAAGCAGTATGTTCTGGGGAAGTTGGCGTTGCACTTCCACATTCCACTCGTAGTAGCGCGGTTGGCTGATCTTGTTGTCGGAAGTAACGAGATTGGGCACGCTGAAAAGCGGATTCGACGCTGATATTGAGTTGAGAGTGCCTCCAGAACTAAACGCTGAGTTCAAGGCTGAATTCGCGGCATTCGCAATTTTAAACACGCTTCCTGGCACGCTCGATGCGACAGGAGTACTGTCATAGCCAGCCGTGCCCTGCAAGCCGATGCTGTTGTACTGCGGAATGTTTTCGGCGAATCCATCAACCACGAATGCCGGGAAAGCATCTCCAAAGATTCCGATTCCCCCGCGAATGACTGTCTTGCCATCCGAGAACGGCGAGTAGGCATAACCGATTCGCGGCTCCCAAATGAGTGCGTCGGAGGCAGGATAGGCTTGGTGCAAGCCAGTCTTGATAACCGCGTTATAAGGGATGTTCGGATCATGATCTAAAGAATTGAACGGGGCAGACCGTGCAAAGCAGTTAGAGTTACACGTGGGATTGGCACTATGGTCGGCGCGCAATGACAGAGTTAACTTGAGCTTGGAAGAAACACGCACATCGTCTTCGACATAAAGTCCAATCTGATAAGTGCGAATTTGCTGATTGAGATTAGCTGGGAAATTCTGACCGAAGAAACCATAGGTTCCGAGAACTCCGTTGTATAGATCGTCGATAGAACCGAACACTAATTCGCCACCGGTGTTCACACCGAAATCATAATCGCGCACAAGGTCTCGGTGGTAGTTCATGCCGGCTTTGATTGTGTGTTTGCCCCAAGTGTAGGAAAAGTCATCTACAATCTGATATTGCAAGATTTCACGGCCCTGCGGAGTAAAGGTGTCAATGGTATTCAGACCCGAGAACGAACCGTCGTTGATGCCGAAATAGTAGGGCAGCAAGGCATTGGCCGCCGAGGGATTAGCCGCACCAAACGGAGCATTGTAGTAAAGCGAAGAACCAACAAATTGATTGGTCGCATTTGCTCCGAAGATATGGGTCCAATTTAACTGGCCTTGATCTTCGGGCTGGATAGATGTGGCGCTGAAAGTCGGATTAATCGCGTCGGTGTATGTGGGCTGTACGCCTTGGTCTGTCTGGTAGCGGCCATAGATGCGGTCTTTGTCGCCAAAGTTATGATCGACGCGGACCGCAAGCTGCCACTCATGAGCGAATGCGTTGGGCGCAGCGGAGTACTGGGAAACGCAGGCGCCGTTGGCAATGGTTAAATCACCGCAACTCCCGGGCACAGCGGAGGCGCGGCTCAAACCGGTAGCTGAGTTGAATGCTTTAAACAGCTGTTGATAGAACGGAATTTCACCGCTCATTCCAGTGTCTTGCAAATTCAACAGCGTGGCATTTTGGAATGCAGTGCTCGGTAGGCGAACGACAGATGTGCTGGTCGGCAACACAACGCGCAACCCTTCTGTGTTGAAGAAGAAGAATGTCTTGTCTTTAATGATCGGGCCACCGACAGACGCTGCCCACTGGTTGGCGTTGACGAATTGCCGCGGTACGCCATTCGCATTGTTGAAAAAGTCGTTGGCATTCATGATGCGGCCGTCCCAGTAGTACTTGGCGTTGCCATGGAACGTGTTGGTGCCTGCCTTCGTTACGTAGTTAACGCTTGCTCCAGCTAACTGGCCATACTGCGCTGAATAACCATTGGTTGTTACCGAGACTTCAGCTAACTCATTCGCGCCCAGCAACAGATTTGTGGCGCCGCTGTTATTTAAATTTAGAAAAGGATCGTTGTCATTCTGGCCGTTGAGCGTAAACAAATTGGAGGTTCCGGGCAGACCGAACACCGAAAAGTTTCCATAACCGCCATTTGTGTTCATCACAGCGCCAGGCGCAAGCTGCGCATAGAATGTAATGTCGCTCCCTGGGTTGGGAAGATTTTGGAGCTCCTTCAGATTGAACACAGATTGGATATCGCCGTTTTCCGTATTAACTGTTGCGCCCTCTGCGATAACTTCGACTTTCTCAGACTGGCTTTTCACCGGGAGTTTTATCTCGGCATTAGCGGTTCCGCCAATGCTAACGGAGGCCCTGGTTTCAACCGTTTGAAAACCGGCAGCGGAAACAGTTAGCTTGTAATCGCCGGGAGGAAGAAGCGGAAAACGAAACGTTCCATTATTCGAGGTCGTTACAGTTTGCTTGAGACCAGTTGCAGGATTCTCAGCCACCACGGTCGCGTTGGGAACAACCGCACTCGATTGGTCCGTAATAGTACCGGCAATATCACCGGAAGTGTTCGATTGCGCGAAGACTGCCGCGCTGATCAATAAGCTCAAAAGGATCAAAAAAACAATGGATCTTTGTTTCATAAAAAAGCTCCCTTTCAAATGACACAACTCCCTAACCCATTTGACATCCCAATTTCGCGAGAATAGCAGTTTCTTACGATGCGTGTAAGTAACTTCAACTAGGGGATGGTACTGGAGCGGTCGTACTATGAACCCACATCGCCAGGTGACTAATTCAGAAAATAAAATGAATCAGTTCTGCTTTGGGTTGAGGTGAGAAATGGGAACAGTGAGCGAGCCTGTAGCGCCAGAGCTTACGTCCCTAACAATGACTCGCAACGACTCTGCATCTTTGGCTCGAACAATATCTTTGGCAAACAAAATACCATAGCGCCGGACCTTCGTCAGCTCGCTGGTTCCAAGCTTTAGGTCGATTAAATTGTTCACCACGTTTATTGAGTGACCTACCTTGTCGTGTTGGACAAACAGCACATCTAGTTGCCCTACAGTAAGTCCATCTTTGGGGCTGAGTGTAACAGTCTTTGGGTTAATCTGCACGGTCACTTGGAGTGAATCGGGAGAGCTAGGTTTGCCAGATGCCATGCCAGGTAGCACTTGTGCAGTCAAGCCAATGCCAGTTGCATCCACCGGACTTGTAGCCGCAACAGCTAAATCAGCTTGTCTGGTCTTCTCGTCCGAACTGGGTTGCGAGAAATCGAGATAACCATCGCGGTAGCGCAAGTTATCGTGTGGCTGATCCACATTCACCGTCAACTTGTGATACGAACCATCAAACTTTTGCTGAGTTGGGTAGAACCCTAGCGTGTAGCTCACTTGTGAATCGCCGACAGCTTCGTCTATGGCGTTCGCCAAATCGTTGCGATTGATGAAAGCCTTGCCGCCAGTCCGCGCAGCTAATATCCGCATTGTCTGCTGGTTGTCGGCGCCACTTATATCAATTGTCTTGTGGTCAGGCCGCGCAGTGCCAGATCCGGCAAAGTTTCCATTAATCAGAACGCCGTGGGCATCGACTGGATAGATGGCTATGTTCGCCGCATTGACGATCCGCATGCAGCGCTTGAATTCATCGGTATTGATGTAGCGATCTCTATTTTCGGCGGAGAATCCGTCAGGGCCTCCGTAGCCAACAGAGATCGGAAATCCGCCGCTCACCCAAACCAGGCTCTTGCGCCCTGGAAATATTGCGAGATGCTCGGCAATAAAACTCAGCGCACGCAAAGTCGCCTCAATCCGATGTTGCAAAAAGTAATCCTGCTCAGACGTGTTTCCTTGAAGGCTAAAAATGCCTTTCAGGTTCAGAGGGTCGCTGGCTGCGGAATTTTGATTGGGTGAGAGATTTGGAGCCGAACCACCCTTAGAAGAGTTGGTGGGAGTTGGAGTCACAACTGAACCAGGGGTGGATTCACCCGGCGTAGACGAAAGCGCCTTCACTCCATACTTATCCAACGCTGCAAGGAGATCAGTGGAGTCAGTTGTGAAATCGTGGATGACTCGCAGGCCCGATCCGAGTGCATAAATTCCCACGTGATCTCCCGGCTGAATTCTCCGCAGATACCGTATTACTTGGTCGCGCGCGAAGCTTTGATCTTGGATGTCGGTGTTAAGAGCATCCAACAAAATCACAGTCACGTTCGATTGCGACTTAACTATAGGCGCTACCCGGTTGGAAAAAACGTTGGGTGGTTGCTCCTCGGTTGCTGGTTGCGCGGCCGCAGGCACCTTTGGCGAACTTGATTCGTCGGAAAAGACGACGATCTGTTGCGGTTCACCATTATCTGTAACGCTGAAATCACTCTTCTTTAAGCCAGAGACCGATTTCCCACCCTTTCCATGAACGACAACGTTCACAACCACCAGCCTGGTGGCCGACTTGAAACTGGGCGCTTGCTGGCCGATGAGAACGAGACACGAACAGGTCAGAGCGAGGAAGAGACTTAAACTTCCGAAGCAACGCCGCATCATAAGCGTATATTAGCCAAATTAGACTTCGCCTAAAAGGTCACGCCCCCAATCGAGACCCTACTTAGAGGGATCAGAGTACCACCGAGACCGCTGGTCGTCCGTGGATCAAAAATATGGGATCGTTATAACAATTCGCTGGTAGAGACCCAATGCAAGAAACGTACGTCTATGTGGATGACTGAGGAGTAACACTCAGCGAGTTGTAAGGAGGAGAAATAAAAATGAAAAAACTGCTAATCACTTTGGCGGCTGCTGTGGCGCTCTTGCCAGCGACTGGGGCCGCTCGTGTTCTGGTATTCGCTGGACCACCGGTCGTCGGCTATGGATGGTATGCGCCTTACTACGGCTTCTATCCATACGGAGCGTATGGTCCACTTGCCGGTGAAGTTAAGTTAGACACCAAAGTCAAAACCGCCCAAGTCTACATCAATGGAGCTTTTGCGGGAACTGTGGGAGATCTGAAGACGATTCGGATGCGCCCTGGGACATATGACTTTGAGATCCGCGTGCCAGACGGCCCAGCTTTCCAACAGAGAGTCTACGTGCTGGCAGGCAAAACAACAAAGCTTCAACCGGGATTTGGGGAAGATATTAAAAACAAGAACAAGACTTCTTAAGAAGCCAACTGCACACAGGGCGTTACGGAAAGCACCCGTAACGCCCTATTTCATTTATCAGGATTGGGCAGCATGAACTCGCGAATCTGCGCTTCGAGATCGTGACATGCTTCAATGAATTGGCGCAACGTTCGGACAGTTGGTCCGAAAGTATCGAACTCCTCGATTGCCATCCCTCCATCGGAGTAAGCGCGGACAAAGTCTGGAAACTTATTAATAAGTTCCTTGACGATCCTCTGGTCTACCGGAGTCGAAATCCGGTCTTCCACTGCCACGTCATTAGCATTGAAGCGCCTCTGCCACTTATACGGCGGCGAAACAACTACATTTCCACCAATGAATTCGCTCCAATGCATATGGTTGCGGTAAGCCGCCGAAAGCAAACGAATTCGATATCCTCGCTCCTGGAATAGATCATAGGTCTTCTTAAACACGGCTACTCCCGCCCACTCTAAAAATCCAGGATCGGTGGTTATGTTGTTCTTCTCGGCCTGCACCTTGAGCCAGTCGTCCAGGCGACCCACCATGATTGTGCAAACCGGACTCATCGTTGAGATATCCAGGCCTTCACTCTCACGACGTTTGAAGCCTCGCTCTACAGCTTCCGCCACTGCCACACACTGCGGCAGAGAGAATGAAACGGTCGCGTTCACACTTATGCCCTGGTAAGTCACTTCTTCGAACGCAGCCAAACCCGCCGTAGTGGCTGGGATCTTAACAATCATGTTTGGTGCAAGGCTGCCAAAGTGTATGGCCTGTTTGATCAACGCTTCAGTGTTGCGGTAAAGAATTAGATCGGTCTGAATTGAGAGGCGCCCATTTCTTCCTCGCTGGGAGTCGAAGATAGGCTTCAGCAATTTGGCGCGCGCGGCGGAAATCTCTTCCACCAGTCGCCAAGCAATCTCGCGTTCGGAGGCCGTAGGGTTTTGTCGAATGAGTTCCGAGATGGGCTCTCTCCAAAGCGGCATCTCTTGCTTCAAAACATCGAGAACAATCACCGGATTGCAAGTGGCGCCAACAGCCCCATGCTCGATCGAATACTTCAATTCATCTAACGCGACCGAATCATTCCACAAGCATGTGGGCGTGGTCTGCGTCATCTGGTGCAGAGGACTCTTGAAGGCAACGGCGGTGCTCAATCGTGAACTCCTGGTGCGGAAACGATCTGATCATAACACCCGCCGCGAGCCCCTCGCATTAGCGATTGTGATGCCGGTCTTCCTCGATCCGCTGGCTGGCGCGATTCTGTTCGTGGTTTACTTGGCGCCTTTCCTGTTGAGACAGGCGGCCGCCGTTAGCTTGCCTATCGTTGTGGATCTGCTGATTGATGTGCTGCTCGCGACGTTCAAGATTCGCGGCTTGCCCTGGCGAAAGTTGCCCGTGCGAAATGCCCTGCGCAATTCGCTGTTGCTGATTTGCCATACGCGCTTCGGGCGTGAAGCGGTGTCCATTTACTGTGTCCATCGAGGCTACGGCGGGCCGTCCATGATTAAACGACGCAAATTGGTTGCGGTCTTGCGCCGCATTTTGCAGATGCGCCATCTGATTGCCCGTGGGCTGAAAGTGCTGCTCGTGTTCGAAGGCACGCTCTTGCGCGGTTGGCTGCGCCATAATTCCGCCTGGCCCATTGAAACTGGCACGATTGTTGATCACGGTTGTGTTGTTAATCACTGTTCGATCGACATAAACGTTTCGCACTACGTTGTATTGACATTCACTACGGCAGTGTTGTAGCGGAACACGCCGCCCGACCAACCGCCGCCGATGAACCCGAATCCTCCGTAGCCGAAGCCATAATTAACGCCGCCATAGAAACCAACGTGCGGGCCCCAATAGCCGCCGTGCCAGGAATAAATGCCGCCCACAAATCCCCAGTATCCTGGAGTCCACAAGAACCCAACCCTCGGAGGCGCTACCCAAACTCCCGGCACCCAGTAATAACCCATTGGTCCGTACGCCCAATACCCAGGCGTCCATAAATAGCCGGGCGTGGGGCAGGGTGGTTGCACATACACAGGCAGTGCGGGCGGACCAATGCGTACCGAGACAAATATTTGGGCCGGCGCCTCTTTGGGTGTCACACAAAAAGCGGCTGCCATGATTGCAGCGGGAATAAATCTTTTGACTTTGGCTATCGCGCTAAACATATGCCTTTAGAAACTGTTTTCTCCAGCAAACGTTTACGGGAAGCGCATTAAATGTGATTCACCGGCAGCATGAATGGTACCCTCAACGTTTTTACTATGCAAGATAAAGTGATCGTGGTCTCGGGTGGCGCTGGCGGGATTGGCGCGGAAGTCAGTCGGCGTCTGTCTGAGCAAGGTGCCCGCTTAGTGATTGCCGATTTGAACGCCGAGCTGGCGGAGGCGACCGCCAAAAGCATGCCAGATGCGATTGGCTTAGCGTGCGACATTACGAATCCCGAGCAATGCGAAGCGTTGGCAAGCGCCACCTTGAAAAAGTATGGCCGCTTGGACGGTGTGGTGAATTGTGCAGGCGTAAGCAAGCCGCACGAGAGCATCAGTTTGCCCCCGGCAGATTGGGCGCGCATGGTTGATGTCCAGTTGAATGGCGCATTTTATTTCGTGCAGGCCTGCGCCAAACACATGATCGACAAAGGTGGCGCAATCGTTTTTATTACCAGCACCAACGCAGAGGCGGCCTTCCCTAGACGTGCTGCCTATTGTTGCGCCAAGGCCGGTGTGGCAATGCTGACAAAAGTTTTAGCGATTGAATGGGCGGAGAAGGGAATACGTGTGAACGCGGTGGGACCAGCCTATGTAGCAACGGAGATGACGCAACGCAACATAGCGGCTGGCAACGTGAATGAAGCGCAAATTAAGGCGCGCATTCCCTTAGGCCGGTTAGCGCAACCTGCTGATGTGGCAGACGCTGTCTCGTTCCTGCTCAGTGACAATGCGAGCTTCATCACTGGGCAGTCGCTCTATGTGGATGGCGGTTGGCTAGCTTACGGATACTTTTAGTCTTCGTCGCGGTGAACAGTCTCCATCGAAAAAGCTGGTAGACAAACGGCAATGTATTCCGCGCCGTCAGGTTCTGGAGTGCTGTAGCGAACCCACTCGCCCTTGTGCGTCACAACCGCTTGGCCTGCGTGCACGTCCAGGGATCCGCCTCGGTATTCTACCTGCACCATTCCCTTGAGCACGATTGTGAATTCGTCGAACTCGGGCGTTTGCCCCGGTTCCATCCAGCCTGATGGGCTGCGCATGTGGGCAACGCTGGTGGCCGTTGTTGCAGAATTCACGCGCCCTATGTATTCATCAATAAGCTTTGGCTTGTTGCCCGCTGATGTGATGCGAGTCGGTTTTGCTATCAGTGTGGGTTCAGACATGCAGATCGGTTTCATTCTCGCGCATTGTCAATTTCGCGGCTTAGGCGATACTCGTACAAGAAGAATATGGGAACGTCACGTCTTAACTTGTCTGCACTAGCGGCGATGTTTATCGGCGGTCTGTTAGCTCTACGTGAGACACAGAACCTGCTTCAAACGGTGGCGGGAGTTGCGCTTTTAGTGGCGCTCTTCGCCTATGACCAGCGCGGCGCGCGCACTGGCATGCAGAGCTTGGCCTTTGCGTTTGTGTGCGGATTAGCATTACTGTCCGCTTGCTCGTATGGTTTACGAGCGCTGCTGCCATCGTTCGGCGTGTCTGAATCTTTTCTTGCGAACAATTTCCCCGCAGTCTTATGGATTATTTCCACGGCCGCTTTCTGGTTTATTGATCGCGCCAGAATGGACGCGCGGCAGGGTGTGCAGAACTACAGTGCGCAACCCATTTCTCTAGCGGGAGCGCAGCCCGCGCCCGTGGCGTATGCGCCGTTATCATATGCACCCGCAGCGCAACCAACCTACCAACCGCAACCAACTTATCAACCACCGCAAGCTATGCAGATGGCCGCCAGCGCCGAGCCGGCGTATGCACCTCCAGCGGCCGCCGCCCCGCCACCTCCTCCGCCGATGCCTACCGCTGCTCCGTTACCGCCACTTACTGGTAAGGAAGTAAGTATTTACGTCAACATGGTTGGCGAAGGGATGAATGTTTTGCGCGCCGTTCGCGCCGAACACCTGGGCCGTGACTTCTATATCATCGTTGACGAAATGCCTGCCGACGAGAATTGGGAGTACGTGCCTGGCCAAGTAGTTCGCTGCAAGAAGAAAAACTTATCGAGCGGCAAGGGTTTAGTTGCCTACGAAGAAGCGCCGCGTGCGCAATAAGAACAGAGAAGATGACCATCAAAGACGACCTTGTCGAAGAAATAGCAACTCCCACGGGCCCGATGCGCACGCGCTTGTTTCGGCCGGCAGCAGAGGGTCGCTACCCGGGTACCGTTTTGTATTCGGAGATTTTCCAAATCACTGCGCCCATCAGCCGCACTGCCGCATTCATTGCCGGACACGGCTATATTGTTGCGGTTCCGGAGGTCTATCACGAGCTTGAACCGGCGGGCACAATTTTGCCCTATGACCAAGCTGGCGCCGACAAAGGCAATGCGGATAAGTACGAGAAGGAATTGTCGTCTTATGATTCCGACGCGCGTGCGACGCTCGATCACCTGAATTCTCGACCTGATTGTACCGGCAAATTAGGCGTTGTGGGTATCTGCCTGGGAGGTCACCTTGCTTTTCGCGCCGCCATGAACTCCGACGTCTTGGCGACGGCCTGCTTTTACGCCACGGATATCCACTCTGGATCGCTCGGAAAAGGTAAGAAAGATAACTCGCTGGAACGAGCATCTGAAATAAAAGGCGAACTCTTGCACATATGGGGTCGGCAAGATCCCCACGTTCCGCTCGAAGGCCGTAACCGCATTAAAGCTCGGCTCGATGAAGTGGGCGCGAATTTCCAATGGATTGAAGTGAACGGTGCCCACGCGTTCATGCGTGACGAAGGATATCGGTATGACCCTGCCCTTGCTTACCTTTGCCAAGGATTGATGCTAGATCTGTTTCATCGCAAACTTGCCTAGCTCCCGCACCTCCACTCGCATGTAACTTCCCGAGTATCTCCTCAATCAAACCAGTAGGAGAGAAGCAAATGAAAAGCTTACTGAAACCTACTATTGCGGCCTTGCTGTGTCTTTTACCGGTTCAAATGTTTGCCGGCCAGAACAAGGATCACAACGACGCCTTCACCCCCGGCCCGCCAACCATGAGTAAACTTGCTCAGGAAGTGCGTCATCAATTGGTAATGCTGCCGTATTATTCCATCTTTGACGACCTTGCGTTTCGTGTCGATGGCTCCACCGTGACTCTTCTCGGGGCTGTTGTACGGCCCACTCTGAAGAGTGATGCGGAAGGAGTTGTGAAGCATATTGAGGGCGTTACCCAGGTGAACAATCAGATTGAGGTCCTGCCGTTATCTCCCATGGATGAACAAATTCGCCGCGCTGCGGCACGCGCTATTTACGGTGACCCGGCGATCGGTGATCGCTACGGCTATCGAGCCCTGCCGTCTGTCCACATCATTGTGAAGAACGGCAACATCACGCTTGAAGGCGTGGTCGCTAACGAAGCCGATAAGAACCTGATTGGCATCCGAGCGAATGGTGTTCATAACGCTTTCCAAGTCACGAATAATCTTGTGGTCGAAAAATAAATCGAAGAGCCAGAGGCATCCTGATATAGTCTCTAGTCGATGCTTCTGGCTCTCCGAAACTCGTTCAATGCCTTGCCGTTGCTAGTTTTACTAGCAAGCGCACAGGAAGCTCGCAAGTTACCTCCCCTTCCCAGCCTCGTTGGAATTCCCGCTCCCGGATCAGCTAATGACGCCCCATACTCTCCCCTTCCCATCTTGCAGGGAGGGATCGTTGTGCCGCTGTATCCTCCCGACTCCCCTTTCCTGAACTCCAAGCGCATCCGCGAACCAGAGCAGTATGCACTCAGCCAAGCTGTGCCCGGGCGAATCAACAGCATCATCAACATTCACAATCCATCGATCGAGATTCATACAGTGGAACGCAGCCTAAACACTGGCGCCGCAGTGATACTCGTAGCCGGAGGCGGTCACAACACATTGAACGTCGGCAGTGAGGCAGCAGACTTCGTACCGTTCTTCTACAACTACGGCGTTAATACCATTATTCTGCGAAATCGTCTCCGTCACGATGGTTACAACCCGCAGACCGATGCGGTGAACGATGCTGAGCAATCCATTCGTCTCGTGCGCGCCTACGCCAAAGATTTGAATATCGATCCAAACAAAATCGGCATGATGGGTTTTTCGGCAGGTGCAGAACTCACAGCCGCTGCTGCCGTGGACTACGAAGAGTTCGACCAAAAGAATAAGGCCACTACCGACCCACTCGCCGGCATATCATCGCGGCCCGATTTTGTAGGAATCATCTACCCCGGCCCATCGCCGTTTGCTCCAAATCGGACTCCGCCCCCGATTCCCCATAATGTTCCTCCCGCCTTTCTCGTGTGTGGAGGTTCAGGCGACAAGGTTCATGCTGTGTGGGCCATTGAGTATTTCAGTGCCATGCTGAACATCGGAGTGCCGAATATCGAAATGCATCTTTATGGCAATGGACGGCATCCTGGCGATCCTCTCAGTGACGGCACTCGCATGACGGGGGGCTTGACCGACCGCAACAATACGCCCTTTGGCGCCTGGCAATTCCGGTTTATCGATTGGTTCCGCGATCTCGGTTTCCTCCAGAAACCTGGCCTTGAGACCAAAGCAGCAAAAGATGTAACGGCCTACGTCAACGCGGGCGCGAAGTAGATGATGCACCATTCTCGTCGCCTATATTTGCCCCCTCTCCTGCTGACTCTGCTGGTGAGTGGCAGGCCGCAATCTCCGAGTCTAGTTGATGTAAATGCGCTCGTAAGCAAGATTCAAGCTGAATTGTCAGGGCCGTTTCCTCCCACTGAGGGCAAGCCCGACCCGAACGTCCCCCACGGGGAATTCCTTCACGGCACAATTAACAACTCGAACATTTTCCCCGGCACAGAAAACAACTTCGAGGTTTATGTTCCCGCCCAGTACGATCCCGCAAAGCCCGCCTGCCTCTTAGTCAAGCTCGATGGCCTGGGTACTTTTGAGGGCACCGTGCTCGACAACCTCATCGCAAGCCATGAAATACCCGTAATGATTGGTGTCGGCATCGTTCCCGGCGCAATTTGGAAAGACCCGGCTGGAACTCCAAAGCGGCGAGCCTCCCGGTTCAATAGGTCATACGAATTCGATAGCATGAACGATCACTTCCCGGATTACGTGCTGAAAGAACTGCTTCCCGCCGTTCAGAAATTAACTACCCACGACGGTAGAGCGATCAAGCTCTCGCCCAACGGTAACGATCATATGGCGACTGGCGGCAGCACTGGTGGCATAGGTTCGTTCACTCTAGCTTGGCAACGCCCCGACCAGTTCACTCGTGTTTACTCGGTCATCGGAACCTATGTTTCCATGCGCGGTGGCCACGAATACCCCGCATTGATTCGTAAAACAGATCCCAAGCCAATCCGCATTTTTCTGGAGGATGGGTCAACCGACGCCTGGAATCCGCTCTTCGGTTCCTGGTATGACGCGAATCTGAACATGGAGTCAGCTCTCACCTTTGCGGGCTATGATGTCGCGCATGCTTGGGGCAACCACGGTCACAACGGTCGTCCCGGTCAAGTCATCTTTCCAGACGTGATGCGCTGGCTTTGGCGGGACTATCCCACGCCGATCAAGTCCGGTGTTTCGCAAAACACCACGCTGCAAGAAATGACCCTCCCGGAGCAACCGTGGCGTCAACTATCGCAATCCTTCCAAGGTGCCCTGGCCCTGGCCTCCGACTCCAAAGGTGACGTTTACGTAAGTGACGCGGGAGACCACACCATTTACAAAGTCTCCCGCGATGGGGAACCGACTGTCTTTGTTAAAGAGAAAAGCGCGATTGCAGCCGAAGCCTTTGGCCCCAATGGAATGCTCTATGCCCTGGCGCCCTCCGAGAGAAAAGTGATTGCGATAAATCAAGAGGGCAAGAGCCAAACGATCGCCGAAGGCATAGTAGGCCGAGGTCTTGTGGCAATACACGATGGAACGCTCTACGTGAGTGAGCCTGGCGCCCATAGCGATTTGCCCAGCCGCCTGTGGCAGATCAAAGCCAGTGGCGAGAAGAGAGTTGTCGATGAGGGATTACTCTCCGCTTCGGGAGTCGCATTTTCTCCAGATGGCTCCCTGTTTTACTCGGCTGAGAAAACTACGAAGTGGGTTTACAGCTACTTGGTTCAACCGGGAGGTCTTCTCACCGACAAGCAGCAATTCTATTGGCTACACATGACAGACATCCCAAACGATAGCGGCGCGGAAGATCTGGCGGTCGATACTCACGGTAATCTCTATGTCGCCACTCGTATGGGAATTCAAGTGTGTGATCAGAACGGTCGTGTGCGAGCTATCCTCCCGCTCCCAAGGCCGGGCGGTCCTGTTCGTAGCCTCTGCTTTGGTGGCGAGCATTTTGACGTTCTTTACGTCACGGATGGAACTCATGTGTTCACCCGCAAAATAAAAGTGCCCGGCTTTTCGCAGTGGGCAGCGCCTATGCCCGTGCCGAGTCAAGGCGCTGGTTGACATCTTATGCAGACACTAAAAGACCGAACAGCACTCATCGTTGGCGCGAGCCGTGGAATCGGCCTTGCCATCGCTCGTGAGATTGCCCAAGCCGGAGCGAATACCATCCTTGCCTCGCGGAATTTGGACGCGCTCGAAGCGGAGGCCGCCGCACTTGTCAAACAAGGTCACAAAGCCACGGCTCTGCGACTCGATGTTGGCGAAGCTCATTCCATTTCAAATCTCCCAGACGTCGACATTCTGGTGAACGTCACCGGCACAAACATCCGCAAACGTTTCGAACAATACACAAAGGAAGAGATTGATTATCTCTTGCAAACGAACCTCACGGGTCTCACTCTGCTTACTCAAAAAGTCGGCGCCCGCATGATTGAGCGCGGAACGGGCGGCAAGATCGTCTTCATTGGCAGCCTGATGTCTCTTCTCGGATTGCCCTATCTGAGCATTTACGCCATGACAAAGAGTGCGCTAGCCGGGCTGACTCGTGTGCTCGCCGCAGAGTGGGGCAAGCACAACATACAGGTGAATTGCATTGCGCCTGGATTCATCCTTACCGACCTAAACCGGCAAATGTGGCAAGCGCCTGTGATGAAGAACTGGCTCGCCGGAGCGCAGGCAAATCCTCGTATAGGTACCCCGGAAGACATCGCTCCGATGGCTGCATTCTTATGCGGCCCGGGTGCCGACTACATTACCGGCCAAGTCATCGCCATCGACGGGGGCTACACAACCACTGCCGTGTGGCCGTTTCAAACCTGAAAACCCACGTTCTTTTACTAGTTCTACCGCCCACTTAGATCCAACTCCCGCGCGTTCGCCGTAACAACTGGTCAGGAGGCACAATGAAACGCTTAATCAGTTTTTGCATTCTCTCCACTTTCGGTGTTGCGCTGGCAGCCGCCTCGGATTCTCAGGACATCACCACCACTCGCATTTTGCAAATTCCCGGCGCTGTTTTGAAGCCCGGCGCCTACACGCTCAGTGTGGAAGACCGCCTGAATGGACGCGCGATTGTCCGCATCACCAAGGCCAACAGCAGCGAGCACTATCTTCTCTTAGCAGTGCCCGTTGCAAATCGCGATGCCGAGACTGGGATCGTCCTGATTCCCTCTGACGACACCACCAAGCGCATTGTTCGCGGTTGGGTTTGCGATGGTTGTAACCAAGAATTACAACTGGTCTATCCAAAATTAGAGGCCGCTCAAATTACCTCCGAAACTGGCCAGTCCGTCTTAGCCGCAGACCCAGCCTATGACAAACTCCCTGCCAATCTTTCCTCCGACGACATGAAGGTTGTCACCCTATGGCTCCTCTCGCCGGAGCGGATCTCCGAACATCGCGGCGTTGGCTTGAAAGCCATTAAATACGTGGTGGCTTCCGCGGCCCCTGAGATGACTCGTTTGCCTGAGACTGCCTCAAGCACTTACTTATTCGGCGGGTTCGGAGTTCTCTTCTTAGTCGGCTTCGTGCTCGTGCACATCGATCATTTCCGGAGGTCGCGATGCGCGGCTTAGTCATCGGCGTCGTTCTGCTGGCCGGCGGTTACCTTGGTTGGAAAGCTGCGGCGCACTCCCCGCAGAGACATGCGGCACCAGCGCCAACCGGTATGACGCGAGTCGTCTCTCTGCCGCGCACTTACACTGTGGCAGTAGTTAACGTACCTGCGCCGATTTCAAAAAACGAGAGCGATGCCCGGGAGTTAGCGGAACTGAAGGCGCGGAACCGAAGGTTGGAAGCGTTAGTAAAAGTGCTGCGGGCGCGAGAAGAACGGGATCGCTGAAACCGATCAACTGAATCCGGGCGTGTCTCCATTCGGCCAAGCCTTTGGTCCACTCCATTAATTCGCTTGTCGAGAGCCTCTAGCCGTCGATCACTCTGCAATAGACCCAAAACGATCGCCCCCGGTAACGGAAACGTCCCTATGAACACGCTGACTCCTGGACCGGCAAGGATCGCGTTCACGAGTCTTCTTCGACTAGAACGCGCCCTCCCACCTACCCACTCCCAATAAGTTATCTTGAGTTGATGCCCGTAACGTGGCTGCATATCTCGGACTTCCACTTACGAACCGGCGATTCATACGATCGCAATGTAGTCTTGCGCGCGCTTGTCAAATCCGTCGCCGATTACCGTAAGCAAGGCCGCGTCCCTGACCTCATCTTCGCCACCGGCGACATCGCGCATTCCGGCAAATCCGCCGAATACGAAATCGCTACCCAATTCTTCTCCGAACTCCTGGCTGCGGCCGAACTCGACAAACACCGCCTCTTCGTCATCCCCGGCAACCATGATGTCGACCGCGACCTCGGCATCGATCTCATCCGCACTCTCGATTCGCGTGAACGCGCCGACAACTACTTTCAACCGGGCCGCAATAAACTTCACCTCACTCAGAAACTCGGCGCCTATCTTGCTTGGCACAACAAATTCTTCGAAGGTATTCGCCAAGCTCCGTACGATTCCACCTGCGGCCCCGCGGAACTGCTGCCCATCAACGGTTGCAAGCTCGGCATTCTTCCCATAAACAGCGCCCTCTTCTGCCAAGGTGACGACGATCACGATAAGCTCTGGATCGGCCGCCGTCGCCTCGACGATGCCCTGGCCGAAATGCGTAAGCTCGACGCCGAAATGCTCATCATCCTGGTGCATCATCCTCTCGATTGGTTGTGCGCCACCGAAGCCGCGAACATTCAAAGCACCTTAGAGGCTAACGCTCACATTCTGCTGCGCGGCCACCTACATGAAACTAGGGTCGAAACCGTTGCCTCACCCGAAGGCGAACTGTTTCGCTGTGCTGCGGGAGCCGCTTATCAAACTCGCAAGTGGCCTAATCGAGCGCTCTACACCACGCTCGAAGGCAGCCGACTCACCATCTATCCCATCCGCTACGAAGATGCCCCCACTGAGATCTGGACCACCGACCCCAGCGTTTTCCCGCGCGAGCCCAACCACGAAAAGACCTTTCAGATCCCCCGTCTCAGGCCGGTGAACGCCAAGGAGACAAGAGTGCGTACCGACTCGCCTAGAACTGCTCCGCTGCCCCGCTTCCGCAGTAACATCACTTCGCGCGGCAACCGCCCCTTCGTCGGTCGCGAAGACTTGCTGGCACAGATCACCGCCATTTTCGCCCACACCTTCCAAGAGAACGTCGTGGTCGTCCACGGTCAGCCCGGCGTCGGCAAAAGCGAACTTGCCCGCGAATTTGCACGGCTCAATCTTGATCGTTATAGCGGCGGAACCTTTTGGATCGACGCCTCAAAAGACGCCATCACCATCAACCTCGCTGCCATTGGAAAGAATATCCTCGATCTAGTTTTCCCTGCCGATCTCCCCATCCCCGACCAGGCCCAACAAACTTTTAATACTCTCTCTTCCGTGCCGGTCCTGCTTATCTACGACAACGTCGAATCCTTCGAGCGCATTGCGCCCTGGCTGCCCCTGGCCGGTTCTCCCTGTCACGTACTCATAACAACTTTGCTCGATCAACCGAGTCCCACCTGGCCTTGCATTGAAGTTCGCCCTCTGTCTCGTCCTCAATCTTTCGATCTCGTAGAAAAGTTGACCGGTGGTGCGCTGCCGAAAGCTTTGAGTGAAGAGATCGTAAACCACGCTGATGGGTTGCCGGTGGAAATTGTGCCTGATGCCACCACTCTCGCCTTTCAACAGCGCCGGGGACGCCTCAAGGCTGGCCAACTGGGACTCGCTCGACAATCGGGAGATAGTTTTCGTGCAGCCTACGACCGGCTGGAACAGCCCACGCGTCTGTTACTAAATGCAGCCGCGTTTATGAATCCCCAGCGCATTGCTGTGGAGGAACTCTCACAACATTTGCGCGAGGGCCTTGGTTGGAGTGAGGCCAACTTTGATAGCGCATTAGAAACTTGTCTCGATCTGCACCTGCTACAAGGTTCGCCTAACCCAACCATGCATCAATTGTTCGCAAAGTTTCTCGGGTCCATTTCATTGTCTGCAGATGACACTGCCGCAATAGCCAAAGTCATACCGGTACGGGTAAAACGCTTCGTCGAACTGGCGAAGGAACTTTCTGACAGTCCCGCGAATGCAGGCACTGCCGCCGCGTTAATAAGTTACCCGCTAGGCGCAGAACTTTGGGACGACACCGTCCACCTGCTTTCGGTGGAGCAAGGCATGACGGTGGGACGGGCTCTTTATGAGATCGGTCGATTTGATGAGGCGCGGCAGTGGTTTGAACGGGCGGTGGCGAAATACGAGAAAGGCAATGTTAACGGACGCGTCGACCACAAAAATCTGGGCCTTAGCCTCCATCAAGTAGGCTACTGTCTTGTGAACACTGGCCGCTATGACGAGGCGCGGAGTTGGTCCGAACGTGCGGTAAGCGAACAAGAACAAGGGGATATGCTCGGGCGCGTCGACCACGAGGATCTGGGACGAAGTCTCCACCAAGTAGGTGCCAGTCTGTCGCGCATAGGTCGCTATGACGAGGCGCGCGGTTGGTTTGAGCGCGCTGTGGTCGAAAAAAAACAAGGGGACGTTTATGGGCGGGTGGACCACGAGAATCTGGGCCGTACCTTACATGAGTTGGGCTACTGTCTTTGGAACATGGGCCGCGATGAAGAGGCGCTGAGTTGCTATGAAGGTGCTGTGGCCAAAAAAGAACAAGGCGATGTGCTCGGGCGCGTCGACCACGAAAGTCTTGGCTGCAGCTTGCACAGGGTGGGCCTCTGGTTGTGGAGTGCGGGCCGCTATGAAGAGGCGCAGCCTTGGTACGTGCGCGCGGTAGCCGAAAAAGAACAGGGCGACGTGCACGGGCGTATTAACCGTGAGAGCCTAGGCGGCAGCCTCCACTTTGTGGGCTTCTGCCTTATGAGCCAGGGGCGGTATTACGAAGCTCGGAGTTGGTTTGAGCGCGCGATTAAGGAAAAAGAAGAAGGCGACGTGCATGGGCGCGTCGACCATGGAAGTCTCGCCGTCACTTTGCGAGCAGGAGCGAACTGCCTACGGAAGCTAGGCGAAAACCACCAAGCAGAACAGTGGGAGCGCCGTGCGGCCGAAATCGATCCTCAACCTGCCTCTGCTTCCGCCGGTAGTTAACAATCCACCTGGGTTCGTTGCGCAAAATCCCATCACGCGACCACCTAAATCTATTGTCCCCACCGAATCAACTACTTACCGCCCAAAACGCCAGCGCGCCGTTCGATCTCATCCGAAACTGTCATTAGAAAGGAGTTCGCTGGACCGCTTGGCATAACGCTAATCAATTCTAAAGGTCGTTCCGCAAAAGACGCTTTTTCTTCGCCATCAGTGTCAGCAATTACGCAAATTTCTGTGAACGTTCGCTGATCTATCTGTGTCGCTGCTGGCAAAAGCCCCGAAGCAAGCCGATGCAGCCTTATGAAGTCGCCGCTGTCCTTCTTCGCCTTCTGTTTCAGACCTGCTGAGCCAATCGCGAACGGCAAGATCGATCAAAGTAGAAATAGAAACTCTACGTCGGCTTGCCTACCGTTCAATTGCCGCTTTTAACTCGGCGGAAATCCGCCATCTACAAATCTTGGCTTCGTTGCGCAAAATCCAGTACCCTCGTACTCATTCTCCTTTTCAGTACCTCAAAAAAGGCGTAAGAAAGGCGAATGCAACAACTTACAGGGCTTTTCTTGCAAAATTTCTCTTGCATTTTTGTTCAACTACATGTGACGATCAACTTGTGGCCTAAATTGGCCCGAATTGGATCAAATTGGAAGCTAGCAGCCAAATCGTCCCTCCGGACGCCCCCAACGGGGTGTTCCCGGTCACTGTCGACGACAAGGGCCGCCTTAAACTGCCCGCTGCCATGCTCGCGTATTTAGAAGGTCTGAAAGAAGAAAGGAAAGTGTTCATCACAACGCTCGACGAAGCCGAAGCTCGAATATACCCGATTTCCATCTGGCGCGAAACAGTAAAAAAGCTTCAGAAGTCGGACGACGACGATTTCGAAACGTTGGATGCGTTGGCGCGGATTGCCGATCACTACGGCAAAGATGTCGATGTGGACGCACAAGGTCGGCTTACTTTGCCCGACACGTTGCGCAAAACGTTGGGTTTGGAAAAGGACGAAGTGAAGTTGCGCTGCTTTCAAGGTCACATCAAGATTCAGAACAGCGCTGAGTACGACAAGCAGCTTGCCGACGCGCGGCAAGGTTTGGCAGAGAAGGCGAAGTTGGGCAAGAAGAGGGGACTGTGATAGGCGCCATGTATGCAGCAAGCTGTGAACGACCGCGAGCCATGGCGGCACTACCCGGTGATGCTCAACGAATCGTTGGAGTATCTCGCGATTCGGCCGGACGCGACTTATGTGGATGTAACAGCGGGGCTGGGCGGACATACGCGGGCCATCGCGGAGCGGCTTACGTCGGGGCTGGTGATTGCTTGCGACCGGGATGCCGAGTCGTTGGAAATGGCGCGGCAAAACACCGCCGCGTGGGCGGAGCGGATTCGTTATTTTCACGGAGCTTTCTCGAAGTTGCCGCTAGCGCTCGAAAGCTTTGGAGTTTTGAAGGTGGATGGTGTGCTCGCTGATCTAGGCGTGAGCCGCTATCAGTTTAGTGCGGGAGAACGAGGATTTTCAATTATGGAAGACGGACCTTTGGACATGCGCATGGATCGCAGCCAAGGTGTGTCTGCCGCCGATTTTGTAAATGAACTGCCTGAAAAGGCGCTTGCCGATCTTATTTATGAGTTCGGTGAAGAAAGGAGGTCGCGAAGAATCTCCAGAGCAATCGTTCGCGCACGGCCCATTTACACTACTGGCCGTTTGGCTCAGGTAGTGGAAGAAGCCGTGCCGCGAACGGGGAGAATTCACCCGGCAACCCAGACATTTATGGCGCTCCGGTTGAAGGTGAATGAAGAGTTTGAAGAGCTTGAGGCGTTGCTTCGCTCGGTGCCGGAACGTTTGAATACCGGCGGCAGGTTTGTGGTGCTCACCTTTATGTCGACCGAAGATCGCAAGGTGAAGCGGGCGTTTCAAGCGCTCGCAGCCAACGGGGATGCAAAGATACTGACCAAACATGTGGTCCGCCCCAGTGAGCAGGAAGTTTTGGAGAATGCAGCGTCACGCAGCGCAAAGTTGCGGGCGCTGGAGTGCGTGGAAGTTGGAAGAAGGGACAAATTTTGATATGTCAGCTTTAGCTACATTTGTAAATCGTTTTGTAGGCGCCAGAGAACTGGCGGATGCACCTTCCGCGGTATGGACGCGGACCGATGCGCCGCGCTTGCGCCCGCTCGCCAACGAAGATGTGTATCTCTTCGTCAAGCGTATTGATAACAGCAGCGTCATTCGCGCAAACGATCCTGTTGCCCAAACGGCGCGCAACAGGTCTATGGCCACCGGTTTCGCGTGCGCCGTTCTCATCATCGCCGGCCTCGTGCCCTCGGCTTATAACGTAACTGCGGGCTTTGAACTGCAGCAACTGCGCCAGGAACAAGCGCAACTCGAACGCCAGCGTGCCATCCTGGAAACACAAGAAGCGGAACTGGTGAACCCCGACCGCATGCGCCAGCTTGCCAAAGCCTTGAACATGAAGGAAGCGCAGCCGCAGCAAGTGCAAACCTTGAGCGGTATGTCGAAGACGGATTCGCCCGCCGAAGCCCGGGTTGATTTGCCGTTCCGTCAGTCGGTCAGCGCTCGCTAAGCAGATCGCGCGATACTCTCGCCCGTCCCTGCCAGAGCCCTCGCGCCCATTTTGAGACCCATATCTGAGATGACGTTATGGAAATACCGCCGCTTGCCAGTTTGAGTAAGACTCAAGAACGCGCGTTACTCGCAGGGCTCATCCTTCTGGGGTGGGCCTTCGTCGTTCTTGCGCGTCTGTTCACATTTCAAGTGTTAGAGCATGATTCGCTTTCTAAGCAGGCTCGCCAGCAGCATGAAAGTCTGGAAAAGATCGACGCGCCGCGCGGCTCCATCTATGATCGCAACGGCGCCATTCTCGCTATTAGCTCAACTCTCCATACCGCCATCGTCAATCCCAAGCGCATTCCAAATAAGGAACTGGCCGCCGCCATGCTCGCGGGCATTCTTCATCAAGATGCCGCGCAACTCCAGGCAACCCTTGAAAAGGCCGCCAATTCGAAAAAAGGCAGCGGCTATCTGGTCATCGACAACCATCTCAGCGACGAGCAAGCGAAGAGTCTGGAAGCGATGCAGCTCAACTTTCTGCGAATCGGCGAAACGAGTTTTAGAAAGTATCCCAACAAAGATGTAGCAGCGCATGTGATTGGCAATGTCGATGCGCAAGGCAAAGGCGTTGCCGGAGTTGAATTCAAGTTTGAGAAAGATCTGGCGGGTACGCCGGGCCTGCGCCGCGTGGAACACGATGGCAAATCCGTCTCCTACGATAGTGAAATCGTCAAGTTGCCGGTCGTGGGCAAAAGTATCGGCCTAACCATCGATCGTCAGTTACAGTTCATCGCCAAAGAAGCCTTAGAAAAAGCGGTTAGAGAAAATCACGCCGATCACGCCACTTTGGTAGCGGTGGACCCGCGCAACGGCGAGATTCTCGCCCT
>Ga0182012_10001166_pt1 | contig 29036 bp, 26 predicted proteins | sample 612S2SmetaG_FD_120486 | JGI IMG/M metagenome (GOLD analysis project Ga0182012, IMG submission 120486) | Permafrost microbial communities from Stordalen Mire, Sweden - 612S2S metaG | ecosystem: Environmental > Terrestrial > Soil > Wetlands > Permafrost | place: Sweden: Stordalen | collected...
TCGCGACGGGTTTTGTGTTGACGAAGATTCTTCCATCTAGTTCAATTTTCTCTCAAGTTCGTCATTGTTTCGACCGTTGGGATTCACGAGCGTGAACGTTCAGAGACTCGGTGGGCGCTGCAGTGGGCGCTGCAGGACTCGAACCTGCGACCTCAGCCGTGTGAATGTTCTCAGAAGGTCTTTAGTGCACCACTCTGAAAGACTTTATCCTATTTAAGGGACTGACATACCTGACGCACCTGATTATTGGTCATCTTCGTCTCCTTCACTGATTTCATGTTGCTCATACCAGCGTTCCAACGCTGCGCTGTGTCGGTCTAGCGATCTATTTTGTCTGTCCTCGGTGAAGTGTGGGTTAAGGAAATCTCTCCGGCGCTGGTCTTGGTCTAACCGGCCTGCGTGTTCACGCTCCTGTTTTCGCCGTTCTTCATCGCGTTTCTCTTCTTGACCCTTGGCGTGTTTATAGCCAAGAATCCATGCCGGATGAATCATCGCGACAAGAAAAACTAGTAACCCCAGACCCGCAAATCCGAAAACGAGCACCAAATCCAGGGTTGGTCTAGATGGGGTGTCAGTAGCCCAACTAAGTCCCTCGACAAATAGCCCAACGGCCACAACGATTCCCGTTGTGGCCCAGGTGTAACGCCAGCCGTCCAGCATTTCTTCAGCCTACGGCTGTGGCCATGAAGACAGGGTGAGTAGATGTCACACCCACCTGGGATAATTAATTCATGAAGAACAACCCGCCAAGCTTGCCAAATTCCCTCATCGAAGCGGTCCGCTACTTCGCGGATGCCGACCGTTGCTTTGAGTTCGTCAAGGACCTTCGCTGGGCTGATGGCCCCGTTACTTGCCCTCGTTGCGAGTGCGAGCGCGTTTCGTTCCTCACCACGCGCAAGCTTTGGAAGTGCCTTGGTTGCAAGCGTCAGTTCTCGCTCAAAGTCGGGACAATCTTCGAGAATTCTTCGCTTGGATTCGACAAGTGGCTTCCTGCCATTTGGTTGATCGCCAACGCAAAGAACGGCATTTCGTCGCACGAACTTGGACGTTCCTTGGGAGTCACCCAAAAGACAGCGTGGTTCATGAACCACCGGATTCGTCTGGCAATGGGAAGCGGGACATTTCAGAAGTTGTCGGGAACGGTGGAGACTGACGAAACATACATCGGTGGACTTGCCAAGAACATGCATGTCGTGGACCGTAAGCGCAAGATTCACGGAACTGGTGGAACCGACAAGGTTGCCATCCACGGTGCGTTGGAGCGCGGTGGGCCGGTTGTAGCGACTGTGATCGACTCGGTTTCGGCCAAGACCCTTCAGGAAAGCATTCGTGCTTGGGTAGAGTCCGGTGCAACGGTGTACACGGACCAGGCGACTGCGTACGTCGGCCTTGGGCGCGACTACGATCACTTTTCCGTGAACCACGGAACGGGTGAGTACGTGAGCGGCGACGTTCACACGAACGGAATTGAGAACTTCTGGTCTCTCTACAAGCGCGCTTGGAAGGGCACCTACACCCACAACGCTCGCAAGCACACGAACCGTTACGTGGATGAAAGGGCATTCTCGTACAACAATCGTGAATCGAATGACCTTGAGCGCATGGTTGCGGTAACTTCTGCCGTTTCCGGAAAGCGTCTTACTTACAGCGACTTGAAGGCTTAAGCCTTTTTGCCCTTCTGAGTTATCTCGGACTTGGGCACTTTGAACAGTTTTCGGGCAACGTTCTCGAAGTTCTCGGACTCGGATTTGTCCTCTGATTTCTTGGTTTTTACTGGACGTTTCGCCATTGGCCCATTCTAGGTCTAGAGGGTTACGGTGTGGCATGACATCAGTCAACATCGGGGAACCTAACCATTCGGCGATTAAGGCGATTCGACTGAAAATCAAGCGAGCGAATGACCAGACAAAGATTCTGGCCGACGCGGAAACGGCGTACATCAGCACAGAGCCCGCCCCCTATAGCATTCGCCGTGCGGTAAAGGACGACTTCACGGAGCACGTCTACTACCTTCGGTATCACGAAGCCGTCCCGCTCGATTTCTCGATTCTCTTGGGCGAGATCATCTACAACCTCCGGTCCGCCCTCGACCAGTGCGTTTTCCAGCTTGCCCTCGATCACACCAGAGTCGAACACGACACGACCATGTTCCCCGTATTCTCTTCTCCCGGAGACTTTCGGAGGCACGGTGCCTGGCGTATCAAAAACATCGGAGAGGGACCAAAGGCATTTATCAAGTCCCTGCAGCCGTACACGGACCGGAGTTTGCCAGTCCATTACTCCCTGCTTGACCTCAACAATCTCTCCAACGCCGACAAGCACCGTGTAGCCCACCTCTGGGGCCTGAGTTTCGGCCTCGGCAAAACGGAAATAGCGACCAGGGCCCGACTCATACCTACCGGCCTCGGAACAATCCTCCACGACGGCGCAGAGATTTGCAGGGTGGTCCCGGAATCGCCAACCGACGAAATGCAAGTGCGTGGAAGTCTTGAGGCCACCTTGTCCGTCTCTAATCCAAGCGCCGCGAGACGTGGTGTCTCCACCAATCTTTGGAACATCATTGCTGACGTGGACTGTCTGGTCTGGGCGCTCCTGGGAGCCATGGGCCAACAGGACGAATTGATCGAGGCTGAGTGGCCCGCTCATGAATCACTCGTTGAGTGAGCATCGTCTAATCCTCCGCCGGGTGCGTCAGATATATCAGTCCCCTATTTAATCGGGTGTTACAAACAATGACGAATTTGGTATTGGGTACCTGACAAGAGGGCTTATAGGACAAAACATAGGACACGAGCGACCAACGTAAACCCGAATTTTGTATTTGCGGCTGTATCGTGACGCAATGGCCAAGAAGTCGAATTCACTCACCCTGAGCGCGGCGATTGCGGTATTCGGAATCGTCCTCGTAAGTTGGAAATCCTCCAACCACGGAATTTGCAGGAGTGGTCAAGAGTTGCCAAGCCAGCAATCAATTTGCACTGTATCGGAAACCATTTATTACCTCGGAATCGTTTTGATCGTTCTCGGCGTCGTATTACTTCTCGTTTCGTTGGTGTCCAAATCGAATCATCAGATACCGAATCAACCTTCGATGCCCGTTTCAGCTCCACCGGGATGGATGGCGCACCCAACCAAGCCGGGCTGGACTATTTGGTGGGACGGCACAAAGTACGCGCAAGAACGACCCCCGCCCGAACTGAACAAGGACTGAACAAGGACTTCGTCTCTCAACTGAGGCGTAATCTGCGCCAAAAGATTTTGGGGAGTTCTATCTATGGCGATTTAGCATCACGATATGAGATTCTTTCGTTGGATTGCACCCCCCACCGCCATGGCAGTTACTACCGCGGGCGCGGTCTACGGCGGCGTTCCGCTCGACATTGCCGCTCTGATTGGCACCGGAGTTGGACAAGCCGCTGACCGACTCATTCCCACTGAACGATCGCAATCTGCCGTTGTCGGCGACGATGCGAATCACGAGCGTCTAGCACTTGCGGTAGAGGACTTTGGTGGTGGCGTTGCTATCGTTTGGCGATCAACAGGTCTCTTGGCGACTTTTAGGCCAAGAGTCTTAGGTAGGTTACATGGACTACTTTTGCTCATGCGAGAACAGCGACGATTCGAAAACGAGACGGCAGCACTTGCCGCAACTTTGAGCGATTTGCTTTTGTACGCAAGCACTAAAACGCAGAGACTTGCAATTGAGGTGTATCGGACACTTGGCGATCAGATGATCGAAGTAGGTCGACACGGCCAAGGAACGAAGGCGGCAAAAATAGCCGTTGATGCGGGCAGCCTCAAAATAGGTGATTGCGTAGTCGCTTGGCGAGCCGCCGCACAAGTTGATCTGGGTTGGCGAGATCACAAGTGAACAATTTCAGGACGGTGGAAGTCGATTCAAATTTTCACTAATTCAAGTGATCTCATTTGAACCTCGCCACTGTTCACCCGCAGACGGACCTTTCTTTCGGAACTTGTTTCTAAAAACTAAGTTCAATTGCTTCCTCCACGTCATAAGGGTTCCGTCCTTCCTTGACTCCGTGAGTTTGCCTTGGCTTCGAACCCAGCGTCGGCCAGCAGAGTCCACAAACGTAATCGTCATGGAATAGAGTCCCTGGAGTTTGTCAGCATTCATTGCTTGCTTTTCCGCAGTATTTGGAATCAATTCTGAAGCCACCTTTAAGAATTCTCCGCGCTGGGTCGGTGGTACGACTTGGACGGTAGTAATGAAACCCATCTCGCCGTCATATATTCGAATATTCAAGAGTCGGACCGCTTGGTCACTGTGGTTAGAAATTTCGAAATTCACTTGATGTCCGTTGTCGTATTTCTGAACGGATTTGACCCATGCGTCAACCAAAACGGCTTGCGATTGGCGACGGTCTTGCCGCGTGGCTCGTGTCGAGAATCCGTATATGCACACGGCGGCAATGAACGATCCCGCTGTCCCAAAGGCAGTCACGCCATTGAAAAATTCATTCATTGATTTGGTTCGATTCGGTCATTCCGTGAATTGGCTTCATCCGCGAGTGCGATGAGAGCAAGGCCCAATTTTCGAGCGTTACCAAGCGTGAGTGTTGCGTTTGTGGTCACAGTAGTCGACTCCATATCTGCAATATCGAGTGAAATTTCAGGAACCTGTCTATTCTCCGCATGCTTATCACTTCCTTCGTTCGTGAGACGTACCTTCACAAGAACGGGCTCGCTCTGCCTCGATAAATCACTCGCAGAAAATGTAGCCATTAGCAATCATTCCAGCACCAATATGTAACGCTTGTCGGGTATTCCCTCGCCGCCGCCCGACACCTTCGCTACAGCGTCTAGTCGAGCGGCCCATGCCAGAGTCGCCGCCACGGCACAGTCAATCTTGCGCGGCGAGTCCGGATACTCCTTCGCAATTATGAGTCCGGCTCTCGCCGAAATGTGTCGACGCGCATTGATCACATGCTCACTCAGTCAGTAGGAACCGTCATGCGTCATATCGCCGTTGTCGACCGCTTCCTCAAATGCGGCATACGCACGAACCATCAGAGACGTTCTGTTAGTCCAAAAGTGAGTCGGGTGACTAGGACTTGCCTTCACTCTGAGCTTTCGCGAAAACTGACGTTCCCACTCCCCCAAATGGGATTGCCAACCAGCGGGGTCCACAGCATTGCACTTATAGGACAAAACATAGGACATGCTTTCGTAAAACCTAGTGGGCGCTAGAGGACTCGAACCTCTGACCTCAGCCGTGTGAAGGCTGCGCTCTAACCAACTGAGCTAAGCGCCCGAGGCAGTAATCCTACCGAACTTTGTCCCTCTGCCCACTTTTGTCGTGCGAAGTAGCCTTCACCTGTGCCAGAGAAATCCGATTCGTCCCTCGAGCCCACCTCGCGCTTTACTGGACGCCCACGACGCCCCCGACGACCGTCGGCTGTGCCCCGTGAGGTCATCATGGGTATTGACGACCTCGAGAAGAAGATCACCTACGCCGGGGGCGCCGTTGCCTTGCTGCTCGCGGGCGTCTTCGTCCCACGGCTTCTGAAGGCGACCAAGGTCACCGTTACCGCCGCGCCGGGCAAGCACCACGCCTGTGCAGCGGGCTACCACTTCGTTTCGTCGCTGTGCGAGAAATCGCACCTCGCCCAACCTTCTACCTACTGGCCACAGTTCCTCGAGATTCTGATCGTCGGTGGCATCATGATGATCTTTGCCGTCAAGGCCAAGCGCGCGGGTGTGGCGGTGTGCGCGCTGTTGTTGGGCCTCGCCCTTGGTACGGTGGGCTTTCCCTTCATCCTGCTCGCGGCGTGGCTCATCATTCGAGCCTTTCGTCTCCAGAAATACGGCGACGCGAGCTTTGCGGGCTCGGGAAAGCGAGCACGAGAGATGGCCCAGGCGAAGAAGGAAGGACGCTCCTACACACCAGGCGCCCCCACCGCCACGAACGCTCCGCGCACCGCCACTCCCCCCGAAGCATCGAAGCGGTACACGCCCAAGAAGCGCGCGCGTAAGAAGAAGTAATCAGTGGCGAAGCTCGGCTTGGACTATCCGACGAAGTGGGGTCGCAGCTACTCAGCGCGCTTCGTGCGCTACCTCTACCAGAGTTACTTCCTCTGCCCCTACACGAGACACATCTCCTCGCTCGAAGTGCGCGGGGTCGAGAACATCGCGGGTGCCGGTCCCTTCATCTTTGCGTCGAACCACACGAGCAACCTCGACACACCGCTCGTGCTGAGCGCCCTACCGCTCGAAAGGCGCACGCGCACGGTCGTGGCGGCGGCGATGGACAACTTCTTCATGAAGCCCTACATCGCCTTTCACACCGTGCTCTTCTACAACGGCATCCCCATCGACCGACACCGCGTGAACCGGCGTAGTGCCGAACAGGCGCTCGAACTCGTCCAGGACCACTGGAACCTACTGATCTACCCCGAGGGTGGTCGCACGACCAACGGCGACATCCACGAGTTCAAGGGCGGAGCAGCCTATTTGGCCGACCGCTCCAAGGCCGTCGTCATACCCACTTACGTCCACGGGGCGGGCTACCTGCGCGCGAAGAAGTACGCCAAGGCGCCCAAGTTCACCGAGGGACCCCAGCATCGTCGCCACCACGTGATCGTCGCCTTCGCGCCGGCACTGCGCGTTGGCGACGATGAGAACCTACGCCGCTTCGGCGCGCGCATCGAGAGCGCGGTCATCGAGCTCGGTCGCCAGGTGAGCGGAGATCCGCTGTACGGTAACCGCGAGATCACGAGCGAGTGAGCGAATTACAACGCTCCTCGTAAAGAAGGTCCGCGACCGTACCCATGGGTTCGAGTTCGTAGCCCAACACCGAGGCGAGGATCGCGTCGGCGAACCAGGGGTTCTGGGCGAGGACCGGTCCGTGCGCGTAAGTCGCCCAGAGCGTGCCGGTTCGAAAGCCGTCTGAGGTACCGTCGTTACCCCGTCCGTGTTCGACGCGACCGAGCGGCGCCACGCCCGCACCGAGCGTCGTGCGTCCCCCGTGGTTCTCAAAACCCACGAGCAGACGCTCACCCACGCGCACGCGCAACTCGCCCACCGAACGGCTCGCGCCACGCGTGGTCGTCACGTCACAGAGCCCGAGCCCGGCGTACTGGTCGTCGCCCTCGACGCTGAAGGTCAAACCAAGGATCTGCAGGCCCGCGCACACCGCCAATACCGTCGCACCGTCAGCCGCGCGGCTCGCGAGTGAAGTGCGCGCGAGCACGTCACACGCCAGGCGTTGGGGACCGTCCTCGCCCCCGCCGAGCAGGTAGATCGACGCGTCGGGCAACTCGTCGCCGAGCTCCATCGAAACGAGCAGGGTCTCCTCACCGCGCCCTCGCGCTCGCTGAGCGAGCACCAAGCCGTTGCCGCCGTCGCCGTAGGTGCCGAGCAGGTCGGGCACGAGGTTCGCGATCGTCAGCACGGTACCGACCTCGCGAGCCACTCCGAGAATGCGGTGTAGTTGGCGAAGAGTTCCACCGGGCGCTGCTCGCGGGGTAACTCGTTCACGTCGTCGACGACTCGAAACTCGACGTCGGCGTAGTCGAGTCGTGTCGCAAGGTCTAGTCGACGCTCACCCAAGCACCACACCCGGTGTCCGCGCAACTTCTCAAAAGCAACGTCGTACAGCCACGAAGGGTCGTGACCGTCGGCGAGCCTCGCGTTGATCGCAATCCACACGTCGCTGTCATCGGGCTCGACAGTCGACAACAACGCGTCAAAGCCCGCGGGATTCTTCGCGAGCAAGAGCCGCAGAGTCCGCTCGTTCCACGATCGCAAGCTGAACCTGCCCGCGACCGCGGAAACTTCGCTGATGCGAGTAAGAGCGTCCTCGGGTTCGACGCCCACTTCGACGAGCGCGGTCACGGCCATCGCGGCGTTCGCCTCGTTAAAGACGCCAGGCAGCGCGAGCTTCATCTCGTAGCGCTTTCCCGCGACCACGAGTCCGTCGCCCAGCGAGGTCGTGATAGTGACGGGCTTAGAAAAACCGCACGAGCAGCGCCAGTCACCCGCGACGTGTTCGAGCGCGAGCGTGCACTTAGGACACGACCTCGCGTCGGCCTGCCAGGGCGTAGGTACGTCGCACCAGCGCACGTCGTTGGCGCTGCTCGCGGCGTAGACGACGAGGGGATCGTTGGCGTTGGCAACCACGACGCAATCGACGAGCTCTGGAAGGACTTGGCGCCACCTTTCGGCCATCTGGCGAACCTCGTTGGCGCGGTCGAGTTGGTCGCGCGAAAGATTGAGCAGCACCACCACGCGCGGCTCCACGTGGCGAATCACCTCGGCGAGCCACGCCTCGTCCACCTCGAGCGACGCGCGCGGCGAATTCGACTGCGCCAGAGCGGCGACGTGGCCCGCGGGCATGTTCGAACCCGTCTCGTTGGTCACGACCTCGCCTCCCCAGCCCACTGCCACGAGCGCCGTGGTGGTGGTCTTGCCGTTGGTGCCGCTCACGAAGATCGTGGTCCGGTCTCGAGCGAGGGTCGCGAGCAGACGGGGCGAGAGCGCGAGGCCCACGCGACCGCCTAGGACGGTGCCCGCACCTCTTCCAGAGGCCCGTGAGAGCCTATTAAGGCCCCGTAGAGCGGCGACGGCCAGTCGGTCTCGTGGAGAGGGGCCTCTACTCATTGACTTCACGCTAACAACCTGAAAAACACAAAAGGGCCAACCGGGGGGGTGGTTGGCCCTTTTGCAAAACCAATGCCTTACCCAGAGGGGGGATGAGGGTAAAGCAGGCTGAAAACAGTATGGCCGCAGGACCTGTATCAATCAAGTGGATATGGTCGATACCTCTCATCTATATGATTGATACATGGAGATCCGCCAGCTCGAAGCCCTCGTAGGCATCGCGGACCACGGCACCTTCTCTAGTGCCGCCGACGCGCTCGGCACGGTCCAGTCCAACATCTCGAACCGGATCGCGCGTCTCGAGGCCGAACTCGAGACCGAACTGATCGACCGCACCACTGGCGCCCTGACCGAATCGGGCGCCGTGGTCGTCGAGCGAGCTCGTAGGGTACTGAGCGAGGTCGCCGCGATCACCTCAGACGTCTCAGAGCTCAACGCGGACATCCGCGGAAACGTATCGCTCGGCATGATCGGTACCGCGGGACGTTGGATCGTGCCACTACTACTCGAGGCCCAGCGCGCCACCTACCCGCATATCGCTCTTCGCATCACCGAGGGCACCAACTCGGTCATCGAGCCACAATTGGTGAACGGTCAACTCGACATCGCGGTCCTCGCCTGGCCCGTACTCGCCCCCGAACTCACCGAGATTGACCTGTTCAGCGAGGACCTCGTGCTCATTGTCGACAAGAAGCATCCGCTCGCTGAACTGGCGTCGGTGAATTTCGCCACGCTGGCGGACTACGAACTCCTGTTGCCGTTTCCCGGAACCCCGATTCGCCGCGAGATCGACGACTCCGCACGGGCCCAGGGCGTCGACCTCAAGCCAGTGATCGAGCTCGACGGACTTCGCACCATCGCCTCAATGACCTTTGACGGCCACGGTCCCTCGATCCTTCCCGCGACCATGCTCTCACCGCACCTGCGCGAACGCTTCGCCGCTGTGCCCATTGAAAACATTGCCCAGCGGCGCGTGAGTCTCGTGAGTCGACGATTCGGCTTCCCCGCCGCGCCCGTGCGCGCGATCCACACCCTCCTGATCGACGTCGTGAAAACGGCCGTCAAGGCGCCCGAGGGCGTCTTCATCGCCACCGACCCCCCAACTGGCATAGTCAAGGGGTGAGTTCTCACCGTAGTGACGCCGCGCGACTCATCGCTCGACGCGACAGTGCGTTTCGCGACGTCATTAATCGCGCGGGGCTGCCGCCCGCGCGACGCAGCGCCCGGGTCGACGAGCGCTTTGGTCACCTCGTGCGCTCGATCGTCTTCCAACTGCTCGCGACCTCGGCGGCGAACACGATCCACGCCCGCGTCGTCGAGACCTGCGGCGGGAGCGTCGACGTCATTTCGATTCTGGACACCGGACCAGTGACGCTCAAGTCCGCTGGTCTCTCGCGCACGAAGGCTGAAGCGATGATCGATCTCGCCCAGCACGTGCACGACGGACGCGTGCGTCTGGCGCGTCACGGCTACATGAGCGACGAGGAGGTGCTCGCCGAGGTCACCGCGGTGCGCGGTATCGGTCCCTGGACGGCCCACATGTACCTGATGCACACCCTGGCGCGCACCGACGTGTGGCCGGTGGGTGACTACGGCGTTCGCAACGGCTGGAGCATCGTGCACGGGCTCGACGAGACGATCAGCGAACGCGACCTCGCCCCGTTGGGCGAGCGCTTCGTGGGCGTGCGCAGTGAGGTGGCGTGGTACTGCTGGGAAGCGGTGCACCTGGCACGTGCCAAGTAATCTTTGAGCCGTGTCTGAGATCACCCTCGCCGACTTCGAGAACGAGGCGCTACCGACGCTCACCACCTACGCAAAAATCGCCTGTCTCTCACCCATGTTCGACGCCCAGTGGGAACAGAACGGCAAGATCGAAGAGGCGATCCAACTCCTCGGCGCCTGGGCTCGCGCACGCGCGCTTCGCTCCTTCGAGGTCGAGATCCACCGACTCGAGGGACGCACCCCGGTATTGGTCGTGAGCGTCGAATCCACGGCGCCCACGACGGGCACCGTGCTGCTCTACGGTCACCTCGACAAGCAGCCACCGCTCGGGGACTGGTCCGAGGGACTCGCCCCGTTCGCACCCGTTCGCCGCGGAGACCGGGTCTACGCGCGCGGCGTCGCCGACGACGGGTACTCAACCTTCTCGGCCCTGCTCGCCCTCGAGTCCCTCGAAGCCAACGACATTCCCCACGCGCGTTGCGTGGTACTCATCGAAGCGAGCGAGGAGAGCGGCAGCTCAGACCTCGAGTCGCACCTCGACGCCTTGGCCGAGCACCTGGGCCAGGTGGAGCTCTTGATCTGCTTGGACTCTGGGGCGCTCACTTACGACCGGCTGTGGGTGACGACCTCACTGCGCGGGGTCGTGATCGCCGAGGTGAACGTGGCGGTCCTCGAACAAGGCGTGCACAGCGGTGCCGCGAGCGGCGTCGTGCCATCGTCGTTTCGCGTCCTGCGTCAACTCCTCGACCGCGTCGAAGACGCCGCGACGGGCGAGATACTGCTCGACGAATTGAACGGTCCGGTCCCCGACCAGTACCTGCGAGCGGCCAACGCACTCGCCGACGAATTCGGCGACGTCATCGCGAACGAACTGCCGACGCTGGCCGGCGTCGAGGTGATGGGCACGTCACCGGCCGAACGGATCCTTCGATGCACGTGGTCCGCGACGCTCTCGGTCACCGGCATGGGGGGAATCCCCGCGCCCGAGCTCGCGGGCAACGTACTTCGTCCCTACACGAGCGCCGTGTTGTCCCTGCGACTTCCGCCCAACGTCGACGCACGAGTGGCGAGCGCAGCGCTCGAGCGCGTTCTCAGCACCGACGCGCCTTCGGGCGCTCACGTGCGCGTGCAGGTGGACGGTGCGGACGGCTGGGTCGCTCCGGTGCTCGAACCCTGGCTCGCCAAGGCCCTCGAAGAGGCGTCAACCAAGGCCTTCGGGCGCGCTCCCGGTTTCACCGGCGAGGGGGGCTCGATCCCCTTCCTCGCTTCGCTCGCCAAGCGCTACCCGGGCGTGCAGTTCGTCGCCACGGGCGTGCTCGGCCCGCACTCGAATGCCCACGGCATCGACGAGATGCTGGACCTACCCATGACGGTTGGCGTCACGAACGCCGTCGCTACCGTGGTAGGTGCGCACGCCACCAAGGAGACCTCGCCATGACCGAACAGATCGACCTATGGGTGGACCCGGCCTGTCCCTGGGCGTGGATCACGTCGCGCTGGCTGCTCGAGGTCACTCAGGTACGTGACGTGAACGTGGACTTTCACGTCATGAGCCTCGCGGTCTTGAACGAGGGTCGCGATTTGCCCGAAGAGTACGTTGAGTTCATGCAGAAGGCCTGGGCGCCGGCGCGCGTGCTGATCGCCGCCGAAGAGCGTCACGGCAATCAGGTCGTCGAGCCGCTCTACTCGGCGATGGGCACGCGCATCCATCTCGGTGGCGAAAAGAACACGGACAAGGTGATCGCCGAGTCACTCGCCGACGTCGGTCTCGAAGCCGATCTCGCCAACGCCGCCTGGGTCGAGGAGTTCGACGAGGCGCTGCGCAAGAGTCACCACGCGGGCATGGACCCCGTGGGATACGAGGTCGGCACGCCGGTCATTCACGTGGGCGAGATCGCGATCTTCGGACCCGTGGTCACGCCCGCGCCCAAGGGCGAGGCGGCGGGAAAACTGTACGACGGTGTGCTCCTGGTCGCTGGCACGCCCGGTTTCTATGAACTGAAGCGCACCCGTAGCCAAGGACCAATCTTCGAATGATCACCAAACTCGTACTTCCCAACGGCACCCCCGTACAGACCGCCGGCGACCCGAGTGCGGCCCACGCGATCATCGTCGTCCAAGAGGCGTTCGGGGTGAACGACCACATCCGCGAGGTCGCCGAGCGCTTCGCCGCCAAGGGCTACTACGCGGTCGCGCCCGAGTTCTTCCACCGCAGCGGCTCACCCGAAGTCGCCTACGACGACTTCCCCGCGGCGATGGCCCCGATGGGCGAGCTCAACAAGGAGGGGCTCACCGAGGACCTGCTCGGCGCCTCCGCGTTCCTCGTCGAGGCGGGCTACCCCGCGGCGGCGACCGCGGTCGTGGGTTACTGCATGGGTGGCACCGTCGCCTTCTACGCAGCGACCCTGGGCATCGTGGGGGCGGCGGCGAGTTTCTACGGTGGCGGCGTCGAGACCGGCCGCTTCGGGCTGGCGCCCTTGCTCGAACTCGCCGCGGAACTGAAGAGCGCCTGGATTGGCCTCTACGGTGACCTCGACAAGGGCATCCCGGTCGAACAGGTCGAAGCCCTGCGAAGCGCCGCGGCGGCGACGTCCTATCCGACCGAAGTGCACCGCTACCCAAACGCCGAGCACGGTTTCAGCTGTGACGCTCGGGTCGCGGTCTACAACGAGGCCGCGTCAAGGGACGCGAACGAACAGACGCTGCGCTTCTTCGCCGAGCACCTCGCTGCCAAGTAACGCGAACTACTAGCTCTTGGGCACGTCTTTCCAGGGCACGTCCTTGTCGTTGCGCGGTTCACCCGGTAGACCGAGCACGCGCTCGCCGATGATATTGCGCATCACCTCGCTGGTGCCGCCCTCGATGGAGTTCGCGCGCATCCGGATGAAGGCCTTGCGCATGTCCCCGCCGGTCATGGCCGACTCCACGGGACGCACCTGGGGGTACTTCGAACCGTAGAGCATGCCCTCGGCGCCCATGAGGTTCACGCACAGTTCGCTCGTGCGCTGGTTCTCCTCGGCAAAAGCCAGTTTGGCGACCGAACCCTCGGGTCCGGGCGTGCCGGCCTTGCGCAGGTCGCTCGCTCGCCAGTTGGTGAGTCGAGCCACCTCGTTACGCACCCAGGACTTCATCAACTCGGAGCGAACGCTCAACGCGTAGGCGTCGCTACGACCCGACCAGTGCTGCTGGTAGATCTTCATCGCTTCGCCAATCAGTCCCCAACCCCGCGCCGGCACGGTGCCCCCGATCGAGACGCGCTCGTTCATCAACGTCGTGATCGAGACGTTCCAGCCTTCGCCCACCGCGCCGAGTCGCCGCGAGTCGGGCACGCGTACTTCGTTAAAGAAGCATTCGTTGAACTCCGCCTCCCCGGTCGCCTGATAGAGCGGCCGCACGTCGACCCCGGGCGCGTGCATGTCCACGAGGAACGCCGTGATCCCCTTGTGCTTGACGAGGTCGGGATTGGTGCGCGCGATGAGCAGCCCGTAGGCGGCGACGTGCGCGAGCGTCGTCCAGACCTTCTGTCCTGAGAGGATCCATTCGTCCCCGTCGCGCTCGGCGCGCGTGGCGAGCGAGGCGACGTCTGATCCCGCGCCCGGTTCCGAGAAGAGCTGACACCAGATCTCCTCGCCGGTGAACAAGGGGCGCAAGAAGCGCTCCTTCTGCTCGTCGGTGCCGTGGGCAACGATGGTCGGCGCACACATGCCGTAACCAATGACGTTGCGCCCCATGGCGCTGGGCGCACCTAACTTGGACAGGCGGCGCAGGACGTAGAGCTGATCGGAGGGCGAAGCGCCGAGTCCACCCTGGCCGAGCGGGAAGTGGACCCAGGCGAGGCCCCGATCGAACTGGGCGCCGAGGAACGTTACCGGGTCCGTGCTCGAGGGCGAGAACTGGTCCACCAACTCGTCGATCAGCTGGTCAAGTTCTACTTCAGTGGTCACGGGCGCTCCTCGATCGGCGATCGTCGAAATACTACGCAGTAGCGGGCGTACCCGGGGTGGTCGCAGGGCCGCTAGAAAGGATCGATGAAAACTCGTCGAATCCTTGCGACCTCGGGCGGCTACGTGCCCGGGCCGGTCCAGCAATCGGTGCGACTGGGCTCGATGTTGCTCGACGCGCTCGCCCTTACGCGTAAGGACCGTCCGCGCGTCTGTCTCGTCCTTACCGCCACGGGAGATCCGTCGATGTACTACGCAATGTCCTACGAGGCCTTTAACGCCGCCGGATGTGACGTGACCGAATTGAAACTGTTCACCCAGCCCTCGGCGGACCCCGAAGAGCGACTTTGTGGCAGCGACCTCGTCTGGGTCGGCGGAGGATCGGTCGCGAACTTGCTGGCGCTGTGGCGACTGCACGGCGTCGACGAGGCGATGCGCGAAGCCTGGACGCGCGGGGTCATCCTCTCCGGGGTCTCCGCGGGCAGTCTGTGTTGGCACATTGGCGGCACGACCGATTCATTCGGGCCTACTTTGCAGCCAGTCACCAACGGACTCGCGTTGTTGCCCTACGCCAACGGCGTGCACTACGACTCCGAAGCCCAGCGTCGCCCGCTGCTGCACCAACTGATGCGAGAGCAGGTCCTGCCCCCGCTCGCCTACGCGACCGACGACCACGTGGGCATCTGGTACGAGGGTCTCGAAGCGACGTCAGTGGTGGCGGACATGGTGGTCGCTCAGCATGAGGGGCCTGGCGCCTACAAGGTGGAACTGGTGAACGGCCACGTCGAAGAGACCCGTTACGGCGTCGGGAGCAACTTTTCCTGACGAGGCGCGGGTAACGCGGCGCGCACGGCGTCAATCGCGGCGTTGAGCTCGCCCGCATGAAGTAGCGCGTCGCTCGATCCGCACGCCGTCAGCCAGTTGGCGAGCAACAAGTAACCGTCCTGGGTGAGCACGGACTCGGGATGGAACTGCACGCCCTCGAGCGCCAGTTCTCGGTGGCGCATACCCATGACGAGGTCCCCAGTGCGAGCGGTCACCTCAAAGACGTCGGGTAGGGAGTCCTCGTCGACGACCAGCGAATGATAACGACCTACGATCAGGGGCGATGGAGCACCGGCGAAGACGCCGTGGCCCTCGTGGGTGACCAAGGTCGACCTTCCGTGCACCAGTTCGGGCGCGGCGACGACCGCAGCGCCGTACGCCTCGGCGAGGGCCTGGTGTCCGAGACAGACCCCGAGCATGGGTAGGGCGTTTTCCGCGCAGTAGCGGATAATCCGCACGCAGTTACCGGCGTCGCGCGGGTGACCGGGACCGGGCGAGACGAGCACGCCGTCGTAGCGCGTCGACGCGAGGTCGTGCTCGTCCACCTTGTCGTTGCGCAGGACCCGCACCGTGGCCCCCAGTTCACCCAGGTACTGGACCAGGTTGTAGACGAACGAGTCGTAGTTGTCCACCACGAGGATCGAAGGGTTCGCCGCCATTGACCCATACTACGGGGCAGTGCCTCTTCCTCACTAACCTTTGGACATGGAGAGTCGAGAGCTAAAGGACTTCCTCGCCCTCGTACGCGACGGCTTTAACGTGATCCCCCTGCACGAGACGCTCCAACTCGACCGCGAGACGCCGGTGTCGCTCTACGAGCGCTTCAATGACGGCAGGGCCATCTTCCTGCTCGAGAGCGCGGCCCTGGGTGAAGACACCGGTCGTTACTCGTTCATTGGACTGGACCGCACCTGGCGCGTGCGCGCCCAAAACGGGTCGACCATCGTGGACGGCGCGAACGCACTGAGCGAGGACGGACCCCTCGAAACGATCCGCGCCCTTTTGGGTCGCTACCGCACCTACCTGCCCGAGGACCTGCCCGATTTCTTCGGGGGCGCGGTCGGCTTCGTCTCCTACGACTACGTGCGTCGCCTCGAGCGACTGCCCAAGGCGCCGGTTGCGGACATGTGGCCCGACGTGGACTTCTCGTTCCCGGGCGCGACGTTGATCTGTGACCATCTGCGCCATTCGACCACCGTGGTCGTCAACGCCGTCATCGACGACGGCCAGGACCCCACGGGGGTGTTCCACGATTCGATCAAGCAGCTCGACGAGATCATCGACGTGTTGATCGCCCCCGCGCCCGAGGGCGATCCCGACACCGAACGTCTCGTGGCGAGCGCGCCGACGCTGCGCCACCAGATCGAAATCCGCTCCATCGCGGCCGGACTCTCGAACTTCACCAAAGAGTCCTACGGCGCCACCGTGCAGCGCGCCAAGGAATACATCCATCTCGGTGACGTCTTCCAGGTGGTGCCGAGCCAGCAATTCCGCCGCGCGACCAAGGTGAACCCGCTCACCCTCTACCGGGTGCTGCGCGCTCTTAACCCGTCGCCCTACATGTACCTGCTCGACAGCGGTGACAACCAGATCGTGGGCGCCTCGCCCGAGATGCTCGTGCGCGTGCACCAGCGCGTGCTGAGTACTCGACCCATCGCGGGCACGCGCCAGCGCGGGGCGACCGACGAAGAGGACCGCGCACTCGAAACCGAGATCCTGAGCGACGAGAAGGAGATCGCCGAGCACGTGATGCTCGTGGACCTGGGACGCAACGACGTGGGACGCGTGGCGCGTACGGGCAGCGTGCGCGTCGAGCGTCTCGCGCACGTCGAACGCTTCTCGCACCTGATGCACCTGGTCTCCCAGGTGAACGGCGAACTCGGCGAAGGCCTCGACGCCTTTGACGCCTTTGACGCGCTCTTTCCCGCGGGCACGCTCACCGGAGCGCCCAAGGTGCGCGCCATGGAGCTCATCGACGAGTTCGAGCCGGTGCACCGCGGTCCCTACGGCGGCGCGGTGGGCTACTTCTCCTTGAGCGGGGACGCGGACTTTGCGATCACCATTCGCACGGTGTCGATCCGCGACGGTTTCGCCACGGTCCAGGCCGGTGGTGGCGTCGTCGCCGACAGCCAGCCCTCTTTCGAGTACGAGGAGTGCATCAACAAGGCCTCAGCGCCCCTGCTCGCCCTCGAGATCGCCGACCCCTGCGCGTAGCGCCACCGAGGTTGTCCTTTACTCGAACCTATGCTGAGCAGCCAGGAGGTGAACGTGGACGAACAGAGTGCCTACGAGCGCTGGCGGCGTGCCTACGAAGACTCGACGCTTCGCGCCGAGCGGTTCACCACCATGTCCGGGATTGCACTCGAGCCCGTCTACGGGCCCGAGGACGCGGAGTTCCCGGGGACCTTCCCCTACACCCGCGGGGTGCACCCTTCGATGTACCGCTCGCGACTATGGACCATGCGCATGTTCGCCGGCTTTGGTACCGCGGTCGACACCAACGCCCGCTTCAAGGAGATCATCCGCGCGGGCGGAACCGGGCTTTCGACGGCCTTTGATATGCCCACCCTGCTGGGGCTCGACTCGGATGATCCGATGTCGCTCGGCGAGGTCGGACGTTGCGGGGTCGCGATCGATTCACTCGCCGACGTGGCGGACCTCTTTGACGGGATCGACTTGTCGGCAATCACGACCTCGATGACGATCAACTCACCCGCCGCGGTGATGCTCGCGCTCTTCGTCGCGCTCGCCGAAGAGACCGGCGTGCCTCGCGCGATGCTCGGTGGCACGTTACAGAACGACATCCTAAAGGAGTACCAAGCCCAGAAGGAGTTCGTCTTCCCCCCTCGTCAGTCCATGCGTCTGGTGCGCGACACCATTGCGTTCTGCACCGCCGAGATGCCCAAGTGGAACTCGATCTCGGTCTCGGGCTACCACATCAGAGAAGCGGGCTCGACCGCCGCCGAGGAACTCGCCTTCACCCTCGCGAACGGCTTCGCCTACGTCGAGCTCGCGCGCGAGGCGGGACTCAGCGTCGATGAGGTCGCACCTCGGCTCTCGTTCTTCTTTAACGCGCACATCGACTTCTTCGAGGAGATCGCCAAGTACCGCGCCGCGCGTCGACTCTGGGCGATCTGGATGCGCGAGCACTACGGAGCGATTGACGAGCGCTCCTGGCAGTTGCGCTTCCACACCCAGACCGCCGGGGTGTCGCTCACCGCCCAGCAACCCGAGAACAACATCGCGCGCACCGCGATCGAGGCGCTCGCGGGGGTCTTGGGTGGCACTCAATCACTGCACACCAACTCACTCGACGAGGCGCTCGCACTGCCCTCAGAGAAGGCGGCACGACTGGCACTACGGACCCAGCAGATCATTGCCTACGAGACCAACGTCGCTAACGTCGCGGATCCTCTCGGTGGCTCGTGGTTCGTCGAAGCCCTCACCGACGAGATGGCCCACGAGGCTGAGGAGATCTTCACCCAGATCAGCGATCTGGGTCACGGCTCGATGCTCGAGGGCTGCATCGCGGGTATCGAGCAGAACTGGTTCCAGGGTCGGATCGCCGATTCGGCCTACGAGCTCGAGCGGCTCTTTAACGAGGGCGAGCGAGTCGTCGTCGGCGTGAACGCCTTTCTCGAAGGCAACGACGACGATGACCTCGCCGTGCTGCGCATCACCAACGAAGACGAGCAGCGCCAGCTCGCCCGACTGGCCCAGGTGCGCCTGGTACGAGACGACGACGGCGTCGCGCGCGCGCTCGCGCGTCTCAGCCACGACGCGCGCGATCCCGAGATGAATCTCATGCCCGCGCTCATCGAAGCGGCCCAGTCCTACGCCACCGTGGGCGAGATGATGCACACGATGGCGAGCGTCTTTGGACGTCACGTCGAGACGCCGTCGCTGTGAGCATCCGGGTTCTCGTCGCCAAGGTCGGGCTCGACGGCCACGACCGGGGCATCAAGGTCGTCGCGCGTCTCTTGCGCGACGCGGGCATGGAAGTGATCTACACCGGCTTGTTCCAGACGCCCGAGACCGTCGCCCTCGCCGCGATCCAAGAGGACGTCGACGCGGTGGGACTCTCGATGCTCTCGGGCGCCCACCTCACGCTCGCGCCCCTGGTCGTCCAGGCCCTGCGCGCGAGGGGCTCGGACATCCCGGTCGTGGTCGGGGGCATCGTACCCAGCAACGACCTCGCGGACATGCGCGAGGCGGGCGTGGCGGCGGTCTTTGGACCGGGCGCGAGCGCCGAAGAGATCGTGGCCCAGATACGCCTGATCGTCACCTCGCCCTCCTAGGGCGCGACGACCCCCCAAGTACGCTTCGGGGGTGCTGGAGTCCTGGATTCGCCTCGTACTGCGTTGGCGGGGTCCCGTACTCGCGTGTTGGCTCGTCGTAGGGATACTGGGCGCGCTCGCGGCGCTGGGGCTACCGGGCCTGCTCACGACGTCACTGACCGTGCCCGGCACCAGTTCGGCTCAGGCGAACGCCATACTCGTCAAGGACTTTCACGAGAACATCGAAGGCACCTTCACCGTCGTGGTTCCGTTAACGAAGGCGAGCCAAGGGGTCGCCCTTCGCGGTCTCGAGGGTGATCTCGGTGCCGCCGTCAAGTCGGTGCCGAGCGCGAGTATCACCCAGGAACACGTCGTCGAAGGTGTGCTCTACGCGAACGTCGACACGACCCTCGACCTCGGTCAAGCGGCGAAGCAGACGCCGGTACTCCGCCACGAACTGAGGGTCGAACACGTCACCGGCGCCCTCGTCACCGGCCCGCCCGCATTGCAGAGTGACATCACCCCGATCCTCGCGAGCGACCTGCACCGCGGAGAGATCCTTGCGGTCGTGCTCGCACTCGCCCTGCTCGTGGCGGTCCTCGGTCTCTGCTGGGCCCTCGCGATCCCCTACCTCGTGGCGGGCGCCACGACCGCGGGCACACTCGGGGTGGTCTATCTACTCGCCCACTGGGTCACCATGGTGCTCTACGTACCCAACGTCATCGAACTGATCGGACTCGCGCTCGCGATTGACTATTCGCTGCTCATCGTGCACCGCTTTCGCGCCGAGGTCGCCAAGCCCGGGCCACTCGAAGAGGCGATCCTTCGAACCATGCAAAGCGCCGGGCGCACGATATTCATCTCGGGCTGCGCGGTGGCGATCGGGTTGGCGACGCTCTTCATCGTGCCCGTGCCCTTCGTTCGATCGCTCGGTGCGGCGGGACTCGTGGTGCCGATGTTCTCACTGCTCGCCGCCTTCACGCTGCAACCCGTGTTGCTCTACTACTTCGGTAGGCGCGGGGTCAGTCCCGTAGGGCTGCGCGGAATCATGGCGCGACGCGCGGTCGAGAAGGGCACTTGGGAGCGAATCGGTCGCGGGGTGACCCGACGTCCGCTCCTCGTTCTCGTATCCTCGCTGGTGGTGCTCGCCGGGCTGAGCGCTTCGGTGCTCGGACTCGCGCTGACGCCCGGTTCAGTTACCGCCATCCCCCAGGGCATGCAGTCCGCCCAGGCCCTTGATCTGGTGCGCGCTCACGTGGGTCCGGGCGTCGTCACGCCGATCCAGGTCGTGATCGACACCGGTGTCGATCACGGCGCGAGCATTCCCGCCCAGGTGAAGGCTCGTCTAAAGCTCGCCGAGGCGATCCTGCGCGACTCCGAGGTGTTCGTGGTCGCCATTGGCGACAAGGCGCCCTACGTCGATCCGAGCGGTCGCTACGAGCAGATCTTCGTGGTGGGACGCCACGACTTCGGCGCCGCGGCGACCCAGCAACTCGTCACGCACCTACGCGACGACGTGCTTTCTTCGGTGCACTTTCCCGCGGGTACCTCGCTCTACCTCGGAGGGGCGCCCGCCCAGGGCGTGGACTTTCTCAACTCGGTCTACGCCACGTTCCCCTGGCTCGTGTTGCTCGCCCTCGCGCTCGCCTGGCTCGTGCTGGCGCGCGCCTTCCGATCAGTCCTGCTGGCGCTGCTCGCGGTGCTACTCGACCTGGTTTCGGTGGGCGTCGCCTACGGCGTGCTGGTAGCGGTATTTCGTTTCGGGGTGCTCTCCTCGGTGCTGGGCACCTACCAGGTGAGCCAGATCGAGGGCTGGGTGCCGGTCTTTCTCTTCGCGATGCTCTTCGGGCTCTCGATGGACTACGAGGTCTTCATCGTGAGCCGCGTTCGCGAGGCCCACGCGCTGGGCTCGTCGACCAGGGACGCCATCGTCGAGGGCCTCGCCCAGACCGGAGCCGTCGTCACGAGCGCCGCGTTGATCATGGTGGTCGCGCTCAGTGGACTGGTCTTCGGGCACGTGGCGGGTCTGCAAGAACTCGGCGTGGGACTCGGCTTCGGCGTGCTCTTTGACGCGACGATCGTGCGCGGGCTGGTGTTGCCGAGCGCGATGACCTTGCTCGGCCGCTGGAACTGGTGGCTGCCGCGCCCGGTGGCGGCCCTACTACGCACTACTGCCTCGCCCCTCGAGACTCGAGAGGCGAGGCAGTAGGCACTGCGCAAGAGGTACTACTTGACGATACGAATTGCGAGGTGGATCACCGGCACCTGATAACCGAGGGCGAGACCCGGGTCGTCATGGTTACCCGAGAGCAGAGGCACCATGCCGTAGTAGGTCCCCAGGTTCGGCGAAACCGAGTACAGCAACGGGTAGAGGTCGATGATGTGGATGCCGGGACCGCCAGTAGCGGTCAGGTGCACGGCCATGTAACCGTTGGAGTGGAATCCACACCCGTAGCCAACGTAACTGTTGTCGTAGTCGACGGCCAGCGTGTTATCGAGTTGGGTCCAGCCAACGCCCAGGATACTGACGGTGAACTCCTGACCTTCCTTGAAGGTGTCAGTGCCCGTTCCGACCTGCCCACCGACTTCAGTGGCGAGTGCTACCGAGTCGTCCGCGGTCGCGGTGCCCATCGAGAGGAGCTTGCCCGACTTGTTGTAGAAGGGCATGATGCTCTCCTTCACGTAGAAGGGGGTTTGAACCTCGACGAGACTACCGACACCGGGAACGCGGTTACCGGCGCCGTCAGTTCCCATGGCGCCCTTAACGACCACAATGGCGTGCCAGCCTCCGAGGGTGCCGACACCGGGGTTGTTCGGAATCGTGACGCTCTGGTCCAACGTTCCGTTGGCGCCCACCACTCCGCTGCCGAGCGACGTGTAGGTGTAGCCCCAGCAAGTACCGGTGCAGTTGACCCGGCTTCCGGTGACCGAGACCAGATCCACTTCAACACTGCCAGTGCTTGAAGCGGGCATACCAGTGACGCTCAGCGTGGTCTTGGTACCCACGGGACCGCTAGTTGGTGAGAGTGTCGCCACAGCGGTACTGGCCGGGTCCAGGGCAGTCGGCTGATCAGCCGCCGTACCCAGTGCCTTGTTGTACATCGTCGTCAACTGAGTGGAACTCACATCAGAAGTGACACTCGTCGGCCACGTGATTGAAGCCTTGGGCACAACATTGCTCGCGGTAACGTCGAAGGCGCGAACCGCACCATTGTCGTCGGTGATGGGCGACTGGATGGGGTTCAAGTACTGGAAGCTGATGGCGTCACCGACCCCGATGAGGTGGGTGCCGACGGGTCCAGCCGCGCGTATAACGACACTTGCGGTGCCGCGAGTCCAGTTACCCATGATCTCACCGGCGTAGTGATTGTCCCAGAGGACCGATCCCCCGCCGCCGTAAGCATTCGCGTCCATGGAGGTGTAGGTGACGGTGATTGGCGTGCCGACTGGCCCCTTAGTAGGTGAGATCGTCACGGTACGCAACTGGTCGAAGGAACCATTGGCGACACCAACGCCCCCGGCGACCGCCCAGATGTCGTGGTTCCCGCCGAAGTCGGTTGGCGCCTTGGTCTGAAAGGTGAAGTTGCCGCTCGCGTCGGTGGTGACCGTCGCCAGATTCACGTACATCGAGTTGCTGTTGTTAAGCAGGGAACTCGCAGATGTTGGGGAGTAGACCGAGCCTAAGTAGTCAACGGTATTGGGCTCGGGGTCCACGCTCCACGTGGCCGTATTGGTGCCCCAGACGAGCTGCAAGACCGTATTGGCGCTTAGCCCCGAGCCGCTCACCGTGAACGGTGTACCAGTGACGCCGGCGTCCGGACTGGTCGTGAGCTTCTGGAAGTTGGTTGTCGCGGTGAACGTCGTAGCGGTAACCCCGCTGAAGGGCAGCGCGGTACTCGGTAGTCCACTTGGTGCAGTTAACACAATCGGGTTGAGTGGCGGAGCCGTGGCCGCGCCACTCGCCGCGGTCAGCAGCGCAATCGGCAGGGCGATCGCTGCTACCAGTTTTACTACGGCAGCACCGCGTAACCCCTTTGGTTGGAACGTCTTCATGTCTTCCTCTCTCGTGCACTCACCGCCCGTTCTTGGGGCTTTAGTGAGTGTCTTTGGACCTTGGTTTCTGCGATGGTGCCACGAGTCCCGAGTGAACTATGAAACTTCACCGTTCACTCGGGACTACTGAGGCAATTCGTACTGCTTATTTCTTGTTGTTGGTTACTACTTCAACGTGACGGGGGCCGCGAGCAACGTCAGCACCGACAAGGTGTGGCTGGGGCTAAAGGTCCCAGTGGCGCCGGGAACTGCCGGCGTGACCACGACTGTCTTCAGGTAGCCAACGTGCTTGACGACGCGCTTGCCGTTGCGTACAACCGTGACCAACTTCGTCTCATGCACCTTCTTGGTCACCGCGGGAACAGCGATTGTGTTCATGGTGATGGTGTAAGGAATGGCACCCGTGGGGCTGTAGTCGCCCGCCGCGGTACCCGTCTGCAGGACGCCGGTCCACATACCAAGACCACCGTGGTTGGCGTAGGCCAGGGGAATTGTTGTCGCGTAGCCGGTGACGGTGAGGGTCGCACTACTGACGTTGGCTGACGTCAAAGCGGCGCCGCCGAGGGAGGCGTCATTCGCAGCAACGCGGAAGACGATTCCATCGCCGACCACAAACTGTGACTGGATCCCGCAGTTATTTGCCGATCCCACCGCGTCCACGATGAACGAGATTGGGCCCGTGGTGTCGCCCTGAATCGGCGGGGCGATGGTCACGTCGTATGGCGCAGCCGTGACGCTGGCGAAGTCCGTCGTGTCAGTTGGTACAAATGAAGCACCAAAGACGACTGGTCCAGCCGCTGTCGCAGACCACGAGCAGGTCGCGATGAAGGGAGTAGCGGTAGAGGTCGCTATCGACGAGCAACCGGTGATGGTAGCTCCGCCCACGCTGAACGTCACCGAACCGGCCACGCTAGTAGTTGCCACTAAGGGCGGTGTCGTCCCGGGGAACTCTCCCGCTGCGCCGCTCAATACAACGGTCGGTGTGGTTTGGGCCGCTGAAGCTGTACCCACCCCGAACGCTACGACGCTGCCCAGGGCCATGGCTCCGGTGACGACGATTGACATAATTCTCTTCATTTCAATTCTCCTCTTGCTTAGATAACGATTACTACTTGGCTTTTACAATTTCTTTGATTGACAAGGTGCCCGTGAGCGTCGCGTTGAACGAATCGCTCTCATTGGATCCGGCCGTGGTTGACTGGATTGAGAAGCTTCCACTGAAACTGAGGGTGCCGGTGGCGCCCTTGAATTTGCCGGTGCCACTCAAGACCTTCGCGACGCCCTTAACGGTGACGGGCGACGGTGCGGCACTGTTGACTGCACACGCCTGGGTCTGGGAGGATGAAACGACTTGCAACTTCAATCCGCTCGCTCCCGCGAGTGCGCCCGCACCCGAGAAGGGATCACACGAGCTCGCCGCCGAGCCTGTTCCGCTGCCGCTCATGGTGTTGGCCCCGTCGGTGCCCGTGCCGTGGCCGGAGACCGATGTCGCCTTGACACCGGTACTGCTCCAGAGCAGGCCAATGGTGCCCGTGTAGCTGCCCTTGAAGGCAACGTGCACAATCTTGGTGGTGTGGCTCGCGAGCGTGGCCTTCGCAACTGGCGCGACGTGCTGTGTGGTTACGGCACCCGACGGCAGGCTCATGCCTAGTGTGGCTAAGAGACCAATGGCGCCGACTGCGAGCAGCGTGCGCCCCGGAGTGGCTACTGAACTTCTTGCGTTCGCACGATTCTCCATAAAAATCCTTCCAAAGTACTGGTTGTCTTAAGGCAATCTTAAGAATTCACAATTCAGGAAGGTCTTAATTAACCGGGGCCATAAGTCACTTCGTCGGAAGCGAAATAGAAAAAGTGACTAGGGCCTTTAGTCCCTACTTCCAAGAAGAGCGTGCGTGAAAACGTGCTTCGATCAATGATCGAAGCTTCCACGAAGAAGGCGAGTGTTCAAGACACCCGCGAGCGCTTTAGCGGAAACTCTCCTGCATGGTCTTAAGCACAGAGGACCCGGGACAGAGTTTCTCGTAGGGCACTTTGTTGAGTCCGTAACGAGGTGTGTTGTTCATTGCGTGCACGTCCAATGCTTGTTCGTCGACGTACAACAAGCCCGTAGCGATCTCACCGCGGCTTCGACGGTCACGGATGTACTCCTCGACCTTCTGACGGTCGTAAGGGTCGTAGCCTTCCGGCACCGAACGGAAGCGCACGACGCTACCGTCATGCATGGTGATTTCGGTCGCGTCGTTCACATCGATCGAACGGTGGATCTCCTTGCGAATGGGCACGAAGTCGGTCTCGATCTCCTTCACCTCGTGTTCGCGCATAAATCGGTAACTCTTGGTCGAACCCTCGTGGTCGTTGAACGTCACGCACGGCGAAATGACGTCTATGAGCGCGAGGCCGTTGTGCGCCGCGGCTGCCTTCAGGATCGGCACGAGTTGCGCCTTGTCCCCCGAGAAGCTGCGGGCGAGAAACGTTGCACCCATGGAGAGCCCGAGCAGTATCGGGTCGATCGGCGCGATGGCGTTGGGCTCGCCCTTCTTCAAACGTGATCCAATATCCGCCGACGCGGAGAACTGACCCTTGGTGAGTCCGTAGACGCCATTGTTCTCGATGATGTAGATCATGTTCACGTTGCGCCGAATCGCGTGGGCGAGGTGACCCAGACCGATCGAAAGCGAGTCGCCGTCGCCCGAGATGCCTATGTAGTTGAGCTCGCGATTCGCCGCGTTGGCGCCGGTGGCGATGGTGACCATGCGTCCGTGAGCCGAGTTAAAACCGTGGGCGCCACGAACGAAGTAAGTGGGAGTCTTCGAGGAGCATCCGATACCACTCAGCTTGGCGATGGTGTGCGGGGGCATCGACAACTCCCAGAACGTCTGGGTGATCGCCGCGGTGACCGAGTCGTGGCCGCAACCCGCGCACAGCGTCGAGACGGCACCTTCGTAGTCACGGATGGTGAGTCCCAACTCGTTCTTCGGCAACGCGACGAACGGGATAACGGGCTTGGCGATGGACGTCATGACTTCTTCTCCAAGTGCTGTAGAACGCCGTCAACGACTTGGCGCGCGCTTAAGGGGAATCCCCCGTAAGCGAGCACCGGGTGCAACGACTCGATTGGGAATTCAGTTTCAATAGCAATGAGGCTTCGCAACTGCGCGTCGCGATTCTGCTCGACGACAAAGCACGACTCGTGCTCTTCGGCGAAGCGGCGAACTTCGGGTACGAAGGGGAATCCGCGCACGCGCATGTAATCGCTCGTCACGCCGAGTTCGGCGAGTTCGTGGATCGCCTCGCGCACCGCGAGATCACACCCCCCGAGCGTGATGATGCCGACCTCGGCACCCTTGGTGCGCTCGACGATCGGTGCGGGAACGTGCGCAGCCGCTGACGCGTGCTTCATCTTCAAGCGGTCTACGACCTCCTGATATTTGTCAGTGTTCTCGGTGTACCGGCCGAACTTGTCGTGTCCCGAACCGCGAACGAAGTACGCGCCCTTCTCGTCCGAGCCAGGTAGCGTGCGCGGCGTCACGAAGTCGGCGTCTTCATTCGTATAACGAAAGAACTCAGCCATGGTCGCTAGATCAGCGTCGTTAAGCACTCGCCCGCGATCGGGCACGTACGAGTCATCCCACGTGAGCTCGGGCACCACCCAGTCGTTCATGCCGATGTCGAGATCACTCAACATGAACACCGGCGTCTGGAAGCGCTCGGCGATGTCAAAACTCTGTACCGCAAACTCAAAGCACTCACGCGGGTTTGCGGGAAAGAGCAGTATGTGCTTGGTGTCGCCGTGCGAGGCGTAGGCGCACAGCAGGATGTCCGCCTGTTGGGTCCGCGTGGGCATTCCCGTCGAGGGTCCCGTGCGCTGTACGTCAACGATCACTGCGGGGATTTCGGTGTAATACGCAAGACCGAGCAACTCGTTCATTAGCGATATCCCCGGACCCGAGGTCGACGTGAACGAACGCGCACCGCTCCACGAGGCACCGAGGACCATACCAATGGCCGAGATCTCATCTTCCGCCTGGAGGATCAGGTAGTTGTTCTTATAGGGCAACTCACCGGGCAGAGGATTCTCGACCGGTTCACGACGATACTGCGCACACAGGCGAATGAAGTTGTCCATCACTGCCGTCGCGGGAGTGATTGGGTACCAACCCGCGACCGTCGCACCCGCGTAGAGACAACCGAGCGCGGTCGCGGTGTTACCGTCGATCAGAATCGAGTCCTTCGTCGCGTCCATCGCCTCGACGCGAAACGGAAGCGGACATTCAAAGCTCTCCTTGGCGTAGTTGTAGCCCAGACGAAGTGCGTTCTGGTTTGACTCGCGCAGTAGCTCGTTCTTCGCGAAAGTCTCGGCGAGCAACCCCGATACGACCTCAATGTCGAGACCCACGAGCGCCACGACGACTCCCGCGTAGGCGATGTTCTTCATGAGGATTCGCTCACGAGGTGCGGCGAAGTGCTCAATGCACATCTTGGCGAGCGGGACACCGAGAAAGGTGACGTCATCGCGCACGAGATCGGCGTCGAGCGGCCACGAGGAATCGAACAGCACGTAACCGCCCTCACGCACGTCGTTGATGTCCTGCTCGTAGGTAGCGGAGTTCATGGCGACCATCAGGTCGTAGTCGAGCGCGCGCGCGGTGTAACCGTCTCTATTGACGCGAATCTCGTACCACGTGGGAAGTCCCTGGATGTTCGAAGGAAACAGGTTCTTTCCCGATACTGGTATGCCCATGCGAAAGATCGCTTGCATCAAGAGACTATTGGCGCTGGCAGATCCGGTGCCGTTGACGTTGGCCAACTTGATCGAGAAATCGTTGATTCGTATTTGGGTGTCCTGTGCGGTATCAATCGCCATGGCCTACCTCACTTCACTTTTCACTTGGCTGGTTCGACGTACCGGAATGGTGAGCAGGCCCGAATCGCCCGCGTAGGGCATCCGCAACTCGAACTCCTCCATGTCCCACGCAGACGTGGGACAACGCTCGGCGCAAAGCCCACAGTGCACGCAAACATTCTCATCCTTGACCATTACCCGACCCGTTTGGGGCAGCGCGTCTGAGACGTAAAGCGCCTGTGATTGGTTGACCGAAGGTGCCGTAAGACGATCTCGCAAGTCCGCCTCATCGCCGTTCTCAGTAATAGTGAGGCACTGGACCGGACAGATGTCGATACAGGCGTCGCACTCGATGCACAACGGCGCCTTAAAGGCTGTCTGCACGTCACAGTTGAGACAACGCTGCACTTCTCGAGCGGTCTGTTCAGCGCTGAAGCCGAGCTCCACCTCAAGATTGAGCGAGGCGAAGCGTTCGGTGAGGTCTACGTGGGTCATCTTCTGACGCGTGGACGGGTTGTAGTCGTTGTGATAACTCCACTCGTTCATGCCCATCTTCGTGCTAGTGAGCATCATCGTAAGCGGCGCTCGATCCTTCACGTCGAGCCCCGAACAATGGGCGTGAATGGACTTGGCGGCCTCGTGGCCGTGGGCGACGGCCCAGATGATGTTCTTGGGGCCAAAAGCGGCGTCACCGCCAAAGAAGACACCAGGCAGTGTTGATTCAAAGGTGACCGCATCGACGACGGGCATGTCCCA
>Ga0182012_10001167_pt1 | contig 29026 bp, 24 predicted proteins | sample 612S2SmetaG_FD_120486 | JGI IMG/M metagenome (GOLD analysis project Ga0182012, IMG submission 120486) | Permafrost microbial communities from Stordalen Mire, Sweden - 612S2S metaG | ecosystem: Environmental > Terrestrial > Soil > Wetlands > Permafrost | place: Sweden: Stordalen | collected...
GAAGGTGCGCGTGCGGTGGGCGTCGCGGTGACGGACCTCGGGCTCGCGTCGACGGACTTCATCTACTTCGCCGCGGGCTACCTCGACGCACCGGGCGCCATGTTCACTGCCTCGCACAACCCGGCCAAGTACAACGGCATCAAGCTCTGTCTCGCGGGCGCCAAGCCCATTGGTGTGGAGACCGGCCTCGCTCAGATCGAGGAGTTGACTAAGAAGTTCCTCAAGGAACCGGCGACCGGGGACCTCGCGCCGTTGACGACGCGAGACCTCATGGACGAATGGGTCTCGCACGTGCACTCGTTCATCGATCTCTCGAAGCTGCGCCCACTCAAAGTCGTGGCCGATACCGCCAACGGCATGGGCGGCTTCGTGGTTCCCAAGGTCTTCAAGGGCCTACCGTTCTCGGTGGACATCCTCTTCGAAGAGCTCGACGGGACCTTCCCCAACCACCCAGCCGACCCACTCAATCCCGCCAACCTGGTCGATCTCCAGCGCCAGATCAAAGAGGAGGGCGCCGACATCGGGCTGGCCTTCGACGGTGACGCGGACCGTGTCTTCTTGATCGACGAGAAGGGTCATTCCATCAGTGGTTCGACGACGACCGCACTGGTCGCCAAGGCGCTACTCGCGAAGAATCCCGGCGCGACCATTCTCTACAACCTGATCTGCTCAAAGGCAGTGCCCGAGGTGATCCTGGAAAACGGCGGTGTGCCGGTGCGCACGCGTGTGGGCCACAGTTTCATCAAGAAAGTCATGGCTGACACCAACGCCATCTTTGGCGGCGAGCACTCGGGGCACTACTACTACCGTGACAACTACCACGCGGACTCGGGGATCATCACCGCGATGATCGTGCTCGAGCTCATGAGCATCACGGGCCAGACCCTCTCGGATCTGGTCGCGCCACTCGTTCGCTACGCCGATTCCGGTGAGATCAACTCGAAGGTGGAGGACCCGCACGCGACCGTGAAGAGGATAACGGCGATGCTCGCCAAGTCCGGCGTGAAGGTGGACGAGCTCGATGGTCTGACCGCGGACTACGGCGACTGGTGGTTCAACCTTCGACCCTCGAACACCGAACCGCTCCTTCGCCTCAACGTCGAAGCGGCGAACGCCGAACTGTGCGACGAGCACGTCCACGAGGTTCTCGACATGTTCAAAGGAGCCTGACGTGGCACTCGAAGACTTTCTTCTTAACTTGATCGAGGACCCGGTTGATCACGGACCGCTGCTGTACCTGAGTGACGCGAACATCCTCTACAACCCGCGACGACGCGTCGCCTACGAGGTCCGCGATTCGATTCCGGTGCTCTTGCCCGACGAGGCCACATCCGTGAGCGACGAGGAACACGAACGGTACTCGAAGGATCCGCTCGCGCGTCCGACGGGCACCAAGACCTGATTCAGTGGATCAGTCGAGGCGCTCGACGATCATGGCCATGCCCTGACCGCCACCCACGCACATCGACTCCAGACCAAAACGCTTGTCCGCGTCCTCGAGGGAGTTGAGCAACGTCGTCATGATGCGAGCACCGGTCATGCCGAAGGGGTGACCGAGGGCGATCGCCCCGCCGCGGATGTTGAGCTTGTCGAGGGGGATCTCGAGGTGCTTGGCGCTGGGGATGACCTGGGCCGCGAAGGCCTCGTTGATTTCCACCAGGTCGATGTCCTTCATGGTCATGCCCGCGCGCGTCAGCGCTTGACGACACGCCTCGATGGGACCGAGTCCCATGATCTCGGGATTGAGACCGCTCACACCGCTCGCCACGATGCGCGCGAGGGGCTTGATGCCCAGGGCCTTGGCTCGCGCGTCACTCATCACTACGACCGCCGCCGCGCCGTCGTTGAGCGGACAGGCGTTGCCCGCGGTGACGGTGCCGCCCTCACGAAAGACCGGCTGAAGGCTCGAGAGCTTTTCCAGAGTGGTCCCCGCGCGCGGGCCGTCGTCCTTGTTCACGAACGTGCCGTCGGGCGTCGTGACCGGAATGATCTCGCGTTCGAAGAAACCGTTGTTCTGATGGGCGACCGCCAGTTCCTGACTGCGCACGGCGAACTCGTCCATCTCCTCGCGCGTGACGTTCTCGAATTCGGCGACGTTCTCGGCGGTCTGACCCATGGCGATGTAGATGTCGGGAAGTCCGGGTTGCGCCGTCCAGGGCACGGTGACCTTCTCCGAACGGCTCTGGGTGCGCTCGAGCGCGTCATGAAAGAGCGGGTTGATGGCCTTGCCATTGTCCGAGGCGCCCGACGCGAAGCGCGAGACCGTTTCGACGCCCGCGGCGATGAAGACGTCACCCTCGCCCGCGCGAATCGCGTGGGCGGCCATGCGAATGGTCTGCAGCGACGATGAGCAGTAGCGATTAACGGTGACCCCGGGCACGTTGTCGAGTCCGGCGAGGACCGCGGTGACGCGAGCGATGTTAAAACCCGCTTCGCCAGCCGGCTGACCGCAACCGAGAATCAAGTCCTCGACGGTGTGCGGGTCGAGTTGGGGAATCTTCGCCAGCACCTCGCGCACGATGTGCGCCGCGAGGTCGTCGGGCCGCACGTCGACGAGCGAACCCTTGAAGGCTCGACCTATGGGGCTTCGTCCGGTGGCGACAATGACGGCTTCGGGCATGATTTCCTCCTCGTGGTTACCCCAAGGTAACTCTGGCGAGCATAGTGAATCTCGCCCAGTCCCTTCGATTAGCTGTCGTGGAGGGGTCCCGCATCGTCGAAGCCCTGGCGGATGCCCTGGCCCGCGCGCTGGGCCAATTGTTCTGGCTCAAAGAGCATCCAGTAGGCGTTCCGGGCGTGTTGGCGCGAGCGATTCTCGAACAGGCGCCGTAACACGAGGGGCTCGTCCGCCTCGTCCTCGTGTACGAAGACCTCGAGGATTGGCGTGGCCGTCAGCAGCTGGGCCTGCATGATGCCGGTCGAGGCCTCGTGCGCGCACTGCTTGTCGATGGGCGCTGAGCCCGGCATGCCGAGTGCGACGACAATCGAGCAACCTTCGCGCTCGATCAGGTTCAGCGCGGCGACCGCGAGGTCCTTGAAGCCGGGCACGGTGGCCGAGACGACCTTGAAGGTCGTGCCGTAACCGGGACACTCCTCGAGTTCGGCGCGTGCGGCGGCTCCCATGTCAAAGCGGGCGAACATCGTGTCCACGACACCGATCTTCACTTTCTTCGTCGCACGTCGTTTCTTCGCCATGGCCACCTTTCGTCGTCAGTCCAGTGTAGAGAAAAGGCAACGGGGAGCGTTCGTGAGCAACTTTTGCCGAGGCCTAGAGTGAGGCAGGGAAAGTGGAGGTGGCCAATGGCGTGGGATTTTGAGACGGAACCCGAGTTCGAAGAGAAGCTCGCCTGGATGCGAGGGTTCGTGCGCGAGGAAATCTTTCCCATCGAGACCCTCGACCTCAACTACGACCAGGCCGTCGCCTTCATCAAACCGCTCCAGGAGGAGGTTCGCCAACGTGGACTCTGGGCGGCGCACCTCCCGCCCGACCTGGGAGGCATGGGGTTCGGTCAAGTGAAGTTGGGCCTGATGCACGAGATCCTCGGCCAGACGCCCTACGGCCCCCTGATCTTTGGCAACAACGCCCCCGACAGCGGCAACGCCGAACTGCTGGCGGCGGGCATGGAGATGACCGGTCGCGACGACATTCGTGAACGTTGGCTCGAGCCGCTCTTGAACGGCACGATGCGCTCGGGCTTCTCCATGACCGAACCACGCACCGCCGGCAGCGACCCGCGCCTGCTGCAGAGCACGGCGGTACGCGACGGTGACGAGTGGGTGTTGAACGGGCGAAAGTGGTATACGACCAATGGATCGGTCGCGAACATCTTGATCGTGATGGCGGTCACAAATCCCGACGTGCACCCCTACCAGGGTTCGTCGATGTTCGTCGTGCCCGTGACGACCAAGGGCGTGACGATCCTGCGCGACGTGGGTTCGATGGACGACCCCGAAGTCACCTACGGACGATTCGGTAATCACGCCGAGATTCTCTACGAGGACGTGCACGTCCCCGCCGACCACCTGATCGGTCCGGAAGGTTCGGGCTTCCTGCTCGCCCAGGCCCGGCTCGGGCCGGGACGCATCCACCACTGCATGCGCTGGCTCGGTCAGTCCCAACGCGCCTTTGACATGATGTGCGAGCGAGCCCTCAGTCGCTTCACGCACGGCTCGCTGCTCGCGGACAAGCAGACGGTGCAGAACTGGATCGCCGACTCGGCCGCCGAGATGCACGCCGCACGTCTGATGACCCTGCACGCCGCGTGGAAGATGGACAAGGTCGGCGCCTCCGCGTCACGCGACGAGATCGCCATGATCAAGTACTACGGGGCTTCAGTACTGCACAACGTGGTCGACCGCGCCCTGCAGACCTACGGTTCTCTGGGCTACTCCTCGGACATGCCCCTCGAGGCGATGTACCGCGCGGCGAGGGCGGCGCGCATCTATGACGGTCCCGACGAAGTCCATCGTCAGACCGTGGCGCGTCATGCACTCAAGCGTTACCAGCCGAGCGAGGTGCCCACCGACCACATTCCCACGCGCGCCGCGGCGGCTCGCGAGAAGTTCGCCGGCATGCTCGAATTCCTCGAGGCCGAGAAGGTCTAGCGGGGCGCGAGGCCCTCGATCGCCTCGTTGAGGTCGACCCCGAAGGGGACGATCGCGAGCGTGGGGATCTGAACTCCGGCGTCGATGTAACGCGCGACGTGGTCGCGACACGCGTCGTAGGAGCCGTGGATGATCAGTTCGTCAACGACCGAGTCGGGGATCACCTCGTTGGCGAGCTTGCGGTTTCCCTCCTTCCAGGCGTCCCACATGGGCTGGAGGACCTCGCTTCGCCCGAGCCAACGATGGAAGTCGGCGTAGGTGGCGACGGTGAGGTACGAGGAGATCATTCGTCGGGCGATGAAACGCGCGGTGTCCTGGTCCTCGGTCGGGATCACGAAGAGTCGCGCGGCGATGATCTTGCCTTCGCCGACTTCGTCGGTGCATTGGGCGACGTCACCGGCCCCGAGCCAGTTGAGGATCGCGCCGTCCGCCTCACGTCCCGCGAGGCGCAGCATCCCCGGTCGAAGGGCGCCGAGCAGGATCGGCGGTCGCTCGATCACGGGACGTGAGAGTTTGAAACCGTGGACCTCGAAGGTGTCAAAGACGTCGTCGATCTTCTCGCCGTCCAGGGCGCGCTTCACGAAGCGCAGGACGTCGCGAGTCTTCTTGAACGGCTCTTCGTAGGCGATGCCGTTCCAGAGTTCCACGACCGGCAGGCTTGAGGCGCCCAGGCCCATGGTGAATCGTCCACCGGCGACCTCGGCGAGGGCGGCGACGCTCATGGCGAGCAGTCCCGGTCCGCGGGTGTAGACCGGCGTCACCGCGACGCCGACGTTGAGGCGCGCCTCCCACGCAGCACAGAGAGTGAGCGGCGTGAAGCCGTCGGCGCCGTCGACTTCGGCGGACCAGACGTCGGTGTAGCCGAGGTCGGCCAAGCGGTGGAACAACTCTTTGTGCTCGGGTAGCGAGACGCCGTCAAAAGGAATGGTGATGCCGTAGCGAGAAGTCATGGTCTCAGTGTTCCAGATACCGAGGTGCGCCGCCGATCAGCGCAAGTAGTCGTACTCGTGAGCTTCGGGTACCTCCAGGCCACGGCGCTCGAGGTCCTTCACCCAACGCTCGACGAGCGTCTCGAGCACCGCCACCCGTGCGAAATGCTTGTCCTCGGCGGCGATCAAGTCCCAGTGGGCGTGGGCGTGATCGGTCCAATCGAACATGTCCTCTAGCGCCTTCAGGTAGGCCGGTCGATTCTCGCGGTTTCGCCAGTCCTCGGGGGTGAGCTTCCACTGCTTGAGCGGATTGGTCGCGCGGTCGTTGAATCGGGTGAGTTGTTCGCCGTCAGAGATCTGCAGCCAGAACTTCACGATCGTGACCCCGTCAAAGACGAGCATGTCCTCGAAATCGACGATCTCCTTGGCCGATTGTCTGGCGGTGTGCTTGTCGATCAGACCGTCAACGCGCTCAACGAGCAGTCGTCCGTACCACGAACGGTCGTAGATGGTCATGTCGCCGCGTCCGGGCAAGGACTCCTGGAACCGCCAGAGGAAATGGTGGCGCAGCTCCTCGTCGTTGGGCGGCCCTATGGGTACCACGCGAACGTGACGAGGGTCCAGGCCACTGGTCAGGCGACGTATCGCGCCGCCCTTGCCCGCGGCGTCGAATCCCTCGAAGAGCACGATCAGGCCAGGCCCCTTGGTCGTCGAACCCAGCAGTCCACCGCAGAACAGTCGCAGTTGGGTCAGGCGGCGTTGGGCCTTGAGAATTCGCTTCTCGGACTCGTCGTGCGTGAGTGACGCGCTGAGATCGAGCGAGTCGAGGCGAGTAGTCATCGAGGTCACCGTACCGCACCTCGCGGGGCCTCAAGTTCGAGACCTAGTCCTTGGCGGCGTGTTTGCCAGTGTGCCGCCAGCGCGGTCGTAACGTCGGCACCCGCTCGACAATCAAGGATCCGACGAGGAACAGCGCCGCGAGCAATGCTGCGAGCAGCGAGTCCTTCTCGTGGGGCGGCGTGAAGGAAAACGAGACGGTCGAGGTACCAGCGGGCACCGAGATCGACTGGTAGACGCCCTGGGCTCTTGACATCGTCACTTCGCGGCCGTTCACGTACGCGTGCCAACCCTTCATCGCCAATTCTGCGCGCACGAGCGTGCTGGGACCGTTCGGACACGTCACGGTCGCCTCAGCGGGATTGGTGCTCGCGACCGAGCACGAGGCCGAAGTAGTAGAGAAGAAGGGACGAGGATCGGGCAATTGATAGATGGTGGCGATGCCCTCGACGTCCTCGAAGACCGCCTTCACCCCGAGTTTGGTGAGTGACGGCAGGAGTGGCACCGACGTCGGGATAAGCAGGTACTTGACCGAGGCGTTCTCGTAGGCCTGAAAATGATGCGCGAGTTCGGACTCTTGGAGGATGATGCCCGTCATGCCGCCGTGGATGACGAACTGCTCGGGCGGGGTGAGGCCAGGAAAGAGCTGGGTCTCGATGTAGTCGTTGAACTTCTTCGGGAAGGGAAGGTCAATCGCGGAGAGCGAGTTGAGGCCGTACTCGGACGCCCAATTCGCGTTAAGGATGGCGAAGTCGAGGAAGCGGTACTCACCTTGGTTCGCCTGGAGGAAGGAGATCGGTGCGGTGTCCACGCTGATTTGTTTGGCCGCTTCGGTGGTTGGGACGATGAACCAAGTCAGCGCCTCGGCGACCAGGACGACCGCGACCAACGCCGCCGCCCACTGTTTCTTGGCGAAGAAGCCGAGGACCACGAGCGCGACGACCGCGACGAAGGGCAACGCGTGCAGCACCATGAGCAAGAGAAGCGCTTTGTGGCTCTGGACGACGCCATTGTTCAAGGAACTCGCCTCTAAGGCCGCCCAGATCAGCAAGAGCAACGCCGCCAGGTTGGTCAGATTGAAGAGACGTTTCGCGCGCGCGTTGGTGGCGAAATCCCAGAGGCCGAGCACGGCGAGCACGATCACGGCGAGTTCGCAGCTGGGCATGAGGTAGCGCGAGAGTGCGGCGTTCTTCACCTCGGGGATCACGTTGAGGATCTGGTGAATGTAGACGAGATTGAACATGCTGAGCGTGCCCAAGAACGCCCAGACGCCAAGGAATATCCGCAGCGATCGGTGCTGCGCGCCAAAGAGCCCGAGAATCGCCAGGGCGATCACGCTCACCCCGAAATAGCCCCCGATCCCGCCCCAGTCGCTGTAGGTGTTGGGATTTGAGAAGATGCCCCCGTATATATACGGGTCGATGAACATCGACGTGGCGTGGATCGGCAGATGGATCAAACTTTCAGCGCCGCCCGAGTGTGGGCCGACGTAGGCGACTTTCAAATAGTCGTAGAAGGGCACCAGCACCGGGAGGGCCAGGACGCCGCCCACGACGCCGGCGAGACCGATCCTTCGAACCGCCACGATGCGAACGGAGCGCTCGAGGGAGAAGAAGCGTACGATGGCCCAGCCGAGACAGAAGAGCCCGTCGAGGTACGCAACCTCAGGAAAGCCTGCGTAGAGCGACAGGGCGAAGGCAAATGCGGCAACGTACCAGCCTTTACGCACCCCACCCTTGGCGGCCGCGTCGTAAATCATTTCGATGCCGAGAACGAGCATTGGCAGGAAGGCGACGGGGTTGAGCACGGCGTTTCCCAGCCAGGCGAAGGTTCCGTTCAGGGCGAAGAGGAGACCGGCCACGGTCGCGAAGATCACAGGAACGGTGAGTCGACGCGCAAGGAAATAGGTCGAGATGCCCGCGATGAGTTCGAGGGACATGTGAAACCACAAGAGACCACTCGGGAGCGCGAAGAGCAACGTCAGCGGCAGCAGCGCCGCTGATTGCATCTCACCGAGTAGTGGGGCACCGAGACCTTCGAAATAGTTCCAGAACGGCAAATGACCGTGCAAGAGGTCTTGGGCGGCTAGGTGGCCGAGGGGTTGGGTGATGTAGCCCGTGTTCGGGTCGATCGCCGGGCGACCACACGAGACGTGGCAAAGAATATGCGAGACGCCTGCGGTCCACGAGATCGGGTTGATGAGCGAAAAGCCCGTCAGGTAGAGGATGTTCGCAAAACAGACGCCGACAAAGATGACCAGGAGTGGTGTGGTTGAGGCGGGGAGTCTTCGATAGGTGGCGACGAATTTCGCCCAGGCCGCTGGCACCACTTCAGGTTACAAGAGTCTCAACAAGTGACTTGGCGAATCTTGCAATTAACGGTGCCGGTAATACACCGTTTCGCCAAGGAGAAGAAGTGACTCAGGAAAGAAGGGGTCGCGAAACGAACCAAAGATGTCCCAACGGCGAATGAAACGATTTCGGTCCTCCAATGGATCGAGTGATCCTCGCGAGGAACTCACGTGATGGAAGAGTTGGACATTGGGCGTGTAGACGACGTTGCGACCCTCGTTCTGGCTTCGCAAACAGATGTCCACGTCGTTCATCGTCACCTTGAGGAGTTCGTCCATGCCGCCCAGCGATTCCCACAGTTCGCGACGGACCATTTGGATTGCGCCCGTCACTGCGGCGACGTCGCGAATCGCGGCACTGTACTGGTCGACGTGCGGGTAATTCGAATCGATTCGCAGGTGTTGAGGGTAAGGGGCGATCACAATGCTGTCGTGCTCGTGTCGGCCGTCTTGATCGAGCAAGCACGCGCCCACGATGCTGACGTCGCCGAGCGAGGCGAGTCCCACCATCTGCTCGAGCCAGTCGGGAGTTACCAGGATGGTGTCGTTGTTGAGCGTAACGACGAAGTCGGCAGTGGAATGGTTCACACCTCGATTGACGATCGCGGCATAGTTGAAGGGGCCGGGACAGGGAACGACCCGGTATTTCGTGGTGGCAAAGTAATCGAGCGAGGCCTCTTCAATCGAGTCGTTGTCAAGAAGGATGATGTCGTAATTCTGATACGTCGACTTTTGTTCGATTGCGTCGATACAGCGACGTACGAGGTCAATACGGTCACGCGTGGGAATAATGATGTCGATCGATGGTGCTGGTGACGGTGGAGCGAGACGCCAGTCAACGGACGATCCGAACGGACCGGGCGTGACCGTACCGTTCCAACCTCGCCGCGACAGCGCAGTCCTCACGACGTACTGAGTGTCCTCGCTGATGTGCGCGGCGTCAAAGCCAATGGCTGGTCGTCCCGCCACGTGGACTTTGGCCACGTGGCGAAAGTGCGCACCGCTTTCGACGAGCCGCAAGTAGGCGTCATGCTCGAAGGCCCACCCGGCGTCGGCGTTGAACGACCCGAGTGATCGCAGTGTCGAAAGACGCCAGAGGGCCGGACGGCCGACGCAGTTGTAGCTGAGCAAGGTGTGCGCGCCCACCGCAGCGCTTTTCAGCATTGGCGATCGCGAATCGGGACCGGACTCGTCGGCGAAGACCAGGTCGTCACCCGCTTCGACGGCCCCTCGAAGCGAGAGCGCCGCCTCTACCCTGTCGAGTTCTGGAATTGATTCATCAACCAAGAAGACCCAGGTGGCCTTCGAATCGGCGACCGCTTCATTGAGTGCGGCAATGGTCTCGCCAGCGGTCGAAGTCGATTCGTTGACGACAGCTATTTCAACGTCCATGGGTGCGACGAGCGGATTCTCATGGTTGGGCGTGGCGTTCGTCGGTGGACGGTAGTTGTGGGGGAAGTAGACCGGCTTTTGCGCTGGACGTTCAAGGGAGGCTACGGGAGGCTTCTTGCGCAATTTTCGTGCGAGCCGCAAGAGGGGCCGGCCAAAGAATCGAGCGAGTTTGTAACGAATGGTGTCTTCGCCCAACATGCGGCCGACGACTCGTTGGAAGAGATTGCCTTGGACGAGACGAATGCTTCCGTGGAATCGTGACCATCGACGTTTGATGTCTCGATCCGAAAGGATGTCGGCGGTATCGGAGTCAAAGCGAGGGAAGGCGGGCACGTTGTGTATCTTTCGTTCACGAGGTCACAAGAAGCATACGAAGAAAACTCGACCCGATTTGCTAAGCACGCCGGCGCTCGTCTTGCGTGATGGTCACGAATCGTCGTTGGGATTGCGGAGTGATTCTTTTCAGTGAAGACTGGGTTACAACCCGTTTGACAATTCCATGACGTTTGGCTCGTACCTGCTGAATCTTCAAAATCAGGTGACACTATGGAGTGGTGAATTTCTACCGCCTTTTTCGTGCGCTGTGCTGCATTGCCCTCGTCGGGACTTTCTTTGTGCCCGAACTGGCGGCGACGACGGCTTCGGCCGCGGCGGTACGCACGTGCGACGCTCAGAACTTCGCCGCCACCTCAAGCATTAGTAATCGGCCCGGCGGCTCTACGGTGCGTCTCGTACTCACGAGTTCGTACTTTCCTACGTGTCAGTGGTCCAACGCCACGACCTACCAGTTCGCGAGCTCGTCGGGTGGCCCAATCGGCTCGAGGATTTCCTTGGCGAACACCAAGGGACTGGCCATACCCCAGCAACCGTGGATTGTCGGGGACACGTTCCAACTTGTTCAGAACATGGTGACCGAGGAGGGCGTGCAGTGCTCTCAAAAGCAGGCGGTGTACGTGCGGATCACGGGCCTGCGAGGCGGCGGTCTCGTGGTCAAGCTCCCCACATCGCTCGGAGTCTGTGTGAACGGCACGACCAAGTGGACGTCCCTGTCGACACTGTCGTTTCCCAAGCCCTCGTCGTGCGCGTCCACCCAGTTGAAGTTGAGCGTCGGTCAGCCCGATGGAACCGCCGGGACTATCTTCTTTCCGCTTATCGTCACCAATGTCGGCAGCCACGCGTGCGTGCTCTCGGGAACGCCCTCGGTCCAGCCGACGTCCGGATCGTTGGCGGGTGACGCTCACATCTTGGTGGGACCACGAGCGACACTGCGCGGTACGGGGTCGACTGGCTATGGTGACAGCATTCGGCTCTGGCCGCACGCGAAGGCGAGCGCCGCATACGGCGTCGTCGAGACCGGGAACTTCTCGCCCTCACAATGTGTGTCGAAGAATTTCGAAAGTCTGTCGGTGGGAATTTCGAGCGTGAGCCGCGACACAAGTTGGTTCGTCCCGCTATCGAGCACCACGTGCTCGAAGCTCGCCAGCACCAATATTTCGGGATTTGTGCCGGGTACGTCGGGAATCGCCCCTTAGGGAGTCGGGCTACAGGCCCTTGCAATCATTGACTAGTCATCCGGCGTTCACAGTCACGTGTCGTGCCGTGGGTGTCTTCGTCTGCCTGATATTTCATTTCGGTACTTGATAAATCCCTCCTTCGACATTCCGTCGAAGGAGGACCGGATCGAGGCCATTCACGAATTTGGTCAGTATCTCTCAGCGAAGTCGCCAGTAACTGGAACAGCCCCGTCGCAACCTCGGCGGGGCTGGTTTCGTGGGCGGCAACGTCTCGACCAAGAGGCGGTAAGTTCGTGACGTGGACAATTGGAGGTCGACGTGCAGAATGGTGCTGAAATTGCGGGAGCGGGCGGAGTCGTTGGCCGTACGCCAGTAATGGGTCCTCGACGTTTTATTCCTTTCCTCTTGGTGATCGTGCTGACGGTGGCGGCCGCCATCACCGCGGTGCTGTCGGCGAGTACCCCGGCCGGTGGTTCGACCGCGGTGCGTGCGGCCCTGGACTCGACGATGAAAGCAAAGTCGGTGACCTTTGCCCTGAGCGTGAATCTCTCGGGTGCGCTACCAGCCCAGGCCTCGGTGGACGGTAGTTGCGCGACTGGTCCCCAATGCCAAGTCACCTTCAGCGGATCGAGCGGGGCGTCGAGCATCGGTCAATCGCAACTCGTCGTTGATGACGGCGTAATGTACATCGAGCTCGCGGGTCCGCTCGCCAGTCAATTTCCGACCCCCTGGATCTCGGCGCCGCTGAATTCTTCGAGTGCGCAATCGGCGACGGGAATCTCGAGCACGGTGAACCTTTCCACGGTGCTCGCGGGGCTCAGCAAAGTCGGCGACACGGTGACCGATGACGGGGCAGTCACGCTGAATGGCGTGTCCACCCACGAGTACACGGTGTCGGCCAGTCAGGCCACTGAGCAACAGCAGTTCCAAAGTGCCCTCAGCATCTTGCCGACGACGGACACGAGTCTGCTCGGTGCGGTGACTGTCGGCGGTTACAACGTGAATATCTACATCGGCCCCGACGGCAATCTCGCCGAAGTAGACCTGAGCACGTCGGTAACCACGAGCCGTGGCGCGGAGAGTCTCTCAGTTCGTCTGGCCCTCTCGGGCTACGGGCAACCCGTGAGCGTGACCGTTCCGCCAGCGAGCGAAGTGACGCCATTCTCGTCTCTCAAGTCGTCGTCGCTCCTGGGGCTCTAGGTCTCGTTTTTGGGTAACCAGTGGAAGGTGAAGCGGCAGAGCAGCGCCGCTGCGAGCGTCCACACACTCAGGATCACGGCAGCTTTGGGAAGCTCAAAGCTATGGCCGACCTCTTGGCTGGCGAATAGTTTGGGCAAGAAGACGCCGCGCATGGCCTGGGCCATCCATTTGAGGGGGAACACCGCGGCGATGTCCTGCATCCATTTGGGAAGATTGGCGTACACGAAGAACACACCCGACGTGAACTGAAAGAACAAGACCACCGGCGCCGCGAGAGCCGACGCCGCCTGGCCATCCTTGGCGAAGTTCGAGAACGCGATTCCCAAGAGTGAACTCGCGGCCAAACCGAGCACGCTGATCCAGACAAAGTCCAGCCACAACGTCGCCGAGCCCGGAAGATGGATGCCGTAACTGAAATGGCCGATAGTGAGAAGCGCAATGGCCTGAAAGATATAGGTGAAGGTCGAGGCGGCCAACTTGCCGGCGAAGTACACGCTCGGCGGCATCGGCGAGCCAACCAATCGCTTGAGGGTCCCGTTGCTTCGCTCCTCGGGGATCGAGATGGCGACTTGTTGGAACGCGCTATACAGCAGGCCTGACGCGAGGAGTCCGGCCACGAAGTACTGGGCGAAGCTGACATTCGTGTTGCCCAACTTGGTCTTGTTGAACACCGAACCGAAGATGACCAGTAGAAAGATCGGCAACAGTATCGAAAAGACCACGGCGTTTCGATTTCGTAGGAGGAGTCGAATCTCCAGACGTGCCCGGTGGTAGTAGAGCGAAAGAAGATTGGTCACGGCTCGCTCACATTGACGAGTTCGAGATACGCCTCCTCGAGGGTGGTACGCACGACTTCGAGTCCCGGTATCTCGCCCGTGAATCTGGCCGCGAGCTCGCGGACGAACTTCGTGGGTTCGGCCGTTCGCTGTTCCTTCAACTCGCTGTCTTCGAGCCATCGAACGCTCACGAGATTCTTCGATCGACTACCCAGGTCGGCGGGCGTCGTGTCGGCGACCTTTCGACCCCGGGTGACGACCACGACGTGGTCAGCGAGGGCGTCGGCTTCTTCGAGGTAGTGCGTGGTGAGCACGATGGTCACTCCCTCGTGTTTCAAGCGATCGATGAGGTCCCAAAAGATATGGCGAGCCTCGGGGTCAAAGCCGGTCGTCGGCTCGTCTAAGAACAAAAGGGCGGGCCGACCGATCACGCCGAGCGCGACGTCGAGGCGGCGGCGCTGGCCCCCCGAAAGATTTGACGCCCGGGTGGAGGCCTTCTCGGTGAGCCCGACCAGTTCGATGGCGCCATCCACGTCACGGGGACTCGGATAGTACCGGGCGAAGTGCTCGACTGCCTCGCGCACGGTGAGTTCGTTGAGGTCGTTCGCGCTCTGCAGGACGATGCCCAACTTCTGGCGCCACTGCCTGTTCGGGTGTGCCGGGTCCAGACCGAGGACGCTCACCTCGCCGCCGTCGCGATGGCGATAGCCCTCGAGAATCTCGACGACGGTGGTCTTGCCCGCCCCGTTCGGGCCAAGAATCGCGACACATTCACCCGCCACGACCGTCAAGTCGAAGTCCGACACCGCGACGAAGTCGCCGTAGCTTCGGGTCAGCCCCTTGATGTCGATTGCGCCCACCTCCGTTACCCTAGATAATTTCTCCCCTGCGAATTGTGAACACTCCGTTTTTCCGGTCCGCACCGACTACCTCGATCGTCAGTCTCGACCTCCACCGATTGGAGAGGTCCCGAGAGATGGTAAGAAATGGTGATGCGTCGTCTCGGGTCTGGCGAGCGTTCTTCACTGCTCGACTTATTGTTCTTGATTATCTTTGGCATCGGCTTTGGCTATGTCGAAGCCGCGGTGGTCTCGTACCTGCGGGTACTCTTGAAATTCCACCAGAATTACTCGATTTCCCACTACACGGTCTGGCTGAACCTGGGCTTCATCACCTTCGTGCGGCCCGCGCACGCCATCCTCGCGAACCGGCGCATCGCCGACATAGAAGTGGGACGCGAAGCGATGACTATCGTGATGCTCGCGTGCGTGGCCTACGTGGCCAGCAGAGTTTGGTCGGAGCGTTGCGGCGCGTTCCTGGTCTGTTTCGCCTGCTGGGATATCTCGTATTACGGATGGTTGCGCGTTCTCGACAATTGGCCCCGAAGCCTGTTCACACGAGACGTCTTCTTCCTCATCCCGGTGACCTGGATCGGTCCGGTGCTCACACCGCTCATCATTTGCACTGGCATGCTCGTGGTGGGAATCATCCTGTTTCGCGACAGACCAAACTGGCGGCGGGCCCGCCTCTTTTCCGGGTTCTAGCAGCCGTCACGGCCCCAGACTCGTTCACGGGGTTGTCCCTAGTATCGGTGCATGGACATGGAGCTTCGCGACAAAGCATTTCTCATCACCGGCGGTACCGATGGGCTTGGCTTGGCCCTGGCTAAGACCCTGGTCCGTGAGGGTGCGCAGGTCGCGGTGTGTGGACGAGATCAAACGCGCCTTGAAGAGGCAGCGTCGGTCCTGGGTTCTGAGGCGTTGTGCATGCGAGCTGACGTCAGCAAGGCAACGGAACTCGACGCGTTCATCGACACCACTCTGACGAGTTTCGGGCGTCTGGATGGCGTGGTCAACAATGCGGGACGTAGTGCGGGCACTTCGATTGCGACCTCGGTTGACCAGGAGTGGCGCGACGATTACGAACTCAAGGTCATCGCTGCAATGCACCTGGCGCGTCGCGTCCTACCCGCCTTAGAGGCGTCGCGTGGCGCGTTGCTGAACGTGTTGGCCATCATGGCGAGGACGCCCTCGGCTAATTCCACTCCCACGACTGCGTCACGAGCGGCCGGCCTCGCCTTCACCAAAGCCATGGCCAACGAAGTCGGGCCCCGGGGCGTACGCGTCAACGCGATCCTCATTGGCTTCATTGAGTCGGGTCAGTGGCGTCGACGAGCCGAGAACTCGCAAACCAAGGTGGAGGACCTTTACGCGGGAATGGCGAAAGGTTCGAATATCCCCCTCGGACGTGTGGGTCGCGCCGAGGAATTTGCGGACCTCGCCACGTTTTTGCTCTCCGCTCGAGCCAGTTACATCACCGGGGTGGGCATTAATCTCGACGGCGGACTTTCACCGGTCATCTGAGGTTCAGTAGAAATTGGCTTTTGAATCAAGCGCGTGGAGAGACTGGCAACGAGTGAAGAAACTCGCAGAAGTACTTCATCGGTCCCTGCCGCTGTAACCAAAAAAGGCCGTGAGAAAAGAAGGTACGACGCAGCGCAACGAACGAACACGATTTTTCGAAGTCGAGGCGCTTCTCAACCGCATCCTGCGCAACTGTGGCGAGGTTGAGGAATTGACGTGAGCGAAGACCGCGAGGCTCCATTGACGTGAGACTCAGCATCGGCTGAACACTTCGAAGTCGCAGCGGATTTCTACGTCATTCTCTTGAGCGACATCATCGTGTCTACCGGGCTCCGTAACCAGTTCGGTGTCGCGGTCGACGGCGCTCGTTCGATCCAAGCCCGTGGCTGAACTTCACACTGTGTTCACGATACGTTCACTCAATCTTCCGATGAGCGAAGGTCCACCAAACCAAGTGAATATTTAATCTCCTATCGCGTACTCTCTACTGAATGTCTGGACGTCGCAACGCGTACTGCGCGGGAAGATCGACGCGCGATGCCAATGACCGCCGTTGTCCCTCGGCGGTCAGCGGGCATGGCTTGATCCACTTTCCCCTAAGTGGCCGAGGCTCCTGCGGCGACGTGGAGTCCAGGGATGCTCGCAACGCTTTCGTTTCGTTCCGGGACGTGACGTGAGACGAGAGGCGAAATTACTTCTCTCGGTCGTGCTCTTCGGTGCCGTCCTGTCGGTGGGCGCGTCGACGTCGTCGGCTGGCCACAGCCAACAAAGCGGTGTGGCCAGTCGTGGCCTCACCCCCAGCGGTGTGCAGTCCTGTCAATTTACGACCAACGACGTCTTTGACACAAAGTGGAACACAGACGCGTCGACGAGCACTCCGCTCGGCGTGTCTCTATTGAACTATCCCTGGAGCAACAACGGGGGAACAGACCATGAGCTCACGGCGTCAGACTACGCACCCGGCGACTACTTCGCGCTCGTCAACAACAGCGAAAACTCCACGTACGCGCTTGATCTCTACAATCCTGACGGCTCACTCAACGAGGTGGTCGATGACAGTGGAACGATACTCTTCTACGGTTCGGATTATCTCTTCTACTTGGGCGACGCCTATTCCGGGGGTAACGGCACGATACTCACGACCTCGCCGTCACTCAGTTTGCAAAACGGCGCCAGTGCTGCGTTTACCGTCAACGAGGTCAATCCCTCGACCTCGGACCTGGATGCCGCGTTCCCGTGTGCGTCCGATTCGCCGGGTCTGCCTACCGTAACTAGTGCGGTGCCGCACGAGCTCTCTGCGACGCTCACCTGGACCTCACCGCCCTCGAATGATTCACCTTCGGTCAATGGGTACGTGGTGTATGCGCACGACGTGACGAACCCCGGCAACGACGTCGCCCAGGCGGCGACGAACGTGACGACGACGGGAACCTCAAATACTGCGTCGATCTCGGGGCTCACCGACGGGGACGCGTACACGTTCTCGGTCGCGGCGACGAACGAAAATGGTACCGGGAGTTTCTCCGATCCCTCGTCGCCTCCCGTCGTGCCACATCCAATCAGCGACGACCCCTCGGGGCTCGCCGTGACCCAGGGTAACGAGTATTTCGCGGTGACCTGGAACTACCCTGCCGATGGCTACACCGTGTCGCACTACGACGTCGTGGGTCTCGACCAGACCAACAGCGCGAACGACGTCACGTATCAATGTCCGACCAATCTCAATTCTGACGCGCTGAGCCAGACGTGTGACGTCCCGGGCGTGGCGGTTGGTGACGACTACGCCTTTTTTGTCGAGGCGTTCGACGGGAACGGTGACATCAACGGCGTCTCGATAACCAGCCAACCTACGCCTACGCTGAGCGCGCCTTTCGATGACCCCGTGGCGGTGTCCGCCGATTCGGCTCACGCCTGGTTCGCGAACTACGTCGGTGGCCCCGACGCGACCGGGTCGGTAGCCATGATCGACAGCGCCACGAGTGCGGTGAGCGAGATCGACTCGCCCTACTTCGTGAACCCGGACGCTATCTCTTCGGATGGCGCCGATGTGTGGGTGGCCAACCAGAACGGCGGGAATGGAAACGGCTCAGTGACCGAGTTGGACGCTGCAACCGGCAGCGTGGTCCAAAACATCACCTTGCCCGATATCGCTGATCCAGTCGCAATCTCCTCGGATGGGACCGACGTGTGGGTCTTGAACCAGTGGGGGGGAAGTGACAGCGAAGGCAATGGTTCGATCGTCGAACTGAATGCCTCGACCGGTGCCGAGGTCCAGGACATCCAATCGACCTATCTCATCGATCCAGTTGCCATTTCCTCAGACGGCACGCACGTTTGGGTGGCCGATCGGTCCAGTGGGAATTCGGGTGACGTCATCGAATTCGACACGACGGACAACGTCGTGCAGGACCTTACGCCGAGCGGGCTCGTCAGACCTGACGCCGTTTCCTCAGACGGCACGCACGTCTGGGTAGCGGACAATCCGGGAAGCGGCACCGGTTCTGTGTTCGAACTCAATGCCTCGACCGGTACCGAGGTGCATCAGATCACCGACGCGAGTCTCACGTACCCGGTCGCCATCTCGGCGAACGGGGCCTACGTGTGGGTTGCTAACAGTGACGGGAACGGCGCCTCGGGCGGCGAAGTGTCGCGAATCACGATTTCGACTCGCGTCGTCACCGAGGAGAACGACCCGAGTATCGATGGACCAACGGGTATCTCGGCGAACGGGTCCACCGCGTGGCTCTCAGACTCCCTGGGCGGCTCGTACGGTTTCGGTTCGTACTCAGAACTGGTTACCAAGATCGTACCGAGCACGCCCGTCATCTCGAATCTGCCTGATTCGGGCGTCGCGGGCCAGTCGTTCTCTGCCGTGGTCACCACGTCCAGTAATGGTGTGACCTCGGTAACGTCAACGACGCCCACCGTCTGCACGGCAAGTGGCCTCACTGTTAAGTATGTGGGCGCGGGAACGTGCACGCTCCAAGCTGCGGTAGCGGCGTCGTCGACGTTCTACGCCGCGACGGGAGCGAACCAGAGTATCGACGTCTCGTCGGATTTTGGTGGCGGCGCCACGACGACGACGCTTCCCACCTCCACGACCACGACGCTGCCCCCGACCACGACTACGACGTCGACCACGTCAACGACCACGACGCTACCCCCGACCACGACCACGACGCTGCCCCCGACCACGACCACGACCACCGTGGGGACCACGACGACGGTACCTCCGACGACCACCGGCCCAGGGACCACCACCTACTCCACTAACACCACATCACCTCCGACGACCACGACGACGATTGCCCCCACGCCCACGCCCACGCCCATCATTGGTTTTTGTGGTGCGCCGGGTGTTTCGATCGTGAACTGCAAACTCACTATTGAAGGTCAGGGTGGCGAACCGAACACGGTGGTGACGGTCATAGTGCATTCCACCCCCACCAAGGTGGGCGCGAGCACGGTGCACGCTAATGGAAGCTTCGACGTTCGTGGTTCGCTCCCCAGTGACCTTCCGGTTGGCGTGCACCACGTCATCGTGAATGGGACCGGATTGAACGGGAGTCCCTTTCGCGAGGTCGAAGTCTTTACCGTCATCAAGGGCGAACGTCTGGGATCCATTGGTTGGGTGCCACCTGCACCGTTGCAAGGTGATGTGCAATTCGTGCCGACCGCGCACCGGACGATCGTTCTGGCGGCGACGGCGGGCGTGACTGCCGCCGCCGCCGCGGTGTCGTCGGGACTGGGCGGCGGCCTCGCCTTCGGCGGTGGCGGCTCCGCACCAGTCGGTGGCGGCGCCGGTGGCTCGGGCGGCGGTGCTGGTGGTGCGCTCGAATCGGTCGAGATTGAACGGCTCGAAGGCGAGATGCGCGATGACGGTCCCGGCGATCGATCGAAATTCTGGCGTTGGCCCGGGACTCGGTTCCTCGACCGGTGGTCCAAGTACGTGCCGCGCAAAGTCGCGACGGTGTCACCGGTCGTGAGCCGGGTTCTCGTGGACGGGGACTACCTGCGCGCGGTCCTCGGGAGCTTCTGGATCGGGCTGTGCTTCGCGAGCATCGGTCTGGGTGCGTACGCGTCCGCGACTTCGGGTTGGTACGCGGTGCCGCCGAGTCTGGGACTGTTCATCGCCATCTTGGCGTTGGGTATTTTGGACTCGACTCTCGGCTTCTTGGCAGGGGTGTCGTTCCTCGTGTGCTCGATCCTCGCGGGACACGTGACGTCCGCACCCGAGATTCGACTGAGCCTTGGACTCATCTTGGTGTGGTTCGCGGTCCCGCTCGCCGCGGCAGCCTTGCGACCACTGCGTCGGATCGTGGCACTTCGAATGGACGCGATATGGGAACGGGCGGCGGACCTCGTGGTGTGCGGACTATTCGCCGCGTGGGTCGCCGAGAAGATGACGAGTGCGCTGTCGGGTCTCGCGGGCGTCACCTTACCCATCAACAGCCACGTAGGTACCATCGTCATCGCGGTTCTCGTGCTCATCGCGCTTCGCATGGTGGTGGAGACCGCCGTAGTGCACTACTTCCCACTACGACTTTCGGCGGTTCGTCACGAGGGTCCCCTCGAGTCGGGCAGCGTCCAGAAGGTCATCTCGTTCGTGGCCCAGATCGTGGTCTTCGTCTTCGTCGCGGTGGCGTTCCTCGGCGCGACGTGGGCACTCTATGTGGGGACCATCGTCTTCTTCATACCGTTGTTCTTGGACTTCTTTGATCAACGTTTCCCCAAGAGTCGGGCAATCGCGAGGTGGAAGCCCAATGGGATCCTGACGTGGACGCTGATCATCTGTGCGGGTTTACTGCTCGGCGAGCTCTTGAATCACACGGTCCACAACGGCCACCTGGTCGAGGAGATCGGCTTCATCGTTCTGCCGTTGCCAGTTCTCGCGTTTTGGACCATTGAACTCTTCGAAGAGAAGGAAGAGGAGAAACGTGAGGTCGCCGAGGAAGAAGAGTCGTACTCTCGTTCCTCCACGGTCCGCCATACGGTGGAGGACGCAACCGACGCCGGCGCCGGACGCCGCCGGTCACCAGGGACAACTGGTCCGCGCCAGGACCCCTCTTCGGAGCCCGTGCTCGCCATGAAGTCGGGCCGACGGGGATCACCGGGTGTCGTGGCCTCGGCCGAGACCGAGGACGAGCCGGGTGCCCTTCGGACCGCTCGTCGCTCGACCAGGCAGAGCACGGCGCCAGAGGACTCCCAGGACGTGCGGACCCAGTACGACCCGGCACGATCGGCGACTTTGAGGAAGTGGGCGTCACGGATGGCGGGAATCGTGCTCGTGATCATCTCAGTGCTGCTGGTCCACTTCCAAGGCGGCGGGTGACCCACACGTCACCGTGAACTGCTGCACGCCAGGGATGATCGTGGTGGCGGCGGGTACTGATGGTCCTCTGGCGTGCCAGCACTACTGGGCGGAGTGCCGTATCTGCGTTGATGCACGACGTGCGTCGGTATTGGTCTACGTACGAGTGCTTCGTGATGTTTTCATCGCAGCGATGATGCACGAGTTTCCACGGGCCCTGCGGTAGCGTGGTCAGTTGAAGTTCCAGGGTTTCGACATTCCCCGCGAAAGCGGGAATCAATCGTCGAAGTCTGGTTTAATTATCGAAGTGTTTCTATTGTGAAGTCAGAGAGGACTGAAGATGGCTCCAGCAAAGAAGGTCGCCAAAAAGAAGGCCCCCGCGAAGAAGGCTCCGGCCAAGAAGGTGGCTAAGAAGAAGGCGCCAGCAAAGAAGGCGCCAGCCAAGAAGGCCCCCGCGAAGAAGGCTCCGGCCAAGAAGGTGGCTAAGAAGAAGGCGCCGGCAAAGAAGGCGCCAGCCAAGAAGGCACCTGCGAAGAAGGCAGCGGCCAAGAAGACGGTGAAGAAGGCCCCCGCGAAGAAGGCAGCGGCCAAGAAGACTGTGAAGAAGGCGCCAGCCAAGAGGGCAGCCGCCTCGAAGGCCGTGACTCACGCTGCGCCCGCCAAAGCAGCTACCAAAGGTGAATCGGAGAAGTTCGACTTATTCTCGATCTTCCGAAACAGGGCCGCGGAAGAGAATGCCCACGGCGGACCGACGAGCGCCGTCTAGAACCCTCAGCAGGCCCTGAAGTTCCGCGTTCGAAGGAATCTGAAGGTTCGGAGTCGATTGCCATTTTCGTTGACGCGACTCCGTGTGCCCAATGGAGTCGGTTACGCCCCTTGGTTACACGAGGGACAGATTCCGGATCCTTCGGGTATCGATTTTCCGCAGTAACGGCAGAACTTCACTGGTTGACCTTCGTTGGGGCAGCCGTGTGCGAGTGCGCGATTACCAGGTATCGATTCACCGCAGCGAGCGCAGAAGGTCGCTAACTGATTCCCCCTGGGCTTGGTAGCGACGTTCGTCGTCGATTCGTGCGTTGCTGCACCTGGTCCCGCCACAAAGCCCAAAGTGCCGAATCCAGGACCCTTCGGCATCGGATAACGGGCGGTCGGTCGCGGTGACGAGTTGGTGGCGCCGTCTGCACCGTTGTGCACGGCACGTCGTCCGTGCGACTTTGGGACTGGTCCTTCGTTGGTCGCAGGTGCAGTCGTTTGTTCGGTCGCTGGCGCAATCGCAGGTGCCGTCGCTCCGGGCCAGCGCGAGAACGCGAAGACGAGAAGGAAGATCCACGTCGCAAAGATGGCGATCTCGTCAACCTCAATGAGCAGTTCAATCGTGTGAGGGTAGAAGGGGGCCAGGTTCCAAAAGACCACGAAGGTGTGCAGTTGCATCTTGGCCACAATCAGCGTGGCGATCCAGGTGGCCAACGGCGTGAAGGGAACGAGTACCCAACTGCGCGAGAAGCCGGCCTTCGAGATGATCACCGAGAATGCGACGAAGGTGACAATCACGATGCAGAGAGTGATGATCGATGTCACGTGCCCTCCGCTTCTTCCCAACGCGTTCGGTTTAATCGCTGGGCCTTGGCATAAATCGTACTAGTGAAGTATCGAAATCCCGCAACTTTCCGATTAATCGGACATGTCCTCATGGCGTGTGGTGATGTCCGTCCACGAAGGACCGCTGCAGAGTCAAACACTCGACAAGTAATGGATCTCGCCGCCCGACTTTCCGTTGAACAACGGACCAATTTCGCGATCCCTGTCTATCGTCAGGGTTCACTGGGACAAACGATTACGACAGTGGCACCTACTGCGGGGAATAGGACTTGAGCGTGGTGGTGAGTTCACTCGCTCGATATCGATCGAGCTCGACGAGACAGTTCGCGAACGCCACCGGTGCGAGCGTGCCGCCCTGGTAGGCGTCAGCGGCGATGGAGCACGTCGAGTGCCGGTACAAAATCCATTCTCGTGCACTCATCAAGAGGCGACGTCGTTCTTCGCGGGAGCCAAGCAGTGAAAAGAGTTGGCGCTCCGAGGCGACGATTCGGCGGTCAAGGGCAAGTATCTGATGCTCGGTGCAGCCTTCGATCCCAATCGTTGTCGCGGGCGCACAGGCAAGGAGGGTGAACGCCTCGTGGATTTCTCCCGGTGGCTTGAGGGGAACCGTCGAGTTGGTAGACGAGGCGGTACTGGCGCCATGAACGCTCAGACGTCCGACGAGGAATGCGCCCGTGGCCACGAGCACGACGACCAGGAGGAGGAGCCAGAGTTGTCGCACACGTTGAGTTTGACACGGCCGAGTGTTCTTGATAATCTACAACCATATGGTTGTAGATTATATGCGTCGAAGTCGAACCGACGAAGTGTTTCATGCCCTCGCTGACGCCACCCGTCGCAGCATTGTTGAAAAGACGTTCCAGCGCGACTATTCCATCTCAGAACTAGCTCGTCAGTTTCCGATGAGTTTCGCCGCGGTCCAGAAGCACGTAGCGATCCTTGAGCGCGCCGAACTCATAACCAAGCGCCGCCAAGGGCGTGAGCAGTACGTGCGTAGCAACCTGGTGGCGGTCCGTCGGGCTGAGAAGTACCTGCAACGCTACGAGGAGCTGTGGCGGGACCGGATCGAGCGAATGAATGAGATCCTCGCCGAGGACGGAGTGTAAGGAGAAGTGAGATGGCAGTGACACGTGTCGCAAAGGATCCGACGGCGCTGACGATGACGATCGTGGCCGAATTTGACGCGACGCCCGAACGCGTCTGGGAGTTGTGGGAGAACCCTCGTCAGCTCGAACGCTGGTGGGGTCCGCCCACCTATCCCGCCACCGTCACCACGTTCGACTTCACGCCGGGTGGTGACGTGTCGTACTACATGACCGGTCCCGAAGGCGACCTCGCTCGTGGGTGGTGGCGTTTCGTGGCGATTGATCCTCCGCATCGCATCGAATTCGAGAACGGCATCGCCGACGATACGGGTGCGCGCCACCGCGACATGCCCGCGATGGTGGTGCGAGTCACGATCGAAGAGGGAGCACCATTGCAAACCCGCATGTCGGTCGAGTCAACGTTCCCCTCGCTCGCGGCGATGGAGCGATTCTTGACCATGGGCATGGAAGAGGGGATGTCTTCGGCCATTGGTCAGATCGACGCGCTTCTCTAGCGACTGAACCTCACGAGTTGCTGACCTGACCCGCACTCTCACTACGACGAGGCAGCACCCAATCGGGACGTGGGAAGTGACAGGTGTAGCCGTTGGGGTAGCGCTCGAGGTAGTCCTGGTGTTCGGGCTCGGCCTCCCAGAAGGGACCCGCTGGACTCACTTCGGTCACCACGTTGCCCGGCCAGAGACCTGACGCATTGACGTCGGCAATCGTGTCTTCGGCGACACGGCGCTGTTCGTCGTCGACGTAGAAGATTGCCGATCGATAGCTCGCGCCCCGGTCGTTACCCTGGCGGTTCACCGTGGTCGGATCGTGGATCTGGAAGAAGAATTCCAGGATGTCGCGATACGACGTGACCGAAGAGTCAAAGATGATCTCGATCGCCTCGGCGTGGGAGCCGTGGTGGCGGTAGGTGGCATTCTTGACGTCGCCCCCGCTGTAACCCACGCGAGTCGAAATGATGCCCGGACGTCGCCGGATGAGATCTTGCATACCCCAGAAGCAGCCTCCAGCGAGAATCGCCTTTTGCGTTGTTGCACTCACTTCGCACTTCCCTTCATGCTCGAGGAATCGTCAAACAGTTTCCGGTACTCGCCGTAGCCTTCGTCGTCGAGATCTTCGTAGGGAACGAACCGCAACGCTGCGGAATTGATGCAGTAGCGAAGTCCGCCCTCGCTCGGGGGGCCGTCGGTGAACACGTGGCCGAGATGGCTGTCGGCGTTGGTTGATCGCACTTCGGTCCTGATCATGCCAAAGGTGCGGTCGCGGTGTTCGACGACGTTGTCCGGTTCGAGCGGAGCCGTGAAACTCGGCCAGCCGCAGCCGCTGTCGTACTTCTTGGTCGAGGCGAAGAGGGGTTCGCCCGACACGATGTCGACGTAGATTCCGGCGTCCTTCTTGTCCCAGAACTCATTGTTGAACGCCGGCTCGGTGGCGCTCTCCTGGGTCACTTGGTACTGCTTGGGGGTGAGCCGAGCGAGCGCCTCGGGGTCTTTTTCGTAGTGGTCGTTCACCGCATTCTCCTTTGTCGTCTCTCGTCCCTGGTGCTGGCCAATCCTTGACCCACGTCGTGTGGCACCGACACTCCCGTGGTGCAATGGTTCTTGCGCCCGGGTGATTCTTGGTCAATTTAGTCACCGCCAATGGACGAAGAAACAGTTCCTTCGAGCCTGTTTTGCGTTACAAGAAACGGGCGCCACCCGATGACTGCGTAGGAGTGAACCTAGGTGGCGACAATCGTCTTTGGGGGGAGGCCCTTGGAGGACCGGCGGTCGTGGAAGCCGGCGCCCAACACGGTGACCACGACTCCGCCCACGCCGTAGAAGGCGATGACCAACAGATTGCCGCCAATGGCGTGCGCTCCGAAGTAGACGATCTTTCGCACGGCGCTGACACCGGCCCCGTTGGGAATCGCACCACTGATGGCTCGCCAGAACGGGGGCAACAATGCCGGCGGATACGCCCCACCGGCACTGGGATTGCCGAGGACCACGAACAGCACGACCGTGATGCCGACGCCGAGCACGCCGAAGAGGACCTGGAACGCCATGGTCACGGCCGCGGCGCTGAAGACGAGAAGGGCACCGAGCCACCACAGAGCGAGGAAGTGGCCAGTGAGAGCTCCGAGGGAGGTGATGATGATCGCACCGCCCAGGCCAGAGAGGACGGCGTAAGGTACCGCCGAAAGCAGGCGGATGATTGCGCGTTGCGTCGTTGCCGGACGCGAACCCCGCGAGACTCCGAGCAGCGACGCCATGAGGTACCCACCCACGAGCCAGCCCACGACCAAGTAGAAGCCGGTGAGTCCGCGAGCGTCACCAGACTGGGCCGGCACGGCATCGATGGTGTCGACCGAACGATGCTGGGCTGCGTCGACCCGGGTGATGACGTCTTGAACGGCGGTAGCGACCGAAGCCCCGCCGCCACTGGTCACCAGAAGTGTGTCCGAGGTGCCGGTGTCGTTGACGATGAAGACGGCACTGACCGAGCCCTCGCCGAGAAGCTTTCGACCGGCCTCTTCGCTCGTGACCGAGACTGCGTGTAGAGGATAACCGGGCACGTTGTTGATCTCGCCTACGACCTGACTCGAGGTGGCCGGAGCGACGATGGCGATGGGAATCTGGTGAGGGGTCGGATGATGGAAGGCGCCCACGTACGAGAGGACGAAACCCATTTGAACGAGAAGGACGCCCAGGACGAGGAGAAAGGTGCGAAACGAGATGGCGTCGAAAAGTTCGGAGATGAAACGCTGGCGCACGGGGGCCGCTTCGGGGCCCTTTTCTCCTTCGTTCATCTCAGTGACGGTCCTCTCGTTGGCATCACGCGTGAAGCCCGATGACGGTCACAGTGTAGGACCGTTCGCACGAGCCCTCTCTTGGCGCCAGAGATGACGCTCGTGTGTCGACTGCACGGAATGGAGGTCTCGGTACGAGTGATGCCGGGTGTACGCAGCGACCGGCGAGGGCGAAACTCAGCCCGAAATGGCGTTCAATTCCGCAAGATCGGCATCGCTGAGCACGAGCGAGGCGCTTCGCACGTTCTCGCGCAGGTGAGCCCGCGACGACGTACCCGGGATGAGCAGAATGTTCGACGATCGTTGCAACAACCACGCCAAAGCCACCGCCATGGGCGTCGCATCGAGACGTTCAGCCACTGAAGTCAATTCGCGGGACTGCAGCGGCGTGAAACCGCCCAGCGGGAAATAGGGGACGTAGGCAATTCCTTGTGCGGCAAGCAAGTCAATTAGGTCATCATCGTCGCGATTGGCAACGTTGTAGAAGTTCTGCACGCACACAATCGGTGCCATGCTCTGGGCTTCGGCGATCTGATCGGCCGATACCGTGCTGAGTCCGAGGTGCTTGATAAGTCCCTTCTGTTGCAGCTCTACGAGGGCGCCGAACTGCTCAGCAATCGAACCCGGTTCAGGAGCGCTCAACCCGCCAACCCGTAGGTTCACGACGTCGAGCGCGTCGAGCCCGAGCCGCTCCAGATTGTCGTAGACGGCTTGGCGCAACTGCTCGGGTGACCGCGCATGGGGCCAGCCGCCCTGGGCGTCTCGCAGGGCTCCCACTTTCGTGACGATGTGCAATGAATCGGGGTAGGGGAACAAGGCTTCTTTGATGATTTCGTTCGTCACGAAGGGTCCGTAGAAATCGCTGGTGTCAATGTGATTGATACCCAAAGCAATGACCTCACGCAGGACGGCAATCGCCTCGTCACGGTCTTTTGGCGGCCCGAAGACGCCGGGCCCAGCCAACTGCATGGCACCGTAACCCACTCGGGCCACGGTGATGTCGTTGGCCAAGGTGTGTGTACCGCCGAGGAGCGTCGCGTCGGTCATTTCTCTCTCCCTAAGATTTAGGCAAAAGCCTAAGCGTTCTATGACTCGCGCATTCACGAGTGACCGCACGCTCGCGTGCTGATTATTTCGCTGGAATGATCTGGCATGGAATGCACTCACCTGTATAGAGAAGTCGTCCAACCTCGCTTGGCAATGAAGATGAGGACGATGTTGGTGAAGTGACCACAATTGCTCGCGAGTTGCTGCGAAACTGTCACCGTGGCTTCTTCCAATTTGATTTGCGTCCCTGAGAGCCACCTGCACAAAATGGCGAGCGCGTGATGGAAAAGACGACGCTGGGACAGGCACTGGTTGAACGTCGCATTGAGTTGGGGATCGACAAGGCCAGAGCAGCTGCGACAATCGGCGTCACGCGCGCTACCTATAGCGCCTACGAATCGGACTCGCGTCGTTTTTCTTTGGATGGCCTTCCCGCCCTGCGTGCGTTTCTCGACGTCGCGGTCGAGGATTTCCTTGAACTGTACGCAGCGACGTGTGTCGCACAGGCCCGAGTAGTCCTTTTGCGAGATCTCTTCATCAGTGACTCCTCGATGATTGAGCGGCCAATACCGACGACGATGTTGGTGAAGAACGTTCGCGACAACGAAATGTCAGTTGTCGAGCGTGTTTTCTTCGATGTCGTAACCGCCAAGGGCCACGGGGTCACATCTCCCTACACCACACAACCTTCAGCTTCTTCGAGTGCGGTACGTGCACCGACGTCGAGTGTTCTAGGACGATTCGAAGACCACGCCAACGTCCCATTGAGTGACGAGAAGGCCAAGGGACCCGGCGGCAAGAAGAAGAGAAAGAAGCGCGGCGACCGCGCAGACAAGAAGAAGCGGATGGATGTGAAGGAGAAGGAGAAGCGCCAAAAGAAGAAAGGAAACGGAAAGGGTAAGAGCGTCAAGAAGGGAAGTAAGAGCGTCAAGAAGGAAAAGCTGAAAAGCAAAGGGAAGCGCAAGTAAAGGGCACGACGGACAATGGATCCGCGATGAACCTTCAGAACCGCGTCGCCATCGGATTCCCCTCAAAAGAAATGCTGAAGTAAAGGTCGCACCCCATTTTGCGAAGGATTGGAGAAAACGAAAGGCCTGTAGATCAAAGAATCTTCTTGGTGGGGATAGAAAATTCGAATTCCTTACCGCTTGGACACCATGTCGTTGGATCTGACTCAGGAACGGTTGCAGAATCTAGGAACGGGGCCCA